>Ga0255784_10003301_pt1 | contig 12280 bp, 6 predicted proteins | sample 101ome_14_FD_179982 | JGI IMG/M metagenome (GOLD analysis project Ga0255784, IMG submission 179982) | Coastal salt marsh microbial communities from the Groves Creek Marsh, Skidaway Island, Georgia - 101403AT metaG (version 2) | ecosystem: Environmental > Aquatic > Marine > Intertidal zone > Salt...
CGGAACGAGATCGGTTGGGAAGCCGAGGGGGGAGCGAACATATTCCACATCGCAAGCGATTGTTTTCACATCGTACCCTTCTTTCTGGGCATGCTTGATGGTGGCGAGAGCAGCGCTCTTGTTGTAAAGCGATGTTTTCTTTCGAAACGGACGGTCCATGAAAACGGAAAGGGTGTTTTCGGGCATGACCAACAAGGCTGCCGTTGAATCCGCACCTCCCGAAAAGGCCAACCCTGGCCTCGATGAGTCGGGTGGGACGTAAGGCGGCACACTTCGTCCGGCGTACGTGACTTTGTATCTTGAAATCAAGTCGGTTGAGAGAGCAAATCGCTCGCTAACGTTGAGGGGAATGTGCAAGGATGAACCAATGAACGGATGGGCAGCGAGGAGCACAATCAGAGCAAGATGGTCAGGGTGAATCGCGTCGATATCGACGTTGAAAGGCAGTTCAACTCTGAATTCAGATTCAATCATCGTGATGTGCTCGGTGTAAACGCCGTCGTCTTCTGCAAGGTCAAACTCAAGCCTGAGGATTGAAGGTGTTGGATGAAAAGCCACCTTCATGGCCTCCGTAAAAAGCACCATGATATAGTGTTCATGCAACAAAGTTCCACGAAATATCATATGCTCGTCGTTATAGGGCGATGTATGGTTCACCCTATCCATGTCGTTGTTGGAGCGAGACCGAACCAAATGAAGGCAGCACCGTTGTTGCGGGCGCTTCGCGAACACCCCGAATTTGCGCCCGTTTTGGTGGACACCGGCCAGCATTACGACCATGAAATGGCGGGGATTTTTATGCAAGAATTCGGAATGGGCCATCCCGACCATGCTCTTGAGGTAGGCAGCGGTTCGCACGGCGCGCAAACCGGAAAAATTCTCGAACGTTACGAGCAACTCCTGCTTGAGAACCGTCCCAGCGCTACGATTGTCATCGGCGACATCAACAGCACCGTTGCTTGTGCGCTTGCAGCAGCAAAACTCGGCATTCCTGTGGTTCACCTTGAGGCTGGATTGAGGAGTCATGACCGGTCCATGCCCGAAGAACTCAATCGCATCGTGACGGACAGCCTCGCCGACCTGTTGTGGACACCATCGCCGGACGGCGACGAGCACCTGCTGAACAGCGGTGTTGAGGCGTCAAAGATCGTTCGTGTGGGAAACATCATGATCGACACGTTGGTGGCCATGAAACCCAAGGTCGAGGCGTCCTCGTTCGTCGAAACCCTCTCCCTTCAGCACGACGAATTTGCCGTCGTCACCCTTCACCGTCCCAGCAACGTCGATGATCCAGAGGTCTTGTCCTTGCTGTTGGACGAATTGCTGGCCGTCACCGAACATCTGGACATTGTATGGCCCCTTCATCCGCGAACAAAGCAGAGGATTGAGGTGTTGGGACGGATGGACGAACTTCGGGACCACGCCAGCATCCAATTGCTTGGGCCGCTCGGTTACATCGATTTCATGAACGCCGTGATGAACGCCCGCTGCGTCATCACGGACAGCGGCGGCATCCAAGAGGAAACGACCTGGCTGGGGGTGCCGTGCATCACGCTACGGCCAAACACCGAACGCCCGATCACCATCACGGAAGGGACAAATGTCCTTTCAACGCCAGAACAACTCAAAGGCGACCTCGCAACGATGTTCGCCCAACCTCGGCGCAGCGAGGTGAACATTGACCTCTGGGATGGCAACACCGCAATGCGGTGTGTGGGATCTCTCGCACATTATCTGAACAGGTGATTTTCGTTATGCAAACGCCATTCCGTGACCGACAGGCGCTCAAACGCCTCCGGAAAATGGAACATTCAGCCTCGTTACGTCTTGGTGAACACCTTACGAGCGCTCTTGTTCGACCTTGGCGTTTTCCGTTTCTACCGGTTTCCTTTCCGCTTCTGTGTCTCCGAATTGGACTTGAGCGAATCGGTTGGATGGAACCGCCGGAACATCGGATTGAATGGCAACGAAAAAAAGAAGGTCACGGCATTTTGGTGTATATCGACGGCTTTACGAAAAAGCACGCCAAACATGTTCGTCAAGACCTCGAAGACATGAAACAACTTCAACCGAATATTGAGGTCTCCGTGGTTTGTACCTCAAGTTTTCAATCCATCTTCAAAGATGCCGCTTTTCCAGTGTTTATTCTTCCCGAAAAGCAACAACTGCCTGCGGGCAAATATGATGATTGGGGAACTTTGCTGGAAGAACAATTAGGAGGGATATCCGGGTTTTTTGAACCAGCCACGGTGTTGATCGTCGGACCCTATCCCCATCGGGCTTTGAAGAACCTCGTACGGTCGAATCCAAGTTTGAACCTCGTCTTGGACCAGCGACCGAAAACGAAGAATCCGAAGGAGACAGGCTTGAGCTTCTACACCCATCTTTCCGGTGTGCTCAGGGTCCATGACGACAGCGGTTCATTGCCTGAGTCCACCGTTGTTCATGCCGTCGGTGAATTTGGGCTTGCTTCATGGATTGCAAACACGCATCAAAACCTCACCGAGGAGATCGACGAAACCTTGGAATTCAACATCGAAGAATCGAAACAACTCATCGAACTTGCAAAAGATGCCAATCGAGACACGAAGGTCATTTCAGATCATCTTGACCGGCTGAATCTAGAACACGGCATTGAGAAAATATATTCGCTTTTGGTTTACTCACTTTTGGTGTTTGAACAACTTGATGAGTCCCCCGAAAAACGAATCACCCGAGATATTTTTGTCGCAGCCTTGCGTTCCTTGGGTGCCTCCAATTTTGAGCACATGGTTGAATTGGCTGAATGGAGAATGCACCGGTATCAAGACGAGCGAGCCGCAAAATCCGTCATTCAATTTCTTCGGAACGCAGACCGGCCCACCGAGGCATCACTCTACCTGAAATACGTCAAGGACGAAGAATGGAAAAAGAAAGAAATCAAAACCGTGACATCCAAAATGCTTCATTCGTACGGAATTCAACAATCCTTTGGTTCAGAACTCAAAACACTTGGGGAATTTGAGGTTGATGAATTATCCTACTTGATTCGCGGCGAACTTGAAACTGGACGGTTGGGTGCCGTTGAAGGTTATTTGGACATCTGCGGAAAAAACACGCTCAAAAAGGTCGAATTCCTCATCAAATTCCTCAAAGCCACGGAAGATATCCGTAACGATTGTATACCGAAGTTCTTGATGGAAAAAGCATCCTTCTCTCATGATTCAAAGCAACTCGCCCATCAACTCAACTACGCCCACATGATGTACGGACAGCATGAAGAAGCGGTGAAGGCCTTGTTTTTGGGTCCAACAGACCCGCTTGAACCGCTTGCACTTAAATCACAAACAATATCCGACAAAATCAACGGAACTTGGCTTTCAGGCATCCCTCTTCCAGAACCTACGAGAAAAATAACAAGCGTTTCTGGAAAGGTGCTCTACCTCGTCCACATGTCGTTGCCCTTTGAGAGCGCAGGCTATTGCACACGAACTCACGGTTTGCTCACCAACTTGCTAAACAGCAACCAAGAGCTTGTTGTTCAAAGTCGGTACGGATATCCACTGGACAAGGGAAAACTTCGCCATCTCACGCCCGATGACGTCCAGCCGCGTATGGAAATCGATGGGCTCACGTATTGCTTTGACCGAGATCAAGATTTGGGCATCGGCGACCCCGATGAACGCGGCTACATTCACCGTGCGGCACAACAACTGGTTGAGCATGCTTTGGTAGAGCAACCGGCGTTGATCCAGGCCGCCTCAAACCACGTGAACGGAGCGATCGGCCTGAAAGCGGCACGGGCTCTTGGTCTACCGTTTGTTTACGAAGTCCGCGGCCTTTGGCACATGTCGAGAGTCTCTCGCCAACCCCACTTCCTTCACCACTGCGAATACCAAGCCATGGACGAGGCTGAACTTGCCGTTTGCAAAGAAGCCGACACGGTGTTGGCGATCACACACGCCGTTCGATACTATTTGATTGACAAGGGCGTTGATTCATCGAAAATTTTTGTTTTACCCAACGGCGTGGACTCGCATCGTTTCCAACCGGTTACGGAAGACAACAACTTGCGAGAAGAACTTGGATTAACGGATGGACCCGTCATCGGTTACGTCGGGTCGTTCGTTGGGTATGAAGGACTTGACCTCTTGGTCGATGCATTTGCGAAGTTGGTCGAACACCGTCCCGATGCGAACCTGCTCTTGGTAGGTGACGGTGATACGAAGGCCGCATTGGAGAAGCAAGTCAATCGGTTGGGATTGGACGAGCGCGTGGTTTTCACTGGACGCGTATCGCACGACGATGTTGAGCGTTATCACAGTCTTATCGACATCGCACCCTTCCCTCGAACGCCGGACATCGTTTGTGAATTCATCTCTCCTCTCAAGCCCTTTGAATCGATGGCCATGGGCCAGTTGGTGATCGCTTCCGATGTCGCTGCTTTGAAGGAAATCATCGTCGATGGCGAAAACGGGCGATTGTTCAAGAAAGGCGACAGTCACAGCCTGTATGAAGTGCTGAATGATGTCTTGGGCGACGACCAACTGTGTCAGCGATTGGCCAGTGCTGGTACCGAGTGGGTACGCGCAAACAGGGATTGGAAGACGCTTGCGACCTACCTTTCCTTTGTGCACGCTTCGTTGCTTGAAGATGCAGAACCCCCGGCCCTGTTGGGAACCGGACAAGCACTTCAGGTGGTGAATGGCCGGGTCATGACGATGTTGGACCGCACGCCGGTCATCATGGCCATCATGGATGAATTCTCTGCGACCGCCCTTGCTCCCGACGCCACCTTGTTGCGGCCTACGCCAACGTCCTGGCGCTCAATGCTCGAAGACACCATGATCGATGCTCTGATCGTCGAATCGGCGTGGGATGGCAACGGTGGTGCGTGGCATCACAAGGTTGGCTATTACAACGAGGAAGAAATACAGCCACTGCGCGAACTCGTTGACGCCTGCCGCAGCCGGAACATTCCCACCATTTTTTACAACAAAGAAGACCCTGTGCACTTTGACCGGTTTGCACAAACCAGCGCCTTGTTTGACCATGTGTTCACCACCGACGAGCAATGCACCGTTCGCTACGAAACGCTCCCCGACACAAACATTCAATCCGTTCGTTCGATTCAATTTGCGGCCCAGCCTGCCGTGCATCACCCGTACAACACCCGACTTGCTTCGAGGGAAGGGATTGCCTTTGCAGGAACCTATTATGCTGGAAAGTATCCAGACCGCTGCGAAACAATGGACATGCTCTTTGATGCCTCAAGCGACCTCGGTTTGGTCATTTACGACCGCCAATCCGATGGAGGAAATCCAAATTACGTCTTCCCGGAGCGGTTTTCCCACAACATTCGCGGAAAATTAGCGTACACCGAGATGTTGGAGGCTCACCGGAAACACAAAATTTTCCTCAACGTGAACTCTGTTCAAACATCAAAAACGATGGCGGCTCGACGAATTTTCGAGATTCCAGCCTCCGGAGCATGCCTCATCAGCGGGCCCGGTTTGGCCGTTCGTGAAGTGTTTGGAAACACCGTTCCCATGGTGTACTCCAACAAACAAGCCAATGCAACCCTCGCCGCCTTGATGGCGGATGAGGCATTCTTACGCTACACGATCCAAGCTTCACGACATATTGTGCTCAAGCGACATCTCAACAATCATCGATTGCAGAAAATGCTCAACGCATCGAGCCTGACCCTTCAACGGCCTTCCTCAGTCGCAGACACGGTCATCGTAAGCGACACGTCAACATCGATTCGCGATATTTGTCTCTGGTTTGCCCGGCAAGAACTGGAATTCACACATCTCATACTGCCTTCCGCCCCCACAACCAAGGCTGAAGAACTCCTGGTCAATCTGCTCCAGAATCGGGGATTGAAGGTGAGTTATGAACAACCTGAACAATCAACTTCACCAACCATTCTGATCTACAATGTCATGGCATTTGACCACCATGGCCTTGATGCACTGTTCAACGAGATGCGATCTACCCGACACACCGTCCACCTGAAGTCATCAACAGGAGATTTGCTGGCAACCTGCGAACAATCAAGTTCCGAGGTCGAATTCTCCTTGGAATATCATGAAACTTCCTCAACGCCCCAGAAGTTGATTTCAACCATTACGGACCACACGTTTACCGAGGTCCCATCTACAATTTTAATCGCCGGTCACGATCTTAAATTTGCCATGCCAATTGTTGAGGTACTGGAAGAGATGGGTATCCGAGTGTTGGTTGACAAGTGGGATAACCATAACAAATTCGATGCTGAAAAATCACGTTCCCTTTTGGAGAAGGCCGATGCAGTATGGTGTGAGTGGGCACTCGGGAATGTAGAGTGGTATTCCCATGCTATCAAATCAGGGATGCCCTTATTTGTCCGGTATCATCTTCAAGAGCGAAACTATCAATATCTTACCAACTCAAATCAAGAAGCAATTTCAAACATCGCCTTTGTTTGTCAGCACTACGAGGTAAATGCACGTGAAATCGGCCAAATTGATGACACTACGCGTACCTCAGTCATTCCCAATACAATGAACATTCGAGGAAAATATAAACGAAAAAATGACAATTATTCAATAGGCTTTGTCGGAATGGTTCCTGCAAGAAAGCGACTTGATTTGGCGCTTGACCTTCTTGAAGAACTCCTTCAGCATGATTCTCGATATACGCTCAAAGTTGTTGGGAAAAATCCAGAGGAATATGGTTGGTTGATGAAGCGAGATGATGAACGAGAATATTATCAAAACATTCGATCACGACTGGAATCCAATCCATTGCTTAAATCAAGAGTGGAATTTTTAGGATTTGTTGATGATATCAGAGAGTTTTACTCATCTGTAGGCCATGTAATTTCAACAAGCGATTTCGAATCGTATCACCTTACTTTAGCAGACGGCCCCCTGCATGGAGCAGCAGCGCACTCGTTGAGATGGGACGGTGCAGATCACATTTACACGAAATCTTGGTTAAACGAAACAATATCTGAAATTGCTAACTCCATAAGAGCTCTAAACGATAAAAACACCACCGCTTACGAAGCCGAAAAGCAAAGTCTCCACCTCGTTCCACAAATGAGTTCTGAAATCATTGCGTTATCAATCCTTCAAGCCTTGGGAGGAGTTTCTGAATGAATGAATTCATTGCTCACCGACACCGAAACCTTTCCAAAAAAGGTCGGTATTTTTTCACAAAAAATACCTATTTGGATTATCATTGGATTCCAGCAAAATCTTGGACTCCGCATTCATACACACTCGTGTATTTTTTGGGATATACAATCAACTGGGAAGGTTCGGAAGAGATTTATTCAAATTTATGGATTTGTAATTCGATTCATGAGATGGCTCAAAAAATCCACAACCTCAATATTTGCAACTTGACAGCATTTCATGCTGCAAATCAATTGAGATTGTATCATAAAGAAATGCAACCTGAGCGAATTGCTTTGTCAATTTTGGAATCACTAAAGGGGGGATCAAATGAACCTTGACGGCCTGAATTTCGAGGCTTGGGGCGGCCTTCAAACAGCTCAAAGTTATGAAACAGGAATTCCAACATCGGATGGAGTACATGCACTTCAATGGAAGAACTCCTTGATCGTGTATCGAATCTCAAATTCGTCAATGATCTCGAGTTCGCAATCCATTTTGGTCGGCCTCAATGCTTCAATTTCTGCTCGTGATGAAAAAACCCCACCTTTTTTCACTGGAGGCGATAAAGCACTGAACGTTGATGCTCCATTGCTTTCAATTTCCGATCCTGCGTCTCACCTTGATGGAGATTCCCATTGTTGGTATATCGGGACTCAAACAGATCCTTTTTTTCAGAGACACCTCGCTGAATTCATTCAAGCTTTTTGTATCAAATTTCAGTTAAATCCAATTCTCTTTGGCAGTGCCAGTGGGGGTTTTGCATCAATCGTAATCAGCGATTTAATCGAGGTAGACTCCCTTGCAATAGCATTCAATCCCTACACAGATGTCCTTCGGTCTCATCCATCGTCTGTTGAAAAGTTCTACAAAGACAAATGGAATAGTACTGATATTGAGGAATTTTCTATTCTAATGGATAAGCATGACATAATATACAATCTTTCCCGATTGAAGCCAAACAGCGGATCCAAAATTCTGATTCTCCAAAATATTCTTGACCATTTTCAAATGGAAAACCACATCAATACATTTTTTCACGGTAGTTTCAAAGAATTAAATCCAGTAGTTGAACATAAGAACATTACATTATTCTTTGGAGTATGGGGACCAGGTCATCATTCGCCTTGGCCAGAACATATTACTGCCACACTTTCATTGTCTTCATCATTTTCAATAGACAGTATCATCGAATATTTTGAAAAAGAGTTCTACCCACGTAATATTTCAACGAATGAAATAAAAATTAAGGATATTTCCTTATCAGGTGGAGGAGCGATTGGGAATTTCTCAAACATGATGTTATACAAAGCCCGAAGCGATTTACCATACGAAAAGATACCTACTTATGGTTATCATTTCTCGAAATATGATGATTCAGATAGAAATTTGGCTTTTTGCCTTCACTCTCTTCGGCAAATCGACTACCTACTAAGTGATAATTCAATCACCCCATTCTCTAACTTAATCGCTTTACATCATCTTCTATCATGGTGGGATTTTGTCAATTCTTCGGCCGGTAAGGATTCCGTCATGGCATGGTATGATATGGCATCTGGTTTGAGGGCGCAAAAAGTAGGATATTTGTTAGATTTGTCCGAAAGCATTCCTGCATTTAAAAAATATGAAAAGACCTTGGTTAAGATCGCTGAAGCTCACATTACATGGTTTGATAAGCCTGAATTTATCAAATACGGGAATCATGGTATCTTCCAAATCCACGGTTATATGGCCCTAATAAAGGCGCTTCGACGCCCAGGATTAAACAAAAAGGTAACCGACATGATGAATACCATTTTCAAATCTCAATTCAGTTCTAATCTTATGCACGTGGAGAATTCTCCCGAATATCACCAGTTCGTTATTTCAATTTTTGATATTTATTTTAGGACGAACTGGTATGGAGAGGATATCTCTGAAAAACTTTTATCTGCCAAAATAAACAATTATTGGTTAGTTGATACTGAAAACAAATACATTTGTGTAGGTGATACGGAACCAAAGCCGCTCAACATCCCTGAAAACGTTAAACAGAAAGCAATCCAATCTTCTGATTTCTGGTTTAATAAAGAAGAAGTGCTTTACCATGTAAAAACTTTTGATATTACTGGTTATCTATGCTTGAAAGCGTCAGTACCTGGAGGAAATGTATTTTTCTCTCTTTCTGGTTTCGCCTCAATTGGACATCGTCAAGCAGATGACTTGAGTTTTGTTCTGTATGATCAACATAAATGGCGATTTGACGATCCAGGGAAATATACATACCAAAGGGATAAGCGAAGATATATCAACAGATCTCATCAGCATAATTGCCTAACAATCGACGGCAAATCTCATTCAACAAAATCAGATGACATGTACGAATCTTGCCGAGAGAATGCAAGATATGACAAAGAGTCCGGGATTTTTTTTACGACATTACGTTGGATTCCAACGACGGAAGTGGACCACGTACGGTATTGTCTATACGCTCCAAATGAATTTTTTATTGTTGTTGACCAAATGTCCTCAATTGATGAGCACCAATACTCTCAATGGTTTCAAATTGGAAACTCTTACAAAAAGTATGAGCAACAGCCATTGAGTATCCAGTTTGAAACAGAAGAACTTGCTGATTATTTCCGTATGGATTTTTTCTGTTCATCCAAAGAACCTAACTTGAATATTTTTTCAGCGAACCACGATATGCCTGTAGGATGGGTCAGTAAAAAATATTTGAGTTTGGAACCCAATATCGCCGTTGAACATGGCGTTCAATCAAAAAATACAGAACTTTGGGCTGTATCTAGATTCGACCCGAATCTTTCAATGGAACAGATTATTTCTCGAGTCGATGGATTAGAACTACCTTTTGATACCAGTGTTCTGAGTTAAAACCAATAGGAGGAATTTGTAATGGATCTATCTAAAGTTGAAGATTCTAGAAACATGGAAACATCTAATTTGTTGCAAGTCTCTCCAAATTTAGGAATCTTAGGCTCCTGCGTCACTCGGGATATGTTCAATTTTTTAAAAATTGAACATTTATTGCGAGATTATCGGGCGAGAATGTCGATTACCGGGTATGGCTTTCCTAGTTTGGATGAAAATTTTGATTTCCTAGAAACTCTTTCCGGGTTCAGAAAATCAACGGTTTTGAAGGATCTTTCCAAGGAACCTTTGCCACTAAAAAAGATGGATGTTTTGATAATTGATCTGATTGATGAGAGATTTGAAATTTATACGAAAAATGACATACTTTTCACAAGGTCTACATATTTAGCAGAAGTTTCAGGCGTTTCCCACCTTAATGCAACACTCGCATTTAAACGGGGTACGAAGGAGCACTTCGCAGCGTTTGAATTAGGAATGAGTAAATTATTGGAAGATTGTAAATTATACAGGGTTGAGCCGATTCTACATTCTGCTCGCTGGGCAGGCGTAAAACGAATCTCTAGTGAAAACATTGCCATTTCTGAAGACCCAGTTTATCTTGAGAGAATCCAAAGAGAGAATATGATTCTCTCCCAATTGGAGGATATAATCAAAAAATTAAATCCCAGGATGGAAATCTTATCATCACCCGATCTTTGTGTTGCTGACCCCAACCACAAATGGGGCGTGCAGCCTTTTCATTACATTGAGCCGTATTATTCGGACATTTTCGCACAGTTGGTAAGGTACTTGACGCTGTTAGGTTTTGAAGTTTAATCTGCAAAAATCAGTTTATAGAAATCGCTATTGTACACCAGTTGTTTGCAGATTATATTGTTTGAGTATTTCTTCAGGGTTGCCAATTTTTTTGATGCATCCCTGATCGATCCAAACAATCTTGTCACATATTTTCTTCAACATTCCTAACGAATGGGATACCATGACCACGGTTCCAGATTCTGCGATCATTTCTTTCACCCGCTCCTCGCTCTTTTTCCGAAACGAAGTGTCTCCGACACCCAGCACTTCGTCAATCAACAGCAAATCCGGTTTGAAGGCCGTGGCGACCGATATACCGAGTCGAGATTTCATGCCGGAAGAGTAGGTTCGTATCGGCCGGTCGAAATGGTGTTTCAACTCAGCAAAGGATTGAATTTCATCAATGAGGGCATCGATTTGTTCCTTGGCTCGTCCCATCAAGGCGCCGTACAGGTAGGCGTTTTCCCGTCCTGTGAGTTCTTTGTTGAAACCGACACCGACGCCCGCAAGAAGAGAAACACTGCCTCGGGTGAATATCGTTCCTGAATCGGGTGGAAACACACCCGCCATCAATTTGAGCAATGTGCTTTTTCCTGAGCCGTTTTGACCGATGATACCGATGACCTCGCCTTGTTGAATCTCAAGGGATATGTTTCGAATTCCTGAAGGCAAGACGTCTTCTTTTCGATATTGTCGAGGAACCGGATACTCAAGCGTGACATCCTCAAGTCTCATCACGACACTCATACGTTCACCACCGCCCGGTGCGCTTGGCGCTCAAACACCATGCTGCCGATGATGTAAGCAAACAGAGCTGTAGCAAAGCACATCGTATAGGCGTAAGAAGGCATCATCGTGCTTTCTCCCAACATCGCGTCACGCATGCCGGTGATGGGGACCACGGTCGGGTTGAGGTGGGCGACAACAGCGTGCCATCCATCACCAAATCGCGTGCTGAACATGTCGTACGTCCACATGACCGGGGAGAGGAAGAACCCTGCACGAACCAAGAAATTGATCAAATTCAGCACATCAGGAATCTTGCAGGAGATGGGAGCCAACATCAAACCGATGGCCCAGCCGGTGAACGATATCAGCAGCAACCACAGGGGGAGCATCAACAAACTGACGCTTACCGGCAGGTCGTGCATAAAGAAAAACGGGATCAGCGAAGTGAGAGATATCAAGGCAAGAACGGCGTTGGTTAATGTGCCGCTCGTAGCGAAGACCGTTTTGGGGACCCGTGCGAACTGGAAGAGGTTGATGGAACTGCTCAGAGATTTGGTGGAAGTGGTTAAGGAACGGGAAAACAACGTCCATCCAATGATACCGATGACGACGTTCACCGAGTAGAGCGGATCGGACCGTCCGACGAGTATCGTGAAAATGAAGGTGTAGACAATGGCCAACAGCAGGGGCTCCAACACAGCCCAGGCATAACCCAAGTACGCTCGGCGGTAGCG
>Ga0255784_10003303_pt1 | contig 12279 bp, 12 predicted proteins | sample 101ome_14_FD_179982 | JGI IMG/M metagenome (GOLD analysis project Ga0255784, IMG submission 179982) | Coastal salt marsh microbial communities from the Groves Creek Marsh, Skidaway Island, Georgia - 101403AT metaG (version 2) | ecosystem: Environmental > Aquatic > Marine > Intertidal zone >...
GTTCGTATCTTGGTACAGAAAATCAGCAAAATTTTGCGTTGGTTAGTGTGATTGCTTTAGCGTTAATCTACCTAACAAAAGGTCTTTATTTGTCAGGATTAGCTTGGATCACTGCGAGATTTTCGTTTCTAGTCAAAGCCGAATTAAGCAACAAATTGTTGGAGAATTATCTGCATGCTCCATATGAGTTTCATTTGCAGAAAAATTCCGCACAGCTCATAAGGAACTTGACGACTGAAACAACTCAATTGGTTCAGTACGTGTTAACCCCTGGTTTGATTATTCTCTCCGAAAGCTTCGTTGTTATTTTTGTAGGAATTTTTCTTCTATTAGTAGAGCCGCAAGGAACAATCATTGTAATGTCCATATTGATCATTATGTCTTATGCCTTTCAGCGTTTTGTAGGGGGATTTAGTAAACGAATTGGGCAAATAAGACAGCATGCTGATGGCTTGATCATACAGAGCTCACAAGAGTCACTTGGTGGCATTAAAGACGTTAAAATTCTTGGTAAAGAAGAGAGTTTTTTAAACTATTTTCAAAAAAATAACCTTGTCTCAGCTGACTCATCAGCAAAACAAAACGCGATAGGTCAGATCCCAAGAATGTATTTAGAGACCATAGGCGTTATCAGTTTTTTGATACTTATTTTGGTTTTGATAATTCGAGGTGACGACTTCAGTGAAGTTGTTCCTGTTTTGGCTGTTTTTGCATTAGCCGCATTTCGATTGCTTCCATCAGTAAATAGACTGCTTTCCGCAGCTAATTCTCTTCGTTTTGCTGAATCTGTAATCGCTAGTTTACACGAGGAAATGACGATGGTAGCACCTAAAGAGTTTCAAGCTGAGAAGCCTCATATCCAACCTCCATCTATTACCTTTCATCAAAACATTGAGCTGAGGGATGTTTCTTATCGATATCCAAAATCTGAAACGTTTGCACTGTCAGACATCAATCTTACTGTGCGAAAGGGAGAGAGCATTGGAGTTGTAGGTAAGAGTGGATCAGGTAAAAGTACGCTGTCGGACCTAGTTTTAGGATTATTACAGCCAACAACAGGTGTTATAAATGTTGATGGAGTTGGCATCGATCAGAATATTAAAGGTTGGCAAAGAAATATTGGATACGTGCAGCAGGATATATTTCTATTGGATGATTCTATAATCCGAAATATTGCATTTGGAGAAAAAGATGGTGAAATCGACATCGCTAAAATCACTGACGCGATAAAAGAGGCGCAACTTGTAGAAATGATAGAAAGTTTGCCTGATGGCGTTAACACGAAACTTGGTGAACGTGGATTGCGATTATCAGGAGGCCAGAAGCAAAGGATAGGTATCGCACGTGCACTATACCGCAATGCTCCTATTCTCATTTTTGATGAAGCCACAAGTGCTCTTGATAATGAAACAGAGGCTGAAATTGTGTCTGCAATAAAAAATCTGAAAGGCACACGTACAATGGTTGTAATTGCGCATCGGCTATCAACAATCGAGCACTGCGATCGTGTCGTTGAACTCAAAAATGGCCGTATCCATAAAATCGATACACGTAGCTAGCAAACTAATGTCGACAGAAAATGAAATGAGCGAGTGGAGTGCAATCCAAAAGAAAGCAAAGAGCAGCTTGCGACAAGCATTGATCGAGCTTGAAGATAAAGCTAACCCTCGTCGTGCTAATCTCACAAAAGAAGAACAAACTCGAATAGCAAAACTTACTGACATAGCTGCACGTTTGAGGCGCAGAGAAAACGTACAAAAACCGTCAGCTACAAACGTGGTTAAGCGAAACAGACAACGCCAAAAGACACAGAACCAACAGACTTCACACCTATTCGTCCACAACCACCGTTACCAAATCAACAAGACGAAAGAGAGAAACGTTAGGAAACTAGTCAAAAGTGCACGGTTTGTAGCTGTTTAGCTGTATGGTTGACGCAATGACTGACTGGCATAGTGAGACACTGTGCAAATACTATTGTCACAATACAATACAACACGTTACAGCAAGCGTAGAAAAAACGTGCTGTTCATCCCCTTAACAAATCTATAATATAAGCCTAATACTTAACCTATGGAGGTTTGAGATGAAATCTTATGACGAATTGAAAGCTGAAATGGAAGCAATTCAGCAGCAAATGGTTGAAGCTAAGAAGAACGAACGTGCTAATGCACTTAAAGAAGTAAAGCGTCTTTTCAAAGAGTTTGGATTTATTGCTGGCATGCTGAAGGGTGCTCTCGCTTAAGGGAGAAAAAAACAATGAGTATTAAAGATCAGCTATATAAAATTAAGATGATGATTTTGAGCGACGCCCCTGCTTGGCTAGTATTCACACACTTTAAGCTTAACTATCTTCATAAATTTTCTTCAGCTAGGAAAAACTTCATAACAGAACAATATAATTTTCGTAAATATGCCAAAAACCTACAGCTTGATAATGATTGGTTTTCAGGAAATATACCGACTTGGTTAATGGCATTTCAAAAACAGTCGTATAACAAAACAACTTCACTGAAATGCATGGAAATTGGAAGCTGGCAAGGGCAATCTGCTGTGTTCTTATTAAGTTATTTTGATAACGCTAATTTGACATGCGTTGATACTTGGGAAGGGGCGGATGAGCATAAAAATTTTCACGCAACTAATCACGAAATATTATCAAAAGTCGAAAAAACCTTTGATGCTAATCTTGCAGAATATGAAGATCGCCTTACTAAATACAAAGGAACCTCATATGGCTATTTCAATGATTGTTTTGAAATTGACAAATTTGACTTGATATATATTGATGGCAGCCATCACAGTGATGACGTGGTTGTTGATGCTGTTAAGTCATTTGAAATGCTCAAAGTTGGTGGTTTAATGATTTTTGATGACTACTTTTGGAAGTATTATGATCGAACAATCGATAATCCAAGTGGTGCAATAAATGCATTCGTAAGGCTTAAACGTAATCAACTTGAAGTTATCTGTTTTGACTACCAATTAGTTGTCAGAAAAACAAGCGCATCTGTACGTTGGTCTAAATAATTTCCATCGATTAAATTTCTGAGGGAGGTGCAGCCTTGTATAGTTGTATTGAAATGTTTCGTGAGTTAGTGGTGCGACAATCAAAATTTGATGACTGGTTTGTTTTGAAAGAAAATATTTAAAGATTGTTTGATAGTTTCAATTTACTATTTAGGAAATAAGATATAAATTTTTTTGGTGAAGATATGAATATTACTATTGCAGGAACTGGTTATGTTGGACTATCTAATGCAATATTACTTGCTCAAAATAATAAAGTTATTGCTTTAGATATAGAACCTGAAAAGGTTGAGCTTTTAAACCAAAAAAAATCACCAATTGTAGATTCTGATATCGAAGAATTCCTTAAAAGCAGAAAGCTTAACTTCACTGCTACTTTAGACAAAGAATTTGCATATAAAGAAGCAGATTATGTCGTAGTTGCCACACCGACTGATTATGATCCGGATAGTAATTACTTTAACACTTCATCAGTTGAGTCGGTAATTATGGATGTAATTGGAATTAATAAAAATGCCGTGATTGTTATTAAATCTACCGTACCAGTTGGTTTTACAGAAAGGGTTAAATCCAAATTTACATCATCAAAGATTATTTTTTCACCAGAGTTCCTCAGAGAAGGATTAGCACTCCATGATAATTTATATCCATCACGAATTATTGTTGGGGATAATTCAGATGAGGCCAAAGTTTTCGCAAATTTATTAGTTGGGGGAGCGATTAAAGAGAATATTGACATTCTCTATACAGGTGCGACTGAGGCTGAGGCTATAAAACTTTTTAGTAACACATATTTAGCCATGAGAGTCTCTTATTTCAACGAGTTAGATTCTTATGCAGAGACTCATAATCTAGACTCAAGACAGATTATCGAAGGTGTAGGTCTGGATCCTAGAATTGGCTCACATTACAATAACCCTTCTTTTGGATATGGCGGATATTGTTTGCCGAAAGATACCAAGCAATTACGCGCTAACTATAAAGATGTTCCGAATTCTTTGATAGGTGCAATTGTTGATGCAAACTCAGTCAGGAAAGATTTTATTGCAGATCAAATTATCGCTAGAAAACCAAAAGTAGTTGGTATTTATCGCCTTATTATGAAGTCTGGTTCTGATAATTTTAGAGCTTCAAGTATTCAGGGAATTATGAAGCGAATTAAGGCAAAAGGTATTGAGGTGGTCGTATATGAGCCAGTTTTAAGCAAGAAATTACAGACTGATTTTTTTCACTCAATGGTTATTGATGATATTAATGAGTTCAAAAATATGAGTGATTTAATTGTTTCAAATCGTATGGTAGAAGAACTTCATGATGTTAGAGATAAGGTTTATACTCGAGATTTATTTAACAGCGATTAATTGATTTATAAGAATATGAAAATACTCGTTACTGGTTCAGCAGGTTTTATCGGTTCAGCTTTGTCAATTAGGTTATTGAACCGAGGTGACTCTGTTGTAGGTATTGATAATCACAATGATTATTACGACCCTAAACTTAAAGAGGCAAGATTATCAAGACATAAAGATCATGCTAAATATACTCATATTCGCATGAATATTGAGAATCGCGAAGAAATGTCAAAATTGTTTCAATCCGAAAAGTTTGACTGCGTTGTTAACCTAGCAGCGCAGGCAGGAGTCCGGTATTCATTAGAAAATCCGATGGCATATATTGATACAAACTTAGTAGGATTTGGGAATATCTTGGAGGGATGCCGACATAATGATGTTAAACATTTAGTTTATGCTTCATCAAGTTCTACATATGGGTTAAATACTAAACAACCTTTTTCAACTCATGAACCTGTTAATCATCCAGTCAGCTTATATGCAGCAACAAAGAAAGCAAATGAATTGATGGCACATACCTATTCCCACCTCTACAATCTTCCAACAACGGGATTAAGATTCTTTACTGTCTATGGTCCATATGATAGGCCAGATATGGCTTTACAAAAATTCACCCGAGCTATTATTGCTAGAGAGCCCATTACCGTTTTTAACTTCGGTAGGCACCGTCGTGATTTTACCTATATAGATGACATTGTCGAAGGGATTGTCCGTATCTTAGATAGACCTGCAGAATCAGACAAGAAATGGGATAGTAATAACCCCGATCCTGCAACTTCAAGCGCCCCATATCGTATATTTAATATTGGTAATAATAATCCAGTGGAGCTACTGGATTATATTGAGGCCCTTGAAAACTCCTTAGGTATTTCAGCAGAGAAAGAACTTCTTCCTCTTCAACCTGGTGACGTGCCAGATACCTATGCAGATGTAGATGATTTGATTGAAGAATTTGGTTACAAACCATCAACGACTGTCAAACAAGGTATAGAAAATTTTGTATCATGGTATAAGTCATACCACAAATTTTAGTCTTTAATAACTGATTTCGCAGATTGGATTGAGTCAACTACATATGCGGAATTTGTATTATATTCATCAATTTTATGACCACTCCTTACAAGGATTGTTTGACTTATTCCAGCTGAAATAGCCGCATTAATATCATCTTCTTTGTCTCCAATCATCCAAGACTTTGACATATCAATATTATATTTCTTCTTTGCTTGCAAGAACATTCCAGGCTTAGGTTTACGACAATCACAACTATCATTAGGGGAATGAGGACAATAAAAAACATCGAGGATTTCAACACCTTTCAGTTTAAATTGATTTAACATCCAATTATTTACCTCATGAAATTCTTGCTCTCCATAATAATTTCTAGCTATACCAGATTGGTTCGTAATGGCAATAATCTCGAAGCCTAATGATTTGAAATATAGACAAGTTTCAAAAACACCCTCTATAAATTTAAAATCTTTAATTTTATGTAGATACCCAACTTCATGATTTATGACCCCATCTCGGTCAAGAAAAATAGTTTTAGTTTTCATAAATCGACTACGTATAATTTGATTAATTCAATACTTGCAATATTTTAAGATGCAGATACCATTCTCTGTAGTCATAATTACCAAAAATGAGGAAAGAAATATATCAGATGCTATCAATTCTGCTTTATTTGCGGATGAAGTTGTATTAGTTGATAGCGGCTCAAGTGACCTTACCTGTGTAATTGCAAAAAAATTGGGTGCAAAAGTTATCCATCAAAAGTGGTTGGGTTTTGGCTCTCAAAAGAATTATGCTGTTTCTGCAGCAAAAAATGATTGGGTTTTTGTGCTTGACGCTGATGAGAGGATTACAACTGATCTCAGAATAGAGATACTGCAAATTCTTCAAAAGCCTGAATTTAAAGCGTATTCTGTAGCTCGTTTAAATCATTTTTTCGGTAAAAAAATAAAATATTGCGGACTTTACCCAGATTATAGCATTCGACTTTTTAATAGAAAAAGTGGAAGATTTAATGAGGTTAATGTTCACGAAAGTTTTCAAACAAAAGAGCCTACTTCGACCCTTCAGAGTCCAATGCTACATTTAGCATATGAAAATGTGAGGGAGTTTAGGACGAAACAAAAAAAATATGCATCATTAAGTACAAAAAAACCCAATTTGTTAAGAGCTATTATTTCTCCAATATATACCTTTATTAAAATTTATATTCTACGTTTAGGTTTTCTAGAGGGGTGGAGAGGACTTGTTATTGCTTTTATTTATGCTGAATATAGTTTCTTAAAATATACCAAATGAAGATATTAATTTCTAAGTTCCGTAGCATCGGAGATGTCATTCTTCTTTCACCACTTATAACCAATCTTAAATCAAATTATCCTGAAGCTAAAGTTGATTTAATCATAAATAAAGGCACAGAGGCATTAGTTAAACATAACCCCTTAGTTAACAATATTATTCTGCATGATCGAGCCAAACTAAAGTCTTTACCAGTTTTAAAGAGAATCAAAGAGGAGTTTAATACTCTAAAGTTAATTAGAAAGACTAAATACGATATTGTAATTTCTACTGACAGGGGAGATAGAGGTGCTCAAATTGCCTACTTTAGTAAAGCCAATATCAAAATTGGCAGACCCGGTGGAAAGAGTTTTTTTAGTCGTAGAGCTTTTACAGATTACTTTTCATTCCACGGAGAGAGACATGTAATTGACTTAAATCTTGATCCAATAAAAATATTAGGAAAAGAGATTTATACAAAGGGATTAAATGTTCATTGGAACAGAGAAGATTCTGAAGTGGCAAATAATTACACTCATGGTCTAGGGGGGTTTATTCACATACATCCCGTGTCACAATGTATGTATAAATGTATTGATGACAAACTTATGGCTAAAATTATTGATTATTGCGAGTTAGAATTGGGTATCAAAGTTATTATTACCGCTGCTCCGGTTAAGCAAGAACTTGATAGAGTAAAAAAGATTTTGAGCTATGCTCATTCCATGCCATTAAACCTTTCAGGGAAAATAACATTGCTTGAAACTGCGGCTATTAATAAGCTTTCTTTAATGTTATTGGTTGTTGACACTGCAGTTATGCACATAGCCACTGCAAATGATATACCAACGTTAGCTTTTTTTGGGCCGACAGCGGTAAATAATTGGGGGCCCTGGGATAAGACAAAAATAAAATCAGATTATATAAGGGGAGGCGGTCTGCAGATTCATGGAAAGCATAGAGTTCTGATGGAAGATAAAAGTTGTTTACCGTGTTCAAATTTGGGTTGTGATAATTCTGGAATAAGTAATTGTCTAAATTCATTAAGCTTAGATGTTATCAAGGAACAAATTAGGTTAGTAGTTAATGGCAAAAAAAATTAGAGTTCTTCATACTGAATGGTCAGATGGTTGGGGTGGGCAAGAAATAAGGATCATTAATGAGATGGTTGCTATGCGCGAACTCGGAGTAAAAGTTTTTTTAGCATGTAGGGAAAACTCCAAAATTAGACAAAAAGCATTAGATAGAAATGTTAAAGTTTTTACTCTTCCATTTAGAGGGAATGCTGACTTAATTACAATATTCAGGTTAAGAAGAATTATCAAAGAAAATCAAATAGACATTGTAAATACCCACAGTGGCAAGGATTCATGGACTGGAGGTTTTGCAGCCAAACTAGCAAAGGTTAAGTTTATTAGGACAAGACACTTATCTAATCCGATTAATTTATCAAGGTTAAATTTTATAAATGAAATAGCTGACTACATATTTACTACTGGAGAGTCAGTTAGAGTGAATATGATTTCTAGAAATAGAATTTTACCAACAAGGATTAAATCAGTCCCGACTGGAATCGATCATAGGGTTTTTGATCCAATGAATTTCAAACAATCAGATTGCAAAAAGTTATTTGGATTTGAGACTGATGAAATCATTCTTGGAACAGTAGCAGTACTAAGACGATTCAAACGCCATGATCGATTCCTCAATATGGCAAGATTTGTAATAGACTCCAACCCAGATAAGAAAATTAGGTTTGTTATCGCAGGAGAAGGTCCTCAGCGTGATAAACTCAGAGATCTTATAACCAAGCTTAGATTAGAAGAAAATGTGATATTGTTAGGTCATGTGACTAATGTCCCTGAACTATTGACAGCGTTAGATATTTTTGTTCTTACATCTGATAGCGGTGAAGGTGTTCCGCAGTCAGTCATGCAGGCTTTACTTATGTGCAAGCCAACAGTCTCAACTGATGCAGGTAGTACTCGAGACTTATATAGTAAGAATAACTTTATGCTTGTCAATAAAGATTCTCAAGATGAGATCAACAATAAATGCAATAAGTTTGTTGCAAGTGAAAACCTTAGAAAGATTTATGCAAGCGTTTCTAGAGAATTTGTAGTAGAAAATTTTTCTCAAGCCAAAATGGCAACCAATATTATGAAGATTTATAAAAATTTATTGAGCAATGAATGTTCTCTTTACTAACTTCCATCCCGGAAATGGAGGTGGTCATACAACCTATTTGACCTATCTTTTTAAAGATATTTTGTCAGACAATGAAGATATAAATCCGTACATCGCTGTTCCAAAAACTAGCAAACTTAATTTAGATCTCAAATCTTTATATCCTACAAGAGTTTTTGATGTTGATTTCCCTGGAAAACCTAAAGAAATTATTCAGGCTCTTCTTAATGCAAGGAAATTAAAAAAAATCATTATCGAAAATAATATCGATTTGATTCATGTAAATGGCACACCTGATCACAAAGTGGTTATGTTATGTCGATGGCTATATGGCTTAAGTTATAAGGTAATAAGAACTAAGCATGATACTTTTCCAATAAAAAAAGGGCTATATGCCAATAAACTTTATGGCAGGTATACCGATCACATGATAGTTGTCTCCCAATATTTATTTGATGAAGTGATCACAAAAGAGTTGCAAGAAAAGACATCTGTTATTCATAACGGTATAGATCTAAATTTTTTTGCAAAAAAAGAAAAGTCAAAGCATTTAATGGAAAAATATAACGTGGGTATTGATAATCTTGTTTTTGTATCAGTCGCTGGAACTGGGCTTCATAAAGGGTGGCAATTTCTCATTAAAGCAGCTTCAAATCTAGAAGATATTAAAAGACATAGGATTAAGATCATAATTGCAGGAAATTATCCTAAAGACAAAATAATCACTAAGTTTGTTCATGATCTAAATATGAGTCAGCAGGTTATATTTACGGGACTTATTAACGATGTAAGAGATCTTATTTCAATCGCAGATGTAGGATTCGTTCTATCTAAATATGAGGCGCTTTCTATTGCGTGTAAAGAAATGATGGCGATGGGTAAGCCAATGTTAATTTCCAATGTAGGAGGTTTGCCTGAAAATATAGATATAAATGTTAATGGCTGGTCTACAGATCCAGAAGACATTGGGAAATTACATAAACTAATAGACTCTCTATTTTCAATTAACTTAGAGCCTTATTCCAAGTCAGCGAAATCAAAGGCAAGTAATAATTTTGGCTTAAAAAAATTCAAAAATAAAACAATTGAAGCATACAGAAAATTGATTTAAAAGTTCTGTGCCAGTCGATATAGTTATAGTCTGTATCTGAAAAACACCAGTAAAATCGGAGCTATGAAAATTATTTACCCATTTCCAATGCATATGAGCAAAGGTTATACCTATATGCTTAGCATTCTTCAATTCCTTAATACTTTGGCAGATTTTGTTAAAGTAGAGTTACTGTGTCTTGATTCCAGAAATGCAATTGAAGATTATCTTAATTCCTCATTGGGACTTTCACTCCACAAAAATTTAGAAGTGATTCAAATAAGCAATAGAAAATTCGGGATCAAAAGCAACAAACTATTCTTTAGAAGAAATTTTTTGAATTATGTGGGAAAAAATTATGAGGAAGGATTAGTTATTTATACTCGAGACCTCAAACAGATGAGGATAGCTCTAAAAAATATTAAGAAATCCTATCCTAGCGTTAGGTTTGTGCTTGAGTTGCATCAAATATTATCACAAAATTTTTGTAGAGATGGCAATTACCATAAAGCCAAAGAGATGCAGAAACTAGAGGAATATGTCTTATCAAATATCGATGATCTAATCTGTATTACCTCAACTTTATCAAATGAAGTAAATAAGAATTTTCCTAAATCAACCAAGAACCAACACATACTCCCTGTGGGTTTTAATAAAGATTTTCTCAAAATTGAACATGAAAATAGTAAATCTTATGATATTGTCTATACAGGCAGTTTTAGTTCATGGAAGGGTTTAGATACTCTCATTTCAGCGCTATCCATTATTAAGAGGGAGTATAAGAAAGATATTAGAGCAGTACTGATTGGCGCCGATAAAAAAACAAGAATAAAATATTCTAAAATAGTCAATTCTAATGACTTAACCGATAATATCACTATCAAAGATAAGATTGCCCACAAAGAGATTTTCCAATTCATATCAAAGTCGAAGGTAGGAGTTTTATCAAATAACTACCAGGGTGATGCGATATTTTTTACATCACCTCTAAAGCTCTATGAGTATCTCGGAGCAGGACTTAAAGTGGTAGTTTCAAGATTGCCTTCAATTGAGAGTGCGATTGACCCTTCTCTGGTCTATTATGCAACTCCAGAAAATCCAGATTCCTTCGCAATTGAGATAATGAGAGCACTAAATGACTCAAGTTTTAAAATGCAAAAAGTAAAGGATTTTGCTAAAGAATTTACTTGGGAAAAAAGAGCCCAAGAATTTCTTTCAATTTTGTCATGAGGATTTTGATTATGAAGTTTAGAAACATTGGTGATGTTCTCCTAGTGTCTCCAATATTTGAAAATCTCAAAAGTTATTACCATGATCTTCAGATAGATATTGCCGTAAATAAGGGAACTGAAGATATGGTGGCTAAGAATCCTTTCATTGATAATGTTATAGTCTATGAAAGAGATAGAATAAGATCCATGCCTTTGTTAAAAAAATTAAAGGAAGAACTTAAATTTATTTTGAGTTTTCGAAAATCTAATTACGATATTGTTATTAATCTTACTAAGGGTGAAAGAGGGGGGTTTATCGCAGGTTTCTCTGGAGCCTCAGTAAGAATGGGTTACGAGGGAAAGGGTCTTTTTCTGAAGAAAATATATACTCATCATTTGCCTTCCACAAAAGGCAAACATACTGTTGAATCAAATCTTAATTTACTAAGACTACTGAAAATACCGATTCTTCATAAAAAAGTAAAAATTTATTGGGATCAAGACGATGAAGAGGTGATTACAAAAAAGCTAAAAAATCATGAGAAATTTATACACCTCCACCCAGTTTCTCGATGGAGATTTAAATGCATCTCTGATCATACAATGGCAAAGGTGGTTGATTTCTGTGAATTAAAACTTAAAACAAAAGTTGTGATTACTGCTTCACCCTTATCTGAGGAGATTGATAAGATTGAAAGCATTTTAAAGATTTGTAAGTCTAAACCCATTAATTTCAGTGGTAAATTATCCCTTTCTGAAACTGCTGCTTTAAATAAAAGAGCTAGGTTTTTTATTGGGGTTGATACTGCAGTTATGCATATTAGCGCAGCTAATAATACTCCTGTATTAGCGTTTTTTGGGCCCAGTGGAGCTCATCAATGGGGTCCATGGGATAATAACTTATTAGGTTCAGGTTACAATAATATCAATGGCGTTCAATCAATGGGAATACATACAGTGATTTCAGAGTCAAGATCATGCCAACCATGTGGAAAGGATGGTTGTGATGGCAGCAAAATAAGTGACTGCTTGATGAACATTAATTTCGATTTAATTGAAGAAAATATTAATAAATATATGACTCTGCATCCATGAGTGAATTTGGTTTAATTATTATCTG
>Ga0255784_10003310_pt1 | contig 12272 bp, 9 predicted proteins | sample 101ome_14_FD_179982 | JGI IMG/M metagenome (GOLD analysis project Ga0255784, IMG submission 179982) | Coastal salt marsh microbial communities from the Groves Creek Marsh, Skidaway Island, Georgia - 101403AT metaG (version 2) | ecosystem: Environmental > Aquatic > Marine > Intertidal zone > Salt...
GCATGGATTAAAGGTGCTGCCCGCCTTGGCCGATCGGGTCTGGTTGTTGAACGCCGATCGTTCGATTGACGGGATATGGCGGGGGGGCCAATGAAACGTCCAGTTATTTACACCGATCTTGATGGATCGCTACTTGATCACTACACCTATGAGGCAACCGAGGCCCTGCCGCTACTGCGGCAACTCGAGCAATTGGGTACCCCGGTAATTCCCTGCACTAGCAAAACCGCCGCCGAACTGGTGCCGCTGTGCAAGACCTTGCAGTTGTCGGGACCCTTTATCGCCGAGAACGGGGCCCTGATTTGTGTACCCACAAACTGGCCTATTCCCATGCCGACCAATAGCGGCCGGATCGGCGCTTATTGGTCCCACTCCTTGGGTTACCCACGAGCGGCATTGCGCGCGGTGTTGGATTCGCTTTCAGGTGATTGGCAGCGTTGCTATCAACCGCTGGTGGATCTTTCGGTTGAGGACGTGATGTCACTGACGCAGTTGGATGCGCGTGCGGCGGCGCGCGCGCAGCGGAGAGACTTTACCGAGACCCTAGTCTGGCGCGGCAGTGACGCCGAGTACTCTCAGTTTACAGCTGTAGTCACGCAAAGCGGGCTTCAGTGTGTTCGGGGTGGTCGCTTTGTGCATCTTATGGGCCCCAACACGAAAGCGGATGCTATGGCTTGGCTGCAGCTCGCCATTGGCCATTATTTGGGCGGAGACTTGGTTAGCATAGGGATCGGTGACGCTGACAATGATCGCGCTTTACTCGAGGCCACAGATCACGCCCTGCTTATCCGCTCACCGGTCCACGCGTTCCCCTCGCTCGAGCGCAAGCACAATATTTACTTTAGCCATCGCTGCGGGCCAGAGGGGTGGACCGAAGGAGTTCAGGCGATTTTGCGCACCCTGCTTGGTGAGGAGGCCCTGGCATGAGCGACTTTTTTCAGAATGGCACCATTACCACGCTGCACAATCTTGGTGACCGTTCCACTGAGAGCTATGAAGAGGCACTTGTTGGCTTTTCCCAGAAACGGCCGATCGGGCTGATCCTGCCATCCCTTTACTCTGAATTGGCCACCGATGCGCTCCCCACCATTATTCGGGAGCTACAGAAAGTACCCTATCTGAGCCAGGTGGTGATTGGTCTCGATCGAGCGACCGAGGCCGAATACCAACACGCGCTCGCATTCTTCGGCCAGTTGCCTCAGCATCATCGGGTTCTGTGGAATGATGGACCCCGATTACGCGCGATTGATCAGCGGCTGCGGGACGCCGGGTTGGCACCTAAAGAATTGGGTAAAGGCCGCAATGTCTGGTACTGCATGGGGTATGCGCTTGCCACGGGTAAAGCCGACGCCATAGCTCTGCACGACTGCGATATTTTGACCTATGAGCGCAGTTTACTTGCCCGTTTGGTTTATCCGGTGGCAAACCCACTATTCAACTACGAGTTTTGCAAGGGCTACTACCCGCGAGTCGCTGACAACAAAATAAACGGCCGGGTGTGTCGACTGCTGGTAACGCCTATGATTCGAGCAATGAAACGAGTCGTTGGAGATTCACCCTATCTCGCTTACCTCGATAGTTATCGTTATATTCTCGCGGGCGAGTTTGCATTCCGTCGAGAGTTGTTAAACGACTTGCGAATACCCTCGGACTGGGGCTTAGAAATCGGGGTGGTTTCCGAGGTGTATCGCAGCAATAACAACCGGCAAATTTGTCAGGTCGATATTGCACATAACTATGATCACAAGCACCAAACCTTGTCTTTGGACGACGCCACGGCAGGCTTATCAAGAATGTCGATGGATATCGCGAAGTCCATTTTCCGTAAGCTCGCGATTCAAGGTACCGTGTTTAATCAGGAAACTTTCCGGACCATAAAGGCGACCTACTATAGGATGGCGCTCGATCTGGTTGAGGCTCATCGCGATAATGCCATGATGAATGGCCTCGGTTATGACATCCATCAGGAAGAAGTAGCCGTCGAATTGTTTGCGGAAAATATCATGGAGGCGGGTAAGCAGTTTTTAGATCGACCCATGGACGCGCCGTTTATCCCCACTTGGAACCGGGTGGTCAGCGCTATACCCGATATTCTGGACGATCTTCGACAAGCGGTTGAGGAAGACCATCAGGCGTTTTCCTCCTGTGAGCCGGGTGCCCGTATTAGCGCATGATGGTCGAGAGTTTATCGGATCGGCTGTCGGGACAGCTGGCGACAATTTACGCGGATATTCTGACCGAGCATGAGCAACAGCGCTGGCTTGGTCAGTTTTTGGAGACCATGCGCTTGCCAGCGAATCATGTGCCCCCTCCTGCGCATCGTAATCTTTGGTCTTCTCAAGACATCGCACTCATTACCTATGGTGATTCAGTGGTCACCGAGGGTACTGCCCCACTTCAAGTTCTAGGGGAAGTGATTGCGCGGTACTTCACCTCGATAATCACGTGGGTTCATGTCCTGCCTTTCCACCCGTGGACGTCGGATGACGGTTTTGCTGTGATGGATTACTCCAGCGTAAACGAATCCTTGGGTGATTGGGGTGACATCACCGCCTTGAGTGAAAGCTATCGGGTGATGGCAGATGTCGTTCTCAACCACTGCTCGAGTCGTTCTGCTTGGTTTGAGAATTTTCGCCAAGGATGCGATCCCGGAGCCCATTATTTTTATGTGCCGGAATCTGATTTTGATACCAGTTCGGTTGTGAGACCGAGAACCAGCCCGCTGCTTATGCCGATTGATACCGTCAATGGTCAGCGATTGGTTTGGTGTACCTTCAGCGCTGATCAGGTCGACTTCGATTTTCGTAATCCGGCTGTTCTTGAGGAGTTCCTCCGCATCATCAGACAGCAGCTGGATGCGGGTGTTCGCCTGTTTCGACTCGACGCCGTCGCTTTTATTTGGAAAGCCTCGGGAACGACCTGCGTCAATCAGCCGCAAACCCATGCCATAGTTCGGCTGCTCCGCACTTTGGTGGAGTGTGCAGAACCCCAGGCCGTGCTGATAACAGAAACAAATTTGCCCAATCGAGAAAATCTGTCTTACTTTGGCAATGCCAATGAGGCGCATGCGGTTTATAACTTTTCGCTGCCGCCCCTGTTGCTCGACTGCTTACTGTCGGGCAACAGCCGATATTTGAGCCAGTGGATGATGAGTATGCCGCCGGCACAGGATGGCACGACCTATTTCAATTTTATTGCTTCTCATGATGGTATCGGATTGCGACCCGCTGAGGGTTTGTTGACGGAGGCTGAAATAGACCGGCTTATTCACACCATGGAGTCTTTTGGCGGTCTTGTGTCCTATCGGGAAACGCCAATGGGGAACAGAAAGCCCTACGAAATAAATATCGCCCTGAGGGATGCGCTTGGTGGCACTTATGCCGGTGCCGATGAATACGGTCTCGAGCGTTTTTTATGCGCGCACGCTGTCATGCTCGGACTTGAGGGTATTCCGGCGTTCTATATTCATTCCTTATTGGGTACTCGAAATGACCATGAGCGCGTTAAGCACACCGGACGAAATAGATCGATTAACCGCCACCAGTGGGACCTTAACCATTTGGCGAGCAGGCTCGGAGATTGTCAATCGGAACAGTCAATGGTGCTCGATCAGCTGTCGGCGTTGATTGGGCTTCGCCAGCGCCAGCCCGCGTTTCACCCCAATGCGACACAGTTTACCCTGCGTCTGAAGCCAGAGCTGTTTGGGTTCTGGCGGCAAAGCCCTGATCGACGCCAAAGTATTTTTTGCGTGTACAACATTTCCTGCCAGCCACAGTCCCTACTGCTGTCGGAGCTCAATCTCATTTTGACGGACGACTGGCATGATCTAGTGACTGGTCAGCGACTTTCCGATGTGTCCTCCGAAACCCTGCTCGGTCCTTATCAGGTGCTCTGGATCACTAACCTTCCCGAGGCGAAATGAACACGTTAGGCTGAATATCCAAACGGGCTATAAATGATTCCTGGAAAGGTGTTTGGCCTCAGGAATCACTTTTATTTCTGGCCGAGGGAGTGTAGGTTTAGCTCTGGGGGATACAACAAGAAGAACTACTGTGAAACCAACCGACACGTCGCACCCTGAGTACTTCCACAAGGTGGTGGACTGCCAGTATGCCTGCCCGGCACATACGCCGGTACCAGAATACATTCGCCTAATCGCCGCCGAAAAATACACCGAAGCCTATATGGTGAACTGGGAGTCAAACGTCTTTCCCGGAATTCTGGGTAGGACCTGTGATCGTCCCTGTGAACCCGCCTGCCGCCGCGGCAGAGTCGACGAAGAGCCTGTGGCGATCTGTCGGTTGAAACGGGTGGCCGCCGATAATAAATCCGACGTCAGTGGCCTTTTACCAGTGCCGCCCAAGGCCAAGAATGGCAAGCGAATAGCGCTGATTGGTGGTGGCCCGGCCTCTTTGACCGTGGCGCGGGACCTTGCGCCACTCGGGTATCAAATCGACCTCTACGATGACCAAGCGCTTGCGGGCGGCTTTATGCGCAGCCAAATCCCCGCTTTCCGTTTGCCCCCAGAGGTGCTGAACGAGGAGGTTAATTTTATTCTCGGTATGGGGATCCACCAGCACTTCGAGACTTATGTAGATAGTCTTAAGAGTGTCGTTGATAAGGGCTATCACGGCATTTTTATCGGCACAGGAGCGCCTAGGGGAAGCAACTTAGATATTCCCGGGCGCGAGGAATGCGCCACCTCCATTCATGTTGGAATTGATTGGCTAGCGTCTGTAGCCTTCGATCATGTATCGAAGATTGGTAAGCGTGTGCTGGTTTTGGGTGGCGGCAATACTGCCATGGATTGCTGCCGAACCGCGCGGCGACTAGGTGGCGAGGATGTTCGGGTCGTGGTCCGATCGGAATTCGCGCGCATGAAAGCGTCGCCGTGGGAAATTGAGGATGCCGTTGCCGAAGATATTCCGATCATCAATAACCATGTCCCCAAAGAATTTGTTCATGAAAACGGCCAGCTCAAAGGCATGACGTTTACGGTTGTTGATGTTGTCTACGACGAAGCGGGTAATCGCAGTCTTGTCCCCACCGGCGAAGAAGTATTTTTTGAGGCGGACGAGGTCATCATTGCCATTGGTCAGGACAATGCATTTCCTTGGATTGAGCGTGACTTGGGTATCGATTTTGGTAAATGGGACATGCCAGTGGTTGATAAAACAACCTTCCAGAGCACATTGCCCCACGTCTTCTTTGGTGGCGATGCGGCATTCGGCCCGGAGAACATCATTACCGCGGTTGCTCATGGTCACCAGGCTGCGGTGTCGATTGACCTGTTTTTACGGGGAGAAAGCGTAACCAATAGGCCCGCACCTGGCGTCAATTTGGTCAGTCAAAAAATGGGCATGCATGAGTGGAGTTATGACAGTGAGGTATCGCCAGATGATCGCTTTGCAGTGCCACATGTCAGCAAAGACAAAGCGCTGCGGGATCGTAAACTTGAGGTAGAGCTGGGCTTCAGCAAAGACGTTGCTTATTTTGAAGCCGAGCGCTGTTTGAATTGCGATGTACAAACAGTGTTCTCCACCTCGAAGTGTATCGAGTGCGACGGATGCGTGGATATTTGCCCCACTGACTGTATCAACTTCATCACTAACGCTGACGAGCCGGCGTTGCGTGCCAGCTTGAGACGGCCTGCCACCAATGCCGAACAGGATCTCTATGTATCAGATGCGCTGGACCAGACCAAACGGGTCATGGTGAAAGACGAAAATGTTTGCCTGCACTGCGGATTATGTGCTGAACGTTGTCCGACGGGCGCATGGGATATGCAACGATTTTTATACAGCGTTACCAAGGCTGGGACATCATGCAAGCAAAGCAGTCCATTAACGACTTCGTCATAAAGTTTGCCAATGTAAATGGCACCGGCTCAGCCAGTGCCAATGGCATGTTTGCCAAGGCGATCTTCCGCATGGGTATCCCAGTCAGTCCGCGCAACATATTTCCCTCGAACATTCAGGGGATGCCAACGTGGTATGAAGTGCGGGTGAGTCAGGACGGCTATCTGGGGCGGCGCGGTGGCATCGATATCATGGTGTGCGTCAACCCCCAAAGCATGAAGCGTGACGTCGCTGAAGTAGATCCTGGTGGGTATTTTATCTACGACTCGACTAAACCGCTCGATCTGCGCTTGGTTCGACAGGATATCCATTACATTGGAATACCCCTGACTGAAATTTGTTTGCGGGAATATACCGATGCCCGTCAGCGCCTGCTGTTTAAAAACGTGATTTATGTTGGCGCTCTATCAGCGCTCCTCAATATTGATTTTGCCGTTCTCAAAGATCTGGTCGCCGATCAGTTCAAGGGCAAGGAGAAGCTGATTACCCCCAATATTTATGCTCTGGAGTTGGGGCATCAGTACGCCAGCAAGAATTTCGACTGCCCCATCGGGATTCACCTTGAGCGCGGTCACAAAGTGGCCAAACATATCGAAGATTTTGACAATATTTTAATGGACGGCAACACGGCGGCCGCATTGGGCGCGGTGTATGCCGGCGCCACCGTGGCGGCTTGGTATCCCATTACGCCCTCTACATCGGTGGTTGATGCATTTGATAAGTACTGCCGCCGTTTGCGTATTGATCCGGGCACTGGGAAGAAAAACTACGCCATTATTCAGGCGGAAGACGAGCTGTCGGCGCTGGGTATGGTCATTGGTGCGAACTGGAATGGCGCTAGAGCCTTCACCGCTACCAGCGGCCCAGGCATGTCGCTGATGAGCGAATTCTTGGGCCTTGCTTACTTTGCTGAAATTCCGACGGTTCTTATTGATGTGCAGCGAGCGGGCCCGTCGACCGGTATGCCAACAAGGACCCAGCAGTCGGATGTACTCATGGCTGCCTATGCCTCTCACGGCGATACTAAGCACGTGCTGTTATTTCCAGCCACACCTGCCGAGTGTTTTAGTATGACGGTGGAGGCGTTTGATCTGGCCGAGCGCTTGCAGACACCCATCCTCATCATGAGCGATCTCGATCTCGGTATGAACGAGTGGATGTCGCCGCCTCTCGAGTTTGATGATAATTATCGCTACGACCGGGGAAAGGTGCTTAGCGCAGATGATCTGGATGCGATGGAAGAGCGCTTTGGTCGTTATAAGGATGTCGATGGTGACGGCATACCTTACCGGACTTATCCCGGCGTGCATCCGGACAAAGGCGCTTACTTCACTCGGGGATCGTCACGGGATGAGTACGCCGCCTATACAGAGGATGGCGCTGAATATGTGCGCAATATGGATCGATTGCTCAGAAAATTTGAATCGGCAAAGGCGGTTGTCCCTGAGCCGAAAATAAAGCAATCCGACCTAGAAACACGCTATGGCGCCGTTTTTTTTGGGACCACGGCTTCGCCAGCGTATGAGGCGATTGAGATTCTTGAAAAAGAGGGGATCGAGCTGGATACGATGCGTATTCGGGCGTTTCCCTTTAACGCCGATGTCGAGCAGTTTTTGAGAGAACATGACCGCATTTTTGTTATTGAACAAAATAGGGATGGGCAAATGCGCCGGTTGTTGCTCAACGAGACGAGCGTCCCCGCTAACGAAAAGCTCATTCCCATTCTCGAATACGACGGCCTGCCTGTCACTGCGAGGAAAATTGCAGGGATGATTAGAAACTATATTACCCACGGCAACGTCACACCCTTGGTGCGACGAGCACCGAAAGAGGAGGCTACGGCGTGACCTATGTTAAGCCAGCATTCAGGCATCCCGATGCGCCAGTTAATGAATTAGGCCGAAGCCGTGCTGAGTACGAAGGTGGGTTATCCACGTTATGTGCGGGTTGTGGCCATGACTCCATCAGTGCGGCTATTATTGATGCCTGTTTTGAGCTCAATATCGAACCGCACAAAGTCGCAAAGCTTTCTGGCATCGGCTGCTCCTCAAAAACCCCCGCGTATTTTTTATCGGGATCACACAGTTTTAACAGTGTTCATGGCCGCATGCCGTCGGTCGCAACGGGTGCAAATCTGGCCAATCGGGAGCTCACGTATATTGGCATTTCGGGTGACGGTGATACCGCATCCATTGGCCTTGGACAGTTCGCGCATGTCGTCAGACGAAATCTAAACATGACCTATATTGTGGAGAACAACGGCTGTTACGGTCTTACGAAGGGGCAGGATTCTGCCACTATGGATACGGGCGCAAAAAACAAGAAGGGTGATATCAACTTGTATTCCCCCATTGACCTTGCGAGGTTGGCGATCGAAATAGGCGCTACCTTTGTCGGTCGAAGTTTTTCAGGCGACAAGCAGCAGCTTGTGCCGTTGATCAAGGCTGCCATTAGTCACCGCGGCTTTGCTTTGCTTGATGTCATCTCGCCCTGCGTCACGTTCAACAATCATGGCGAATCCACCAAGAGTTATGAGCATGTGCGCAAGGTCAATGATGCGATGCCGGTGGATTTCGTGCCGATGAAGGAAGAGATTACAGCGACGTATGACTCCGGTACGACCTTTGAGGTTTGTATGCACGACGGCTCGGTCGTCCGGCTATACAAACAGGATAACGACTACGATATTGAAGATCGTCATGCGGCGCTAGAGGCCACGAGCCATTACACCCGGGAAGGCAAGATTCTCACGGGATTGCTGTATATCCAGCGCGACAGCGAGGAGCTTCACGATCAGCTGGGTACGGCACGACGAGCGCTGAATTCGATGGATGAAAACGAGCTTTGTCCTGGGTCACGATTTCTGGATTCGATTAATGCGGGGCTCCGCTAAAAAAACGCGCTCCGGTATTACTGTCGCCCGAGCTTGGCCAGATTGGCCTCGTGCTCACTTTTATTCAACCGATAATACGCTAGCGCCCAAAGCATTAATGCCCAAAGCGACCATTGGAGTGGCACTAGAACCGCGCCAAGATTCCAGGTGGTGGCGGCGTTAACCTCCGCAGGGCTCGCACCTTCAGGAAACTGCACCGCCGCCAGGACGACCCCCGCGATAAAGACGCCAATGCCCTGGTTGGTTTTTCTTATAAAGGTCAGTGTCGAGAAAAACACCCCCTCGCTTCGCCGGCCCGTGGAAAGCTCCGACTGTTCGACTAGATCGGCAATCATTGAGGCTGAGACAATCTGCATGGCAATGATCAAGCCCAGATCAATCGTGTTTATGGTTGCGACTAGTGGAAAGAGCAAAGGCGATCCGTTTTCAGGGAGCAAGTTCAGCAGTCGCAGCAACACCGGCAGAGGCTGGATCGAAAACGCCAGGATCCCGAGGACCATGACGGCTTTCTTTTTGCCCAGGCGCTGTGCCGCCCGGGGCGCGATGACAAAACCCAAGACTGCTGAAATCACCACCAGGCCAGTCCAATAAAAGATCTGTACCGAGCTGAAGCCCCAAAAATAGGTCAGCATGAGGAAGGTCAGGGCGGCCGTTAGTCCGGAGGCGACCGATCCGGCGATCGTTGACAGGAACAACGCAAAGAAGTTTGAGTTAAATAAGGTCTCTTTAATGTCCGTGAAGGCTTTTAGCAGTGACGCTTTCCGCTGCGGAAGCTCGTCGCCAAAGTAGCGTATGTGACGCTGTGTACCCAGGGCTGAGATCATGATGGCGAAAAACATGATCCACGCGGAAAGCCATCCATAAGTGCTGTAACCATCTCGATTCAGTGTGCCAACGGGTTGTGTGTCGCTGGGCACCAATAAAAATCCAAAGGCGATGACTGCCAGCAGGGACCCGCCGGTCCATCCGAAAAAGTGGCGGTAGGACTGCAGAGATGTTCGCTCGTCGTAGTCCGAGGTTAGCTCGGGCAGCAGGGAGGAGCTGGGTGTTTCAAACAGCGTAATGAGCGTTCTAATGAGTACGGCCATAACCAAGAGGTACAAAAAGAGACCTTCATTGCTCCATTGTGGCGGGTTCCATAACAACGCATAGCAAGCAGCAACCGGGAGCGCTGATGCGTACATGAAGGGATGTCGTCGCCCCCAGCGGGAACGGGTCCGGTCGGATAAATAGCCAATAACAGGGTCGCTCATGGCATCCAGTATCATGGCGATGAGAAGCGCTGTGCCTACCAACTCCGCATCGAGACCGACCACGGTGCTGTAGAACATAAGCAGGAAGTAGGCAAAGCCGTTGTCTTTAATGCCATAGGCGATGGACCCGATGCCATGGAAAAATTTGACGTGGATAGGTAATCTCTCGGCACCGGCGCTGGGCTGCATTCAGTGGGTCGTCGTTGTCGGTTGGATTTGGTGTTGGCCAATCCCCATGGCCCGTTGCCCTCTTTCCTCAATCAAGGCATGAAGTGTCGCGATGTGCTCGGGCCCCACCTCACAGCATCCTCCGACAACCGACGCTCCGGCATCGAGCCAGCGTGACACCCACCCTGCATGCTCTATCGGGCCAAGGTCTTTCCGCGCTTCCAATACGTCAACGGTCATCCCGGGTTTTAGCGCTTCAATCGACGTAAAGCCGTTGCAATAGGCCCCAAAAGGGTGGCTGCCCGCCGCCAAGATAGGTAAAGCCTGCTCTATGGCTTCCGGGATAGAGCAATTTACCAGCATGGCTTCGATATTACTTTGATCGACTCTGTCGACTACAGTTTTGAGGGATTCTCCGGACCGAAGTCTCGAGCCATCGCTATCGAGTACGGTTACGCCCAGTAAGAGCTTCGCCCCAGTTTGATCGGCGGCGTCAAGCACGGCATCAACTTCATCGAGGGAGGCAAGGGTTTCGGCGATGAATCCATCGACGTGGTTTTCTTGTAGTTCGATAAGCTCTCGATACTCGGCCATCATTTGCTCTTGGGTGAGGGGGCTTTTGACGACATAGGACGCGGTCAACGGGGGCAGGGATGCAACCACATCGATATCACGGCGGTCTACCTGTGCCGCGGCAATTCCTTGACAGGCGAGTTCGTAGGCCAGCTTCAAGAATTCTTCAAGGCGAGATGGGTCAGCGTACTTGGTCAGCCGATGGCGGGTGCAGCTGTAGGTGTTGAGGCACAGAACTTTGGCTCCCGCCAAACAAAAATCTCGATGCACCTCGGTGACAAGATGAGGCTCGTCGATCATTACCTGCATCGACCAGAGCGGGTGAGGCCGCTCGGCATTGCTGCGCTTGATTAACTCTTGGCCCAGCCCGCCATCGAGGAGAGTGATATCCGACTGCACTGCCTAACCCCTGGCTCTGTTTGAAGCGGCAGATTAGGGCAATCTCGACTCGGGCTCCAGAACTAAATCGGGCAACATCGTTTTGATTAGCGGTGATTTGTGCCACCCCGCTGCGTGAATTCTTTCAGTCCATTACCCGGTATAAGCCCATTAGCCATTATCGGCCCATTAATAGTGCGGGCCCTCAGGGGCTTCAGCGGGTCATGTCGCCTGTAGGCGATGTCGACCTTTAGGGGGCGCTGCGGGTTAAACGATGGCGATAAGCATGGGTAGTGTGATGGCTAAGGCACCAATCGCCACCGTGAGCAGCTCTTTAGTCGAATGATTCATGATAAAAGCTCTAATAAAGTCTTTAAAGTAATTGAATATGTGAGGCCTTTTACGCCGATTGCCACCCGTAGATTGGGTTTTTCTGTGTAAATATTCCATATATGACCTGATAAATTTATAAACATATCTTAAAGTTATTTTTTTGCCAAAAAACCCATAGAACGGCACCGTTAGCATGGGGGTGGTGTGGTGCTTCTGGCCGACTAGCTTGTGTCTTATAGCCAGCCTGCGTCTTATCAGGCGCCAGATAGGGTTGCCAAGGCGCCAAAAGCGTTGCCGGGGCTTGCGCTGGTCTGCCGTTGCGTTAGCTTGGCCATTGTCGGCTGACGACTGTCATTGCACACACAGCGCATTGCTCAGCCGGACAGCCAGTGCCGACAATCGATGCTGTGCCAGATCAGAAGCTTTGCCACATCAAAAAAAGGAAAACGATTTATGCCAAAACTAGTATCCGCGTTAACCCTGGTCGCCTTGTTTTGCTCGCCTGCTCTTCTGGCAGATGACGAGATGAGAGAGGTCAAGACTGCCAACCCTTTTATTTTGCTGCACCCTGAATCCCAACAGCAGGCCGCGAGTGACTATTACGCCGCGGTGGAAAAGAACGTGTTCAATGGCGCCATCCCGCTGAAATACGCTCAGTTGGCGGCACTTTCTGCTTCGGTGGCCATGAAATGTGTTTACTGCATACCGGCCCACGCAACCTTTGCACGCGCGTCAGGTGCGACGGAGGAAGAGATAAAAACCGCTGTCGCAATCGCCGCTGACGTGGCGCTTAATAGCTCAATGCTTTATGGCAGT
>Ga0255784_10003318_pt1 | contig 12256 bp, 8 predicted proteins | sample 101ome_14_FD_179982 | JGI IMG/M metagenome (GOLD analysis project Ga0255784, IMG submission 179982) | Coastal salt marsh microbial communities from the Groves Creek Marsh, Skidaway Island, Georgia - 101403AT metaG (version 2) | ecosystem: Environmental > Aquatic > Marine > Intertidal zone > Salt...
AGGACACTTGAGTGGTGCGATCGTTGGTGTGATGCTCGCAGTGTTTTACCGAAAATTGGAACCCATTGAATCCTTGCGCAATGAAGAGCGTGTAGAGGAGGAGGAAGTATTGTGGGACGACTGGAAGCACCCCTTTGAAAGAGAGCTAGACCACGAAAAAATCAGCCCAGCAAGTGGTACACCGTCGCCACGGCCACAAGGCCCGCAGTTTCGGTACGAAGACGGCTCGAGCCCAGATGAATTGGCTTAGCACCGGCTGATGTAGCGGCTAGCACTTCAGTAGGTGAGAAATCTCCCTCAGGGCCTATCATGATGCATAAGGGCCTGGATGGATTCAGTACTTCATGAATGCCCTTCTTTGTTTCATCATATTCACAATGTGCAACCATGAGTTGTTCCTGCTTTTGAGCTAGAAAGTCCTGAAAACTGATGGCTTCGTCTATGTGCACTAATGCTCCTTTAAGGCTTTGTTTCGTGGCACTCAACGCGATTTTACGAAGGCGATCTGTTTTGATGGTACGTCGTTCACTATGCTCACAAATGATAGGGATGATTCGACTGATTCCCATCTCCACAGCCTTCTCGACAAAGGCCTCAATCCGGTCCATACTCTTGGTAGGAGCAATAGCAACTGTTAAATCATAAGGGACCTTGCCGAATTCATGCTCTACTTCAGTAAAAGAACCGTAAACCTTTGATTTTGAAACAAATGAGATTTCCCCCTCGTAGAGCGCTCCATCGCCAGTGATAAAGTGTATATGATCTCCAACAGACTTTCGAAGGACCTTCACACAATGCTGTATTTCGCCAGCATCTAGATGAAATTCTGTCCCTTCGATATGTCCGTAAAAGAGTTGCATTATACGCCTACCTTGTCTTTAGTTTTGGTTAAAGGACGATCGATTTGAGTCTCGACAAAGGCGATGATTTTATCAGCAACGTCAATGCCAGTCACTCGTTCTACGCCTTCAATACCCGGCGAACTATTTACCTCAAGTACCAAAGGACCTCTATCAGATCTAAGCATATCAACACCTGCGACATTTAAGCCGAGTGCTTTAGTAGCTGCAATGGCTGTCTTTTTCTCTAGGGCCGAAAGCTTGATTTTTACGCCCATGCCACCGCGGTGAAGATTTGAACGGAACTCGCCCTCCTGACCCTGACGCTTGTAAGCTGCGACTACTTTGCCACCTACCACTAAGGCGCGAATGTCTGAGCCTCCGGCTTCTTTGATGAACTCTTGCACTAGGATATTGGCATTGAGTCCGTAAAACGCCTCAATAACACTTTTGGCAGCTGTTTTAGTTTCTGCCAACACCACGCCGAGACCTTGAGTACCCTCAAGTAGCTTTACGATCAAAGGGGGACCACCTACGGTTTTAATAAGATTCTGAACATCACGTGGTTGTTTGGCAAATACCGTTTTAGGGATGCCTATGCCGTGTTTCGCCAGTACCTGTGTTGCTCTGAGCTTATCTCTAGAGCGTACTAATGCCAATGAACTTAGCGTGGTATACACATGCTTCACCTCAAACTGACGGATAATGCTTGAACCATAGAACGTTACAGAAGCCCCAATTCTTGGAATGATCGCATCGAATCCCTCTAGTTCGTGGTCGCCTAGATACACAGAATTAGCATCAGTCTCCATCGCCACATAACAATGGTTGTGATTGATGACTTCTACATCGTGTCCACGCTTTTCAGCTGCTTCCTTCAGTCTGTTGGTAGAGTAGAGGGAAGGGTTGGCACTTAGAATGGCTAATTTCATGGCTTTATATTATTTCGTGACATCAACGATGAACCCCTTTTCTAAAAGGTTTCTACCGATCAACATGTCGTAAGTTAGTTTGCTACGGTCACTAAACCCAACCAATACTTGAAAAGCTTGCTTATGTATGCTTACCGTTGTTTTAATCATGGGGCGTGCCATTTTCTTTCCAAATGAATTGCGAACGTTACGAATCACAAAATCATTGAACTCCAGCACTTCGCCAGTATAGAACTCGGAATCCTTGTCGAAGAGCACCACTTTGAGCAAGGGATCCTCGCCTTCCTCATCAATAATCTCTATAAAGGAGGCATGTAGCGCACAAGAAGCGGCTCCAGTATCGACACGTGCTTGCACACTTTTGATTCCTAAATCAGGAAAACAAACGTCTGCAGTAGCACCTAAAATGTTCCAATTTTTCATGGCGCGAATTACCCATTTAAATTCTTAAGAATCAATAGGGTAGAAATATTTTACTAAAATTTAATTTTCGCTTGTGCTCCGGTGCTCAAGGGCGCATTTTCACCGGCCAAATAGTTGTAATATCCTGCAATACCAATCATGGCTGCATTGTCCGTGGTATATTCAAACGGGGGCACGAAAATAGACAACTTATGCTTTGCTCCCCATGTTTTTAATTCTTTGCGAAGGGCACTGTTGGCGCTCACACCTCCTGCAATTGCAAAATTCTGAATACCAGTGTCTTTGGCGGCTTTTTTAACCTTAAGCATCAGCGCATCAATCAAGGCCTTTTGGTAGCTGGCACAGATATCATTAATGTGTTCGGCGACAAAATTTGGGTGGTCTTTAACCTTTTGCTGCAGTGTATAAAGGAAACTTGTCTTCAGGCCTGAAAAGCTGAAATCGTATGCCGGTAAATTAGGCTTTGCGAAAGTCAAGAAATTAGCATCTCCTTCAGCGGCAAGCTTATCGATCATCGGTCCACCTGGATAGGGGAGCCCAAGGATCTTGGCTGCCTTGTCAAAAGCCTCACCAACAGCATCGTCAATCGTTTCTCCCAAAACAGTCATTTGCTTAGGTCCATCAACCTGGACTAATTGAGTATGGCCGCCACTGACCGTGAGGCATAGGAATGGGAAGGTAATGGGCGCTTCGTGAGCACCATCGATAAGGTGGGCCAGTATGTGGGCATGCATGTGATGCACCGGAATGAGCGGAATGTCCAGCGCTAAACTTAAGCTCTTGGCAAAAGAGGTTCCTACCAGTAAGGATCCCATAAGTCCGGGGCCGTTGGTAAAAGCGATGGCGTCTAACTCTTGGGGCTTGATATTTGCTACCTTTAACGCATGATTAACCGTGGGTACAATGTTTTGTTGATGCGCTCTCGAGGCCAATTCTGGCACGACTCCGCCGTATTCTTCATGTACCTTTTGGGAAGCGACAATATTGGACATCAACCTGTTGCCATGCAATACAGCAGCGCTCGTGTCGTCACAAGAGCTTTCAATAGCTAGTATATAAGGTTGTTGCTTCATGAATGCTCCAAAAATACATCAAAGTACCGCCATGAGAACCACCCGGAGATTGGGAATTGGTTTAGGGTTACTTCTAGGGGCGGGTTGTTTAGTTGTTTGGCTTGTTCTGCATTCTACATCGCTCCAGCGTTTTCTCTATAATGCCTACGCCGCACCCGCGTTAGAAACCTTGGGTCTGAGTACGGATTTTTCAGGGATGGATTATTCGGAAGGGGAGTTCACGATAGCAAAATTGGACCTACGACTTCAACAAAAAACCATTGCCACACTCAAAGGAGTGCATATCGCAGATGTACAATGGGGGCAAGGAATAGTTCAAATAGCATCCATTTCTTTCGATACAATGAACATCGATGCGAGGGATACGGCATTGTTTTCACAGTGGCTTCGTGATTTACCTTCAGATACGACGACTAGCGGCTTACCTCTTGCAATAGCCAATAGCTCCCTTGAATATTTTGAGATTGAACTGCCCAATGATCAACATATTCAAGGGAATCTTTTGGCTGCCTCAATATCGTTTAACGATGGTGTAGCGTGTGAGGCGTTGGGCGGTGCTCTAAAGCTGGACACCATTGAAACCAACGTTCATATTACCGAACTCTACCTCGGCAAAAGCAACTCGTTTCAGGTGGATGCAAATAGTAACCTAGGTGCGACGCTGCTCGCGGAGGTTCAATGGAACGAAACAGGCATTGATTGTAATGCTAGGGTAAGCACTACTCAAGACTTCAAATTATCTCAAATTCCAGAGGAATGGGGCGGGTTCACGCGTGGAGTAGATATAGATCTAGAAATTTCCGGACCCTCTTCTGATGCTTTTACTACAACGGCCCAATTCCATCACCCGTACTTCACCGGTACAGCAATTGCGAAGCTGAACGATCCTCGATATGATCTGAAGGGAAGCCTCCATGTGCATCAGCAAGCCTACGACAGTACTGTGCTGGCGCAATGGTTGCCTGAACCAGAAATGCAGGTGGCTGACCTACAATATTCGATTCAAGGGTCATTGGAATCAGATGCGCTGGCCTATGACCTCGGGGCAAGTAAGGGAATGAATACCGCTCGCATTTGGTCAAAGGAATGGAAGGATGTGGCCCGATTGGAGCTGAATCTGCCCAAGTTTCCACAAGGGCCGCTTAGCGGAGGAACAGTAAAGGCAGCCATTAAACCAAATCTGGAAGCGCTTATTACACAGCAAGGAACCCAGGTGGTGGGGTTAGCACCGTCTTTGGTGTTTGATGATTATGCTGTGAGAGGATTAAGTTTTAATTGGCAACACCTGTCAACGAAGGATTCCATTTGGTGGTCCTGTTTGGACAGTTTGATGGATATTGACGGTTCTCTTGTTGTAGAACAAGGAGTTTTCAAAGTCCAATCCAACATCAATGCCTTAGGGTTAGAATTGCTGGATCCCTTAGATACAGGACAGATTTTAAGTGCCCGATTCACTGCAGAAGTAAAAGAGGATTTGACTGGATTCTTCAATGCCCAGAATCTTTTGCTGCAACGCCCAAAGGATGTCGTTTTTATCAATGCTTTTGATATAGTTCACGAAAAGCAAGGGACTGGCAGACGGATAGGGGTGAGCAGTGATGTTATGCAAGGCTACATTGAAGGCAGCTTTGATTGGAATGGCTTAAGCGCCATACCTGGTGTGCTTTTTAGTGATTTAGCCGGTGGTCCGAAGGTTGCCACGAATGTGAATGCGAAAGTGGCTTTCGAAGCAAGTACCATTGATTGGTTGAGCCAGTTGCTACACTTAGGCGCAGTCCTTCCGGAGGGAGGATATATGGTGGCCAATTTTGTGGGTCCTTCCTCGTCATGGAATTACAGCTTGAACGTCCCACATTTACGCTACAATGGGATAGAAGCGTTTGCCATAGAAGGAGAGGGTTCAAAGGAACGCCGTGGTATTCAAGCCTTTCTCAAGGCTAGAGCCATAAATGGCATCTCGACACCCTTAGATAGCTTAGCATTGAGATGGGATTCACCAACCGATTTTCAACAATTCACCGCCTTAGCACATGTTAGAGATAGTATACCCACGCGTCTATTGGCGGGGGCAGAGTACAAGGAGGGCGCTTACATTCCCAATTTGTTAGAACTTCAAATGGGGGCTCATCAAGCCTCTTTAGTAGGCGCATCACCGGTGTTTTGGAACAGTACCAGTTTTGATTCCGATAGTGTAATGCTACAAGGATCCTTGGGTACGATTAGAATGAGTGGAGGATTGGGAGCATTGGCCACAAATCCTTTGCGCATTTCATTGTCGAACATAAACGCACATTGGCTGAACTACTGGTACCGAGAACCAAGAATGCAGTTCGATGGTCGATTGGATGCCATACTTCGCGTTGAAGAATCCTTCCCAAATCTAGAAGGGTCGGGGTCTTTACAATGGTCGAATGTGCAGTTAAACAGAGAGTTGCTAGGTAATTTTAATAGTACGTTACAGTGGTCTACCGCGGCTAATGATATTTTCTTGAACGGAACACTTTTGCAGCCAGGAGCAACAAAGGCAAGATTATCAGGACACTACAATCCAAGCATTGACGATTTGGATATGGTTGTGGTGGTCGATCAACTGGATATTCACCCGTTTGAACCTTTATTGGGCGGCGTTCTCACGCAAATCTCAGGGATTTTAAACGGTAGCGCTCGTCTATCAGGCCCTGTAAAGGATTGGGAAGCGGATGGAGAGTTTTCACTCATAAAACCTGCTTTCAATATTCCCATCACCGGTACTTCATTATCTGCTTCTACCTTAGATTTTGGATTGAATGAACAGCGCATAGCTTTGGACTCGGGGTATTGGACAGATGGCACTAACACGACCGCCGCGTTGACTTGGGGTGGAATTGAACATGACCGCTTTTCCACCCTAGACTTTGATATTCACCTCAAGGCCGATAGTGCGCTAGGAATGCAGTTGAATAGGGCATATGATTCGTACTTCTATGGCACTGGAATAGTTGATGGTGATCTTATTGTAGAAGGCCCATTGGAACAGATACACTTGGGGCTGAATGCTACGACTAAAGAAGGGTCGATATTGAAGATTCCATTGGATAACCCTACAGAAGTGGAGACGCCGTCGTTCTTGCGCTTTATTACCAATGAGTCTAGGGCTCCGGTCGACACTTCCAAGGTAAAATCTTTGGAATATTTCACCACAGACATGGAAATAGAAGTGTTGCCAGATGCCTTGGTTGAGCTCATACTAGACGAGGTCATGGGGGACATTATTTCTTCACGAGGGACAGGAAATATGCGCGTGAAGATCTTGGAAGATGAATCGTTCGAGCTGTACGGACTCTACACCATTGCTTCGGGAGATTACCTCTTCACCTTGCAAGGAATCATCAACAAGCCGTTTGAATTGGTGCCAGGTGGTACCATTTTATGGTCAGGGGACCTGTACGAGGCAGAGGTCAATCTACAGGCGAAGTATTCGGTGAATACGGATTTAAAGGGGTTAGTGACGAATGCCAATTATTCCAACGAGAATGTAGATGTAGATCTGATCATCACCTTGACCGGTTCGCTGATGCAGCCGGAAATAGGCTTTGATATTGTCCTGCCGAATAGTCCTTCTTCGTACCAGCAAGAATTAGAACGTCGCATTCTCACCGCCGATGCGATGAATTACCAGGCGTTTTCTCTTTTAATGCTCGGTGATTTTTACCGCCAAAATTTGGGTGTTCAAGAAGGAATCAATCTCAGTGAATCGTTCACACGATCTACCTCCGAGGTTTTGGTGAGCCAATTTGGAACTTGGATCACCGCAGGTTTAGGCTCCTATGTGGATGTTGAATTGGACTACACGACGGGCAATAACCCCTATAATTCCTTGGTCCAAAGCGGTGATGAAATACGATTAGGGGTGAGCAAAGACTTCATGGACGGCAGATTGCGTATCAATTCTTCTTTGGATGTGCCTATTTCCTCAGACGGCTCTTCTACGCTGTTGCTCGGGGATACGCAGATAGAATATGAGTTGACAAAAGATGGTCGTACGGTGCTTCGGGCGTTCAATAGAAGTAATAGAAACGATCCGCTACTCCAAAACACGGGCCCCTACACCCAAGGGGTCGGTATCCAATTCCGAAAAGACTTCGACGGAAAGTAATTTATTTCTCGAGCGATTCGATCAATGCCACCGCAGCAACTAAATCTTGCACGTGGTGATTTGGTGTTGCCTCGCTTGGTTTGAGACCATGCCCGGTCTTAACACGAATAGTCGTAACACCAGCATTTTGCCCAGCCTCAATATCTCTTGGACTATCTCCAATGAGATAACTCTGAGTGAGGTCAATATTGAAACGCTTCGCCGCATCCAAGAGCATACCCGGTTTGGGTTTACGGCAATGACATTCAATCTTTAGTTCAGGTACTTCCTCGGGAAAACCACCGTGCGGGTGGTGAGGACAGTAATAGATGGCTTCTACGAAGGCGCCTTGATGGCCCAATTCTGTTTCCATCTTCTTGTGAATCTCATCCAAATCGGCCACGGAACACATGCCACGGGCCAAAACACTTTGATTCGTCACCACTACGGCTAGGAAGCCCATCTTATTGATCTTGCGAATGCTTTCGCCAGCGTAGGGGTAGAGTTCAAAATCTTCCGCTCTGTGAATCAAATCCGTATCGATATTGATCACGCCATCACGGTCTAGGAAAACACAACGCTGTGGATTTCTCAAATTTCTTCGGGCCACTTTACCGGAAGATATGGCCTGTTCGACCTTTGTTAATCTATCCGGCGTACCCATATCCTTCAAATATTCCGGAGTATTGTAGGCATAGACCTTCAGTTCCTTGTAGAGCCACGGGAAAATGTCCTTTCCAAAATCCGCCTTCACACCTGCTTCTAACGTTGTGAGCACCGATGGATTGAACACGTAAGCCGCGGCATTGACTAAATTTCGATAGCGCAAGCCTTCCGGGTGCGGCTTAGGATAGAAGGCCGTCACACGGTCTTGACCGTCGACATCCAATAAATCACTGTCGTAAGGATGATCGTTAGGATGCACCACCAGGGTGGCATCCGCCCCTTTGTTTTTATGAAATAGGACCAATTTCTCTAGATCCATATTCATCATCACATCCCCGTACAACACCAAGAATGGCTCGGTCAAATGCGCTTCGAGCGCTTTCACACCGCCCACGGTACCCAGAGGCATTTCTTCTATATAGTACTGAATATCAATTCCGAAGCGTGATCCGTCTCCGAAATATTCCTGAATCTGCTCGTGCAAATGCCCTACAATGAGCCAAACTTTTGTGAACCCGTGCTCCGCTAATAACTCTATTTGATACTGGAGTAGGGGTTTGTCCAATACGGGCATCATCGGTTTAGGAATATCCTTTCGTACCGAGGCCAATCTTGTTCCTTTTCCTCCAGCGAGAATTACAGCTGTCTGCATGGTCTTCAATAGTTTAGGCCAAACCTACGGAATCACCCCCAATTACCACAGGCTGCAAGCCAAAAGCTCACACGAAAAATATTTCACTTTTTTTTGCTCTAACCCTTGATAGATTGAAATTCCATTTTACATTTGCACACCGCAATGGAAAACTGGTCCGGTAGTTCAGTTGGTTAGAATACAAGCCTGTCACGCTTGGGGTCGCGAGTTCGAGTCTCGTCCGGATCGCCAACAAAAAGAAAGCCCCGAGAGCATCGCTCTCGGGGCTTTTTGATTTCTTCTATTTTCGTTTGACTTTTTCCCTGGATTCGTGCAGCTCGCAATACCGTCCGTCTTTTTGAGCCGGGCGTTCGCATTTCGAACCACTCTTGGTTTTAAAGACACATTTACGATACACTTTTTTAGGCCCGTTATCTTTCTTGGTGCGCAAATACGGCAAGTCTTTCGGTCGCTCTGGCAAGCAAACAGAACAGGGTAGGAGCCCGCGTTCTAAGGCTTGACGTTCATCTACTTTGATTTGACCATTCTTGAGGTAGCGGCAGCCGTCAATGTGGTAGCGGGCTCCCGAAGGATTGATCCCTCGGGTAGAGAAAACAATGATTTCTTCCACAACAGTAGAATCCTTGGCCTGTTGCGCATTAACTTTAATGCTTGTGACCAAAACGACCACCAATACCCAAATAATGCTGCGCAATCTCATACGGGCAAAACTATTGATTCTTCTTTTTGTGGGCCAATTTTCTCCTGGTTTCTCACAAACGACTTCTATAGAATTTGATTACCTCCAAGTCATTGAGGCCCCAAAGGGTCCCATAGGCTTTATGGGTACGGCTGCGAATTACCATGTAAAAGACGGCCCAAGCTATTTTGGCATACGATTGAACAACGCCGCAGTGGGAACTCGAGCGGGATATTATACGTTTGGATATCAGGCAGGCACGGTAATGGATGTGGGAAAGAATTGGTCCCTACATCCTAAACTGATGTTCACCACAGGTGGAGGTGCGGAAAGCAACGATGGCTCGGGTGGATTCTTAACCACAGCCTTGCTCCTGCAACACCGTACAAACACACTGGAGTGGGGAATAGGCGGGCAATACAGCTATGTGAGCACAGGGGTGATTCAAGGCTGGAGCCCTATGTTGAACGTTCGCTTGCACCAAAATTTTGAGCGACAACCCTATGTAGTATCTCAGGCTCAAATCTTTACGAATGTGATGTATTCTACTTGGAATGAGCACCAAAGAAATACAGGATTTGTCGGAGTCGGGGGCCGATTATTTGATCAACACACCTACAAAAGCGTATACCTTACTGCTGCCGTTACTGATCTAGGAGGGTACATGGATGTATATGGAGGCTATGGCATCCATGGTGATTATGGCCCCATACGATTGCTCGGTGAAATCAATGCCGGTACCGGAGGTGGTGGAAAAGCGCCTGCTGGAGGAGGACTCCTAGGCGGGGTTCAAGCAGAGCTTCAATGGCACCATGGCGGAAAATTCGTTGGTATAAGTTCCGGAGTGTTTAAAAGCTTGGACGGACCGTTTTATTTCGGGTTCACAGGATTACACACGGGTATAGATTTTCAATATACTTCGACTCAAAATGAGATCGGTTTCTTACCGATGAATCTCAGCATAGAAAATGGGGTCAGAACGTATCTCGGCGAAGATGGCTTCTCAAACCTGGGCATAGCCTTCCGACTGTACAGAAAAGGTATGGTCCAGCTGCGCGGGGAGAGTTACTGGGCCTTTACAGACGGCAGAGGCGCCTATGCAGAAGGTTTGTTTGGCCTGCGCCTTCAGCCAAATATTTGGTTTGTCGAGACGCAGGTGGGCGCCGGAGCAGGGGGCGGAATAAACCTATGGGGCGCTGCTGCGCTAGCCTTTGTCAATGCGGGTTTCGAAATACCTGTAAACGATTATTGGGATGTTACAGGTCGAGGTATCTACAACGTATATTCCTCTCAGGCATTTCCTACCTACGGCTGGCAAATGGGAATGACCTTTAATATTCCTTTTAATACCCAATTCTGATGCGCAGGTTGTTGCTTCTATTTTTCGTTGTAGCCCATCAATACGTTATGGGTCAAGGGACTTCCATGACTCTTATGTTTGAGCCGTTGGAATCTCCTAATGATATGATGTGGGTCACTCAGCGGTTCGAATTAGTCAAGGATTATACGAAGACAAAAACCTCGGTCTCTGGGGGGTTAGAGACCCAAAGTGCCGTCTTGGGTAATTATGGTGGTTTTTATGCCTTCGGATTTACAGGAGGTGTGTATCAATATATACGTCCATGGGTATTTGCTCATATAGGCGGATCTATAGCCTCTGGAGGAGGTGCAGGTGCCCCGGACGGCGATGGATTAATGTACCGTGGGTATGCGGGAATAACTGCTACTAAGAGTAAATACGGGATTGTGGATGTAGCCTACAATCACATTAATTTTCCTTCAGGAGCTATTACCTCGAATCATATATCCATCGGCTACACATATGTATTGCCTTATCGAATAGAATATAGCGGCCATAATAGTTATTATCCCACTTATTTTGAATTGGTCACTGGTCTTTGGTTCTTAGGGCCGGAAGATGCTTCCCGCAACAGTGAACCCGTGCAAAGTGCTTATGCAGGTGTGCGTGTTGGGCAGTATTTGAACACCATTCATACCGTTGGAGCTGAACTGCAACTAGGGGCCGGTGCATTAGGCAACATTGACGGGTATATGAATTATTCCATGGGGCTACGATTCAATACACCTTCACAACGCCTTTTCTTCCGCACTCATCTAGGCTCCGGAGGTGGTGGTGGCGTATACACAGGTGGGGGATTATCCACTATGGTAAGTGCTGGAGCTCAGTTTGGTGGGCATCAATTCAGCGTAGGACAATGGACGGCGCTAAGCGATGAAGCTTCTATTCCCTTCGTTTCCTACAGCCGACATATAGATTTCAAGAGCTCTTTAGGTTTTCATTATGGAGGTGCGGAAAGCACTTATAAAGACTCACGCGAGGTAGCCTTAAAAGTGTTGGCAGGAGTGGGACAACAGCGTTCTTCCGGTATGGATCGAAACGGCAATCCTTATAATCCTATGTTAGGTATTGCCATGGGGCTCGGCATTGAAGCCTGGAGCAATGAGACCTATTCGTTGGATGCCTATGGTCATACGTTCTGGGCGGCCAGTGGAGGTTACGGAGCTTATGCAGAGGGGATGTTTAGTGCAGCCTTCATGAAGAAAGGAAATATTTTAAGATACGGTTTGGACTTGACTACTGGCATCGCAGGTGGTGGTGGAATAGAGGTGGGTTCTGGCCTGATGATTGCACCTGGAGTACAGGTGGAATGTAAAATTGGCCCCTTATCAAATCTCAAAATGAACCTCAGACAAAAATACTTCCCAGGCGGCACCTACAGTCCCGTATATTTTGGTGTGGAACTAATTCAATCCTTGCCTGTTCACTTGTGGTAAGTGCCTAAATTTGCAATATGAAGTACATTCTTACATCTCTCATCCTATTGTTTAGCTTGGTTTCAATGGCCCAAGTCAATCA
>Ga0255784_10003319_pt1 | contig 12253 bp, 32 predicted proteins | sample 101ome_14_FD_179982 | JGI IMG/M metagenome (GOLD analysis project Ga0255784, IMG submission 179982) | Coastal salt marsh microbial communities from the Groves Creek Marsh, Skidaway Island, Georgia - 101403AT metaG (version 2) | ecosystem: Environmental > Aquatic > Marine > Intertidal zone >...
CAGCCAGCTTTAACTTTTTATTGTAATGCTCAATTGAGGCGTCTATAGCCTGCTCGGCACCCTTTATTGTTTCACGGCGTGTTACCGCAGTCCAATCTTCATTATCAATGCTAAATTCAGTTTGATAATACCCATTAGGCAGCTGTGTAATGCGCCAGTTACTCTTCTTTGCGTAAGCTTCCCAAGCTTCTAAGGTTTCTTTTGGTACGTGGTTGGCATTTCTAGATGCCTGGTAGTAAAAATAAGTCATAAGGTGTTTGGTTTTAAGGTTTATATTGGTTGACCCGATATTATTTATGCCCCGGGCCTAGCATATATAGGTGCATTTAATTGGATTGTATTAGAAATATAGAGGTTTTGTGTTATATATAACATATTGACAATCAACTCATTAGGAAAATCAAATAATAAATAGCCCCATACTTAGTAATAAACACTTTGTTTTGCTGCTAAATTAGCAATAAATTACAGTATTTATCAATAATAATGCAATTGTAATGTGTTGTAGATCAATGCATTGACAATATTGCAGTGTTTTGTACATTTTATTGTAAAGTTTGCGATCATTTATATGTTTTGTTGTCACATATGTTGTGAAAAGGTATTATACCTGTATTTATTACAATTGTTTACTAATGTTTTATAGTACTTAATTATAGTATTTGCATTATTAATAATGTTTTAAATGTTTTATTGAATTATTAATAACAATGTCTTAAATTATTTGAATTAATAATATAATACATTATAATATAGTGCAATATTTTCAAAAAGGGACATTTTGTATTTAATTAATAAAAAGTACACAACAATTTCTATTATAAAGTGATAATATAAGTGTAACAAATAAAGAATATCAAATGTCAAATTTAGCAAAACTTAAAACAAATCACTACAAAACAAAAATCTTACAAACTAAAAAGTTGAAATTAAAAAATACAACTTACATAGGTTTTAAAATAAATGATCTGTTTACATTAAAAGAATTTATAAAAGATAATAATATTATAGATTTTACTTATAAAGGTTTAAGTTTTATAAATAAAAATAATTTAAAAAGTACACTACAAAATATTTAAAAAAGTGATAATATAAATGTAAATAAAATATAAAAATATGTTAGAAAATCATTTAAAAGAAGTTAAAAAACAAAATAAAATTATATTAAATAGTTTAGTTAAAAATGAATTAGATAAAATATTTAAGTATGATTATTATGGAAGTAAAGAACAAATAGAAAATGAAAAAATAATAATGAATAATACTATAGTTATAGATAATAATTTAAAAATGAAATATAATGAAAGTATAGAAGAGTATTATTTAAAAATATATGATTTTACAAAATAAAAAATAATAAAATATGAAAGTAGAATTAACACAACAACAACTTGACAGCTTATATTTCACATTAGTTGATTATGTAAAAACACAAAACGACGTTGATAGATTATATGACCTCGACACAGTACAACAAGAACGATACAAAACAGAATTAGAATTAATAAATAAACTTAGTGAATTATGATTATAGTAAATAAATATACTGGACGAGACGTATCAAAAGAATTTTTAGCCTTAATGGAAGGTGTAATAACAAACGAAGAATTTGAATTAATAACAATGACATTGAAATGATAAATTTTGATCAATATACAATAGAAGAAATAAACGAATTAATTACAAAAAAAGTTTGTAATGAAAAGAATGTAATAGAATTTTATAATAACGAATGGTGGAGATATGATGGAAAATAATATAAGCGAATTGAATACAATAATTAGTGACTTTGACCACAAAATGGCTAAAATTGAATTAGCTATCAATAACGGTGGTAATAGTTTAGATGAACAAGAAAATTTATTACTTGACTATCAAATGTATCAAGCTAGAAAATTCTTAGCAATAAAAGAAATTAATAAATTAATAAATAAATAATTATGTACACAGACGATATAGTACACAACTTTAACGACGAAATTTGGTTAGCGTTTCATCAAGGTGAAATAAATAATTTTGATGAATATTATGAATACAAGCGTGACTGGATTGACAACGCTGTAATTTATACACACAAATGTAAAGAAATTATTGATGAATTAAATTATGATGTATTTGAAGAACATGATTTATTTGGTAGAGCCGAAAACTATCATCAAGCAGCATTTTCAGCATTATATGATTTATTAAACGATCACGACGACGTTGTCCGTTGGGATGAAATGAAAGAAGTATTAACAAAAAATTAAATAAAATGAAAAAAATCGAATTAACTTTAAAAGCAATAGTATTAACAATTGTAATGCCACTATGGATTTATGTAATGTATCACGGTGTCATTCTTGGCAAATTCAGCCTATTTAATCTTGGAGGTGTAATAAATTAAATTATGAAAGCAAAATTATTACGTGGTACTCACTCAATGTACGGTAAAACAAATGATATAGGCTTTACTGTGATTGCTCCAACAGCAATGGGCAAAAGCTGGTCACATTTTAATTCAATGAAAGATGCTATTAAAGCTGTTAAAATATTTGAGCAAAATAAAGCTGAAATAATGAGACAGAAAAAAGCAATAGACAACTATTGTTCAAAAAATCCTTGGACTTATTCTGGAACTTAAAAATATAATTATGTACGATAAAAATTTAATAGCAAATGTAGCTGACAAAATTATTGAAGAAGTTGACGAGCATATTGACAACACGATACATTGGCAACTAGACCCATCTGAATTTCAATTAAATGAATTTGATGATTTATACGAATTAGAATTACAAGTAAAACAACAACTATTATTTAGTTTAATTAAAAGAGTAACAAAATGAACAGATCACATATTGACATATTGGATTATGTTAACACAAGTAAAACAGAGCTTAATATTGACCAAAAAGTAAATTATGTTTATAATAATTATGACATTGGTTTATCACTTATGAATAAAATACGTGAATATTTTAAACAAAATCAATTTTAATATGAAAAGTACACAACAAAATATTTTTGATCGTGATAATATAAGTGAAGAAATTAAAGAAATGTTTAATGAATTAATAACTAATAAATATGAATAAAAATACAAACCTACAAACTTACATTGATTTACAAAACAAATTCAAAAGAATGTCCTCACTAATTGATGAATGGCAAGTTGAATATGCTATTGAAAAATTTAAGCCATTAATTGATGACGGCTTTGATGGTAATGATATTATTGAATACTTTACTGTAAAGTTAATTGATTATATTGAAAATAAATACGAACCTACAGAATTAGTTGAAAATGGCGGGCAATAAATACAACACTCCGTTTGCTATACACAAGCCAAAGTTTTATCAATTAAAATTTGAAGATTTGTATGGCGAAGAGACTACCGTAACAGGTACACCCTCTCAAGTTATAAATTATATATTAAACCAACAATTATGAAATATTGTAAATGTGGTAATAAAGTTCATCCAGTTCGAATTGAAATGGGTTATAGAAATTGTGTGCAATGCTCTGATACACAGCTATATAGTTATGTACCGATCATTGGCAGTAAACAGGTTTTAGAAATACAAGTTGTAGACCAAGCAACGAGTGCAGCAGTGCACAGATCTTGGCGACGTAAATAGTTATAAATGTCACAGGCGATGAAATGATACTACGCATATTATAACTATTTTGGGCGTGACGGGTAAGTGCTGACAAAGTTCGAAAGTACACTATCAGCAAACGTAGGTTCGACTCCTACCACGTCCACAAAAGTAATATTGAAGAGAACCTTTAGGGAGCAATATTACACCGAGGGTCGCTGACGAGCGATATATACTAGTTAAAATACAGGTAATGAGCTGTGCCCTCGGCCATTATATAGGGCCAAAAAAACCGGCGTACCTCTTGCAAGGGTAAACGAAAAGCAATGGTGAGGCCCTAACTTTTAGCGGTGTAGAGCAGTGGTCAGCTCGCGAGTCTCATAAACTCGAGGTCACAGGTTCGAATCCTGTCACCGCAACTAATTTTAAATTAAATATGATGATTGAAAAACTAGCTGAATTATTAAACGTAGCTCAAATTACAGAAGATTACAGAGGCCATCCTGATCTTACAATTAGCGAATGGCTTACAGCTGATGGCTATGATGTGCATGTCATGACAAATGACGAACGAAATTTAGATTTTGAATATGACGTATTTTATTATCAACCTGACTTTGATTCTATTATTGAAAGAATTAAAGATTTAGATTCTGAAGCTATAGTATATGTTTCTGATATTGAAACCTATCTACCTGAATATGAAGTAAATGAATATATTGAACAACATACTGATGACGAATAATTATCTTGATGATCGAATTGAGGCTAAATTGATAGCCAAAATAGCGCATTATAGATTAAGTGTGCGTACACAATTTCGCAATAGACATAATGCTGCTTGGCCTGAATTAACATATAAAACAATAATAGGTGATCTTAATAATTTAAAAGTATGGTTGCGTATTGCTGAAAGACTTGATGATGGCAGGCCACCTTATTCAACTTATATTGCTAAAAAATTAACAAATGACACCAGAAGAAATTGAAAAAATAGCCAAGCAAATATCTGAAATAGTTTTAAAAAATATTATTAAATATTTTGATAACTCTATTAGGGTGCATGACGCTATGACACCTCAAGAATTTTTTCATTATGAAGTTGATGCTTTTGGTAATATAAAGCATCCTTCTGAAAAAGAAAAGCTTAGAGCTCAATTAGAATCATTAAATGAGCAGCGAAAAAAACTTCTTGAAGAAGAAAAATATGAATTATTAACAGAATTAGAAGAAATATATGCAAAAATCAAACAAGAATATGACAAACTTTAAAGTAATGCTAGCTAATCCAGTAGCAGAAAATCTGGATTTTAAAACACAAACTTATTTTATTCAACCAAAACTTGACGGCGTACGTTGCTATATTACAAAAGACGGCGCTTTTTCACGTAATCACAAACAATTTCATAATGTTAAACACATTCTTACAGAGCTCAAGCCTTTCTTTAACGACAATCCTAATATTATTTTGGATGGCGAGCTTTACAATCATCGCTTTCGCGATAATTTTAATAAGATCATCTCACTTGTACGAAAGCAAAAACCGTCACAAGCTGATAAATTCGAGGCGTCTTCTCATTTACAATTCCATTGCTACGACCTTTATGATGGCGAGAATGCAGAAAAACAATTCATCGACAGAACACTAAACATTATTAAATTTAAATCAATTTATGGTTGGCGTTCAATTCAAACTGTTGACACTAATGTTATCTTTTCTCAAGACGATCTAAATAAATTTCATAAACTAAATAAACAAAACAAATATGAAGGTTCAATTGTACGCAACAACAACCCCTACGACCAGCGACGATCAAACAACTTGCAAAAAGTTAAAGATTGGTCGGACACCGAGATCACGATCACTGGCTTCATTCAAGGTAAAGGCAAATTCAAACACGGCCTTGGTAAATTCCTCGGTGTTGATTCAGACAATCGACTAGTTGAAGTTCCATGGCCAACACTTACTATTCCTGAGCGTCAAACAACTTGGCAAAATCGTAAAGAATTTATTGGCAAAACATTAACATTCGAGTATTTTGAGCGTACACCTGCGGGTGCTTATCGTTTTCCTCGAGCTAAAGCAATCCGTAATTATGAGTAAAATATTATTAAGCATATTAGTTACTGTAACTATTTATCATGCTGACCCTAAACAAACCGATGACACACCTTTTATAACTGCTTCGGGCGCTAGAATAGATAGCTTAAACCCTGGCAAGCATAGATGGTTAGCAGTATCCAGAGATTTAGAACGTAGAGGTTTTGTCTTTGGCACTTGTGTATTAATCATTGGAACTAATTCATCACTTGATGGTGAATGGGAAGTAAAAGATAGAATGAATAAAAGATGGCGTAGACGTGTGGATCTTTTAGTTGATACTACACGAACAGGCGGCAAATGGAAAAATGTTAAATTAACCTTATTAAATGAAAAATATTAAATTAAAAAATACATTAACAAACAGAACAGTAGAATTTAAACCTTATCATGTTGGCGACATACCGCCAAGCTTTGATAAAAATAAAACGCTACACTTTAAAAAGAATGGTTTAACTTATATCGAGCAAGTCGATTCATTTTGGAATTATATATGATTATAGATGTACGATCCGAACATTCGGTATTTATAACAATAGGCACCGAAACATATTATATTGACAATTCAACTGGTGAGCATTTGATGGAGCATTGGAGAACCGATCCTGAATATACTAAACCTTTATATTAATGAATATATTTTATCTTCATAACGATCCTAAAAAAGCAGTTAGCTATCATTATAATAGGCATGTAGTTAAAATGCCATTAGAGGCTGCTCAAATGCTTTGTACAGCGCATCACGTATTGGGTGAAGAAAATGATTATGATACTTCTTATGTACCATATAAAAAAGTTCATGTAAATCATCCTTGTTCTATATGGGTACGAGCTAATGCTGAAAATTATATGTGGACTTATGAATATATGATTGAGCTTGGTCGTGAGTATTCAAATCGTTATGGCAAAATACATAAAACAATTATTACATGCCGCGATTTGCTATACACGTTGCCAAAGCATATACCAACTGATCCATTTACTCAGCCGCCACAATGCATGCCTGATGAATATAAAGTGCCTAATGACAGTGTTGAAGCATACTGGAATTATTATATACACGATAAAAAACGAATAATAACTAAAACCGAAACCGCATATGAAAGCATACCAGCTTTATAAACATATAATTAAAACAAATGTTTTTAATATCAAATCTAAAATTGATTTAGAAAGAAAAAATAAAAGAAAAAAATGAAAAACTTTAATAAGAAAATATATGCGTTAAACATATCTTCTTTAAAGAAAGTTGAAAGCCAAATACCTAAAAAGTATTTTAAAATGGCTATAAGTATTGCAAATAGCTTTTCAAAAGAATATTCTGCAATTGGCGTTATGAATATTAATGATCTAATGCAAGAAAGCTATTATGCTTTATTAAAATCGTGGTCTAATATAAACTGGGATTTAATTAATTCTTTAGATTCTGAATTAGATAAAAATAAAGCTATATCTAAGTATTTAAATATTAGCATTAAAGGATTAGTTGGCGATGAGATTAAAAAAAATGCAGACGGTTCTAAAAAACCTATAAAAGGTATTTGGAATAATAAAGATAAAAAACGTTATTCGACCGGATTTGGTTTTATAACTGTATTATTTCCTCAATGGTTTGATAATGATGTGTTAGCCATCATAGAGGACGAAATATATGACTATGATTACGAAAAGCTTGGCGAATTTTTAAAGGGCTGGCTACTGAAATATGTTCCAAAATATCATATAATGTTAGAGATGTTTTATGGCTTAGATGATGTATATTCTAAACCTAAAAAAATAAAAGACATTGCAGCTTATTTTTCAATGAACATAGAAAATGTTAAAAAACAAAAACAACGTTTATTAGCTAAATTACAGTCGAATGAAGATGCTCTCAATGAGCTTGCTTTCTTCGTGGCTACTAATGGTATTAAGTCATCGTCTAAAGTATACGACTGGGCTGAAAATAAATTAAAAATTTATAAGGATTAAGGTCCCTTTAACTTAAAATTGCACTATAATATTATGTATAAATTTAAAAGTAAATATAAATATTGTCTATCGACAATAGATGAATTACAATATGTAAGACAAGGTGATCAACCACCTAATTCTTATAAAGATAATGCCCCTAAACAAAAACAACCTAACTATAATTTAAGCACTGTTAATGCAGTATCAGGAGGTAAATATATACCAATAACAAACGAACAATTAACTGGTAAAGGAATAAATAAAAAAGAAAAAATATGGCACGAGCATTCTTGTTACAACAACGCTTTAGTAGATGGTCAGACAATCTTCGGCACAATAAAAAAATATAATAAAAGAAGATTATTTAAAAAGAACAATATTATTTACGACTTAACCTATTAGAATGAAAGGCTTTATTACAGATGAAGTTACAGAGGTTATAGGAGATGGCATTGTAACATATTATAAAAACGGAATATACTTAAATTATAAAATTATATCAAATGACAATTCAAGAAAAACTGAGCTTGATCCAACAGGAGTTCAAAGCTAAAAAATCTAGGTACAATTCTTTTGGTAAATATAACTTTAGATCTGCTGAAGATATATTAGAAGCATTAAAACCTATTAATGAAAAGTATAAAGTATACTTTACCATTGAAGAACGTGTAAGCGAAATATCAGGTTTACCGATAATCCATTCGGTTGCATCAATGCATGATGGTGATCAAAAAATTACAGCCACCGCAATAGTAGGTGTTGATTTAAATCAGAAGGGTATGCAGGTTCCTCAGCAATTTGGTTCAGCATCATCTTATGGTAAAAAATATGCCCTTGGCAATCTATTATTGATAGACGATACAGCAGACTCAGATGCAACTAATATGCACGGAAAGGAATCCACATTTGCTAAGCAAGTTTCTAAATTAGAAAATAAAGTATTAGCATCTAAAAAACCGATTATTGATATGAAAAATTTAGATCAAGCTAAAAAATTCTTAGCTAATGGAGGATTGATGAAAACACTTCAAGACAAATATGAAATCAAACCTGAAGCATTAAAAGAACTTAATGGATAATAAAAAAGCAATTGAAAGGTTACGTAATGACGAAGATTATTATGGCGAATTTGGCCAAACTTACTTAAGTAATAGTGACATATCTGCATTATTAAATAATCCTTTAGATTTTAAAAAACCTTCTCCACCTAACCCCGCTTTTTTAATCGGAGGATATTTTCATACCACAATATTAGAACCACATAAATTAGATAAATATAAAATAATAAAATCATCAACAAGAAATACAAAAGCTTATAAAGAATTATCTGATGGAGATCTTTGCTTATTAGAGCATGAAGCTGATGCTATTGAATTGATGCGTGAAAAAATATTAGAAAATGATTTATTTAGAGACTTAATACAAGAAGGAGCTGTTGAATATGAGTTACCTGGAATTACAGAACTCGAAGGCATGCAATGGAAAGGTAAGGCGGATATTGTTAACCATAGCCATCAATTAATTATTGATTTAAAAACTACAAACAATATAAATGCTTTTACTAGTTCGGCCTATAAATATAATTATGATAGCCAGGCTTATATATATTCTAAAATGTTTGGATATGAATTAATATTTATAGTTATAGATAAGAAAACTTTACAGACTGGATTGTTTGATTGCAGTGATAGATTTTTGCAGTCAGGACAAAATAAAGTTGCTCAAGCAGTGCAGGTTTATAAAGAATTTTTTGTAAATGGCGACGGAGATTTTAGCCAATATTATATCTCCAAAACACTTTAATTTAAATTTTATATTATGGCAAGAGTTAAAAAAAGAGTATGTGATGTAACTGGAATTAACACAAGAGTTGATAACTTTTACAATAATCAATCGCACACAAAAGCAGTGGACAATCTACGTAGATCTACAGGAGCTACAAAAGATCAAATGAGAAGAATGTTTAATCAATTAGCTACGTATTAATGGCAAGTATTATTTCAGCAAACATTGACTTAACTAAAATTGAAAAGTCAAAAATTTATGAAGGCAAGAAGGGTAAATATTATCCCGTTACAATTGTTCTGAATGATGAAGTAGGGCAATATGGTGATTCAGGATATATACAAACTGAACAAACTAAAGAAGAGCGAGATGCTAAAGCACCAAAATCTTATTTAGGTAATGTTAAAGTTGTATGGACTAACGGTCAAAATGTAGACACAGCACCAAGAGAGGGGCAACCTCAGCAATCAAATGTTGATATGCTACAGTCTATTTCTAACTCTGCACCAGCAGAACCTGATTTACCGTTTTAATGGATTGGGACGGATGGATTTCAGATGATGATGATAATACTTTAATCGAAGATTAATATGAACACAACAGAGATCAATGGTTTTAAGATTGACAAATTCAATCAATATGATCTTGAGGTAGGGAAAAAAGAGGGTGTATGCCCTCTTTGCTCTGCTGATAGAAAACCCGAGAATCGCAAAGCTAAATGTGCTATGTATGATTGGGAACGTGGTCTTGGTACGTGTATGAACTGTGATGAGGTTTTTCAATTGCATACTTTCCAACGCAAAGGCGAAGCTAATAAAGTTTATGTAAAGCCTGAATGGAAGAATGAAGTTATGCTAAGTGATAATGCTGTAAAGTGGTTTGAAAATCGTGGCATATCGCAAAGAACTTTAATAAAGATGAAAATAACAGAGGGTCCTGAATGGATGCCTCAAACCTCTGCTGTTGAAAATACAATTCAATTTAATTATTTTATTAATAACGAACTTATTAATATAAAGTATAGAGATGGTAGAAAAAATTTCAAACTTGTTAAAGGGGCAGAAAAAGTATTTTATAATATTGATAGCACTGTTGGTCACGACTATGTTGTTATTGTGGAAGGCGAGATGGATGCTTTATCTTTTGTGGAATCTAAAGTTGACAGTGTGGTTTCTGTACCAAATGGAGCTACTCTTAATAGGCTTAATTTGGATTACCTTGACAATTGCATTGAGTATTTTAGTGACAAAAAAAGAATTATTATTGCGGTTGACGAGGATGAAGCTGGGCAAAACTTACGACAAGAACTTATTAGAAGATTCGGAGCTGAAGTATGCTATACACTCAACTTCTCGGGGCTTAAAGATGCTAATGAATATCTTATGGCTTACGATAGGGTTATGCTCAAGCGTCTTGTTGATGAGGCTAGCCCTGTTCCATTAGAAAATGTAATAACTTTAAATGATATAGATGATGAACTACAGGAATTTATTCAAGAAGGTTTTAAACCGGGGTATCAAATCGGCCTTAATAACTTTGATAGCATATTCTCTACTTACACAGGGCAATTCATCACCGTTACAGGCGTTCCTAGCAGTGGCAAGTCTGACTTTGTTGATAGAATGGTGGTGGGATACCAATTAAAATATGGTTGGAAAACCGCATTTGCTTCTCCTGAAAATAAACCAACTTTTTTACACGCACATAAACTAATGCGCAAGATAGGCAATTGGATGCCTAGTAAAGATGACATTGGAAACGATAAATGGAAAAAAATTACAGAATTAGTTAATGATAATTTTTATTTTATTGAAAACGAAAGATATGATCTTGATGCTGTTTTAAAAAAAGGAGCCGAGCTTGTAAAACGTAAAGGAATAAAATGTTTAGTTATAGATCCATATAATAAAGTTAAAATGAAGGGTGCTGAAAAAATGAGCATACCTGATGCTACAATGGAATACTTAACTAGAATTGAAGCTTTTGCTAAAAAATACGACGTATTAGTTATAATAGTTGCACACCCGACTAAAATGTATAAAAAAGATGATGGAACAATTGATGAGCCGACTATGTATTCTATTAAAGGAGGTGGTGAGTGGTATGATGCTTCTTATCACGGGTTGCTTGTTCATAGGGATTACAATAATAAAACAGTTAAAGTTAAAGTTCTTAAAGTTAAGTTTCAAAACCTTGGCGAAAATCAAGCGGAAGCTTATTTTAAATGGGACCACATAAGTGGTAATTATATTCCGCATGAGCAATTACAAGTAAATGAGATGCCATGGGAAGTTTAACTAAAAGACAGAAAGAGCAAAAAAAATATAATTTACCTGAGCTCTCAATGACGCCTCAGCAGAGCACATACTATAATTATTGCGTTGATAATAATATTAGGATAAGCCCTATCGGGATTAGCGACACTCCAGGTAAATGGTATATAGGTATTTCAACTCCTGATAATTATAAAAAAATATATAAAAGCAAACATATATATGATAGAGACCAAGTGTGGGAAGCGATGTTTGAAATGTGTAAATACTATTATGATAAAAGATGATTAATATAGAAGAAGAATATTTGGCCTTACTTTCAGGAGTGCTCCATGGTGGGCGCGATAAACCAGATAGGACAGGCACTGGCACAAAATCTGTTTTTGGAAGAATGATTAGCCATGATATGGCTTTAGGCTTTCCTTTATTAACTACTAAAAAAATATACTTTAAAAATGCAATTGCTGAGACATTATGGATTATCAACGGTCGTGTTGATCTTGATTATCTTCATTCTAACGGCGTTAGGTATTGGGACCCCGATTATGAAAGGTCAGGA
>Ga0255784_10003346_pt1 | contig 12202 bp, 12 predicted proteins | sample 101ome_14_FD_179982 | JGI IMG/M metagenome (GOLD analysis project Ga0255784, IMG submission 179982) | Coastal salt marsh microbial communities from the Groves Creek Marsh, Skidaway Island, Georgia - 101403AT metaG (version 2) | ecosystem: Environmental > Aquatic > Marine > Intertidal zone >...
AGTTGAAACTGCTCGCATGAGGAGAGCTGCCATGATTACGAAGATCCACTCCGATGACAGCAAAATGCTGAGCGAGCTGCTTACAGTGCCAGCTCCAATTAGACAGACTGCCGAACAGACCATGCAGCACCAGTAGCGGCGCTCCGGAGTCCGAGTATTGCCGGTAGTGTAGTTTAAGGGCGTTCAAATTAGGGTAGCTCTGCCAAAATCTTGGCCACATCTGCATGATGGGTTTTGGTTTTAACCTTATCCATGATCCGCACAAGCCGGCCCTGCTTATCGATGATAAAGGTAGTTCGGATAATGCCCATAAATTCGCGGCCCATAAATTTCTTCAGGCCCCATACGCCATATTTGTCTGCGAGCGCGTGATCCTCATCCGACAAAAGGGTGAAGTTGAGTCCCTCCTTCTCTTCAAATTTTTTCAGGCGCGCGACCGGATCAGGGCTGACGCCCAACGCGACCGCTTCAGACTGCTCAAGCGACTGCAGAGAATCCCGCAACCCGCAGGCCTGAACTGTGCAGCCGGGCGTCATGGCCTTGGGATAGAAATACAGCACAACGTGCTTTTCTCCCCGGAAGTCCTTCAGGGAAATGTCGTCACCGTTTTGATCTTTGAGTGTGAATGCGGGCGCCAGATTACCCAGCTTGGGCATGCTCATGAATGAATTACCTCTTCTTGCAAACGATAAAGTCTCAGATGACTTTACTCAGTGCATTATAACGGGCCAGCCCTTGCTCATGGTATATTCTCCGCATGATTAGTCGTCCCCGTTCGATTGTCGTACTCACCGGCGCCGGTATATCAGCCGAATCAGGCATAGAAACCTTTCGGGCTGCCGAAGGCCTGTGGGCCAATCATCGCGTCGACGATGTCGCAACGCCGGAAGGTTTTGCGAGAAACCCGCAGCTGGTGTACGAATTCTATAACCAGCGCAGACGACAGCTGCTGACGCCTGAGATATCGCCTAATGCCGCTCATTCGGCGCTGGCAAAGTTCGAGCATGAATTCGACGGGGAATTCCTGCTGGTCACGCAAAACGTCGATAATCTGCATGAACGCGCGGGCAGCCAGAATCTGATTCATATGCACGGCGAGCTGTTGAAAATGCGTTGCCTCAACTCCAAGCTGGTCTTCGATGTCAGCGAAGACTTTGACTACGACACGCACTGCCGCTGCTGTCGCTCGGCCGGAAATCTGCGACCGCATGTGGTCTGGTTCGGTGAAATGCCATTGCAGATGAACCGCATAAACAGTGCATTGGAAAACTGCGACATGTTCGTTGCCATCGGCACCTCGGGCAACGTCTATCCCGCCTCCGGGTTCTATCAAACCGCGAAAATCAGAAAAGCCAGTACCGTTGAACTGAACCTTGAGCGGACCGGCTCATCGTTTGACCGGCACGTTCGTGGACCGGCAACAGAGTGCGTGCCGCAATTTTTCGAGAGCCTGCTCCGCTCCTGAGCGCAAACTGAAGCTACTGAAAGGACACTCATGCTTAAAAAAGTACTTAAAACCGCTGCAGCCGGCCTGGTGATCCTGGTCTGTCTGGGACTCGCGGTCTATGTGGCCACCGGCCCCGAGAGACCTGACTCTGAATCAGCCAGCGCCGCATGGCTGGAGTCCGGAGCCTACCGGGTCGGCCGCGCCGAACTGGTCTTCGTCGATGACACCCGGCCTACCGGAGAAAATCGGGGATTCCCCGCCAAGCCACAGCGGACCTTGCCAACAACCCTGTGGTTTCCGAGAGAGCTCGAGGCTGCGCTGCCCCTGATCATTCACAGTCACGGGATTGTCTCGAACAGAACAGAGATGGCCTATCTGGCAGAATCCCTGGCCAGCCATGGCTATCTGGTCGCAGCCACAGACTATCCCCTGACGTCCGGCTCAACCGCCGGTGGCGCGAACGCTGCAGATGTGGTGAACCAACCCGCGGACATCAGTTTTCTCATCGATTCCCTCCTCGGAATGCGCGACGGGCAAAAGCCCTTCAGTGGCCAAATCGACGAATCGCGCATCGGGCTGAGTGGTTATTCTCTCGGCGGCCTGACCACCTATCTTGCCACCTATCATCCCACCTGGCGTGATTCTCGCATCGCTGCAGCGGTCGCTATTGCCGGCCCGTCAGCCATTTTTGCGCCACGTTTCTTTGAGACCACCGCCGTACCTGTGCTGGCAATAGCCGGCACATCCGACGCGCTCATCGAACACAGCCGAAACGCAGCTGATCTGGGGACCCGTGCCCGGAACCTCTCAGTCATTACCATTGAGGGCGGCACCCATCTTGGCTTCATCGGCCTTGCCGATCCTGCATTTCGGTTTATGGACAATCCAGACACCCTGGGATGCACCGCAGTGATGGCGGTTCTGGGCGAGAATCCGAATGCGCCATTCGAGACAATGGGAAGCCCCGCCGACGGCATCGACCCGGCACGCGACCTGCCCGGGATCTGTGATTACGGCTATGGAGACGCCACGCATCCCGGTCGGCAGCAAATGATCACGGAGATCGCCACACTCAGTTTCTTCGAATGGGTATTCAATACGGATCCGACTCGGCGGGAGCGGGCCCGGCAGCAGCTGACAGAGCACATCGCTGCTGACTTTTCAGAAGCTTCTTTCGAACCGGCACAGACTCACAGTCTGTGATTCACACAATCAGAGTCAGCGTTTCCGGAAGCAGGCACTGGCTGTCATCACAAAGCTGCAGCACGACAGTCAGACTGATCCGCAACGGCGCTGCGCCGCTGCATCGAACGCGACGCGCCCGGAGCTTCACGCGCAGCGAATCTCGATAAATCGCAACGGCCCCTGAAGGCGCCGCCACACAGTCTGTGGCTTCAGGAAAGGACAAGCACTGGATTTCCCAGTCAGATTCCTCATTCAAGGAAACCGTCAGAGGTACAAAAGCGCCGGCTGCTTGCTCACCTTGTGTGAGAGGCGCAGTAAGATGCCAGGGATCCAGAATACTGAAATCCACATCGATCTGTGCCTCATCCTGATTATCCTCCTGCTGAGCCCGACCGGATTCCGCCCTTGCTATGATTTCTTTGCGCGCGAACACTCTGACTCGACCGCCTCCGGCGTATTGCAGCGATCCACGCGCCCCCTCGACACTGCCTGAAATCACTCTCATCAGAGAGCACTGACTGATCGGGTTTTCATTGATTACCGCTGCCAGACTTGCCAGCGCTTTATCAAAAATCGCCCTGACGGGCATCTCCACGAATTGCTCCGGAACCCGGGCCAGCCTCAATTCCATGGCCTGCAGGCTTTCAAGCATCACCGCAACTGGCGACAGCGTCGCGCCGTCCGAGGCATTGCTCGATCTGACCAGCTTCGGACCCGCCTGCTCGCGAGGCGCAAGACAGAATCTTTGCTCATTGGCATCCCAGAATTCTTCAATCACCCGGGCCGTCAACGCACAGGCCTTACTGAGATAGTCCGGTTTGTCGGTAACGTCATACAGGCAGATCAGCGCCTGTATCAGATTGCTGTAGTCCTCGAGCTGCCCCGTAATCGACACCACACCATGCAAGGAAATGCGTTTCAGTTCACCGCCGGCCTGCAGATTGTCGTCCAACATTCGCTGTACCGCTGTCTCGGCTGAAGTGAGCCAGCCGGCCGCTTCGGTAAACGGCAGAGTCTGGCTCGCCCAGACCAGAGTCGTGGCCATTTGTGCACACCAGCTGACAATCAGTTTATCGTCCCGCAGCGGATGCTCACGCTGCTCACGTACCTGGTAAAGCTGCATCAGTACGGCATCCAGATCGCGATAGAAATCCGGTCCGTATTCTCGAGCAGACACCGATAAGGAGCGGGATAAATGCAGAATATTGGCGCCCTCAAAATTCCCTCCCGGACTGACGCCGAACAGGCTCTTAGCCAATTCCGCCTGGGCCGGCGACAGACATTTTTCCAGTTCGCTCTGGCTCCAGGTAAAAAATATCCCTTCCTCTCCCTCACTGTCGGCATCAGTGGCTGAGTAATAGCCACCCTGCTCAATCTGCATGTCCCGCAAGACGTAATTGCAGGTCTGCCGGGCAACACGCGCGAAAAAATCCTGCCCGGTCAGTTGATAGGCCTGCAAATAAACCATACCCAGTTGAGCCTGGTTGTAGAGCATTTTTTCAAAATGGGGAATCAGCCATTCCTCGTCGACACTGTAGCGATGAAAGCCGCCGCCGACCTGATCGTAAATGCCGCCCCGACCCATGCCCTCGAGAGTCCGCTCGACAAAGCCCAGCGCCGCGCCGTCATCCCGGCGCACGACCTGATCCAGCAAAAAGAGCAGAATGGGTTCCTGTGGAAATTTCGGCGCACCGGCCAGCCCCCCCAAACTGCGATCCTCGCGCTGCAGTAGGGCTTTTACCGCATTGTCCACGATGTCTTGCCGGAGGGTCTCCAGCGGCTTGCGCTCACACAGGATTTTATTGATCGCCTGATAGAGACTGTGGGCATTCCTTTCCAGTTCGGCCCGCTGGTTGTGCCAGGCACCGCCGATCTGCCCGAGCACCTGCATGAAGGAAGGTGCTGGGAAATAGGTAGCCCCGTAAAATGGCCTGCCGTCAGGCAGAAGAAAATTCGACATGGGCCATCCTCCATGCCCGGAGACCAGCTGCACTCCAGTCATGTAGATTTCATCAAGATCAGGGAATTGCTCCCGATCCATCTTGATGCTGATGAAATGCTGATTGAGCAGCTTGGCAACTTCCACATTGTCGAAGCTTTCAACCTCCATCACATGACACCAGTGACAGGTTGAATAACCGATAGACAGAAAAATCGGCTTGTCCTCTGCCTTAGCAGCAGCGAAGGCTTCATCACCCCACGGGTACCAGTTCACCGGATTATGCGCGTGCTGCAACAGATAGGGGGAGTCTTCTTCAATCAGCCGGTTGATGAATATCGCCCGGCCTTCGGCATCAAGATACTCTGTCCGTTTGTCATAAGCGCCCTCCCTCTGCGCTTCCAGCTCACGCAGACGGGTTTCCAGAATCGCCGTGTTGTCCGCCGTATTCATGGCTGTGGTTCCTCAACCGTCGATAAGATCTACAAACTGCGCCGGGAAGTAAGGACGACCTGCGTCATTCACTGCTGTGCAGGTGATCCTGGCTCTGAGTATCGCAGGCGCATCCCGCTCAAGCAGAATCGACTGCTCAAACAGCAGCCGGACCGGAGTCGGTCGCACCGCCTTCACAGTGACCTGAAATTCATCGCCGGCTTGGAGCGATTTGCGGTAATCCAGTTCGGCCCGCACCACCACAATGAAGACGCCCTGGCGGGTCATCTCGGCGAAGCTCAAACCCCGGCTCAACAGATACTCATGTCGCGCGTGCTCGAGATAATGCTGGTAGATCGCGTTGTTCACGATGCCCTGCATATCACATTCGTAATCTCTTACTTTTAGGTTCAGGCTAAAAGACATGGCGACGTGGCGACTCACTGATCAGAATCCGCCTAGGCTAGCCTATTTCGGTCCGCCCCGATAGCCGCGCTTAGGATGCGGCACAGACCATCACGCTGACGAAGCACTCTCTCCGTGAGAGTTGCCGAAGGGCGAACAAAGCGGATCACCCATGGGTTACCTGAGGTCATGCTGACAAAAGCCACCTTCCAGTAGCTTGCACAGTAGCTTGCAGTAGCCTGCGCCCGGTCCGCGCATGCGACGGACCCGGAGTCCGGTGGATAAACCGACGCGATTGATGCAGAATCGGACATCACCAACAGTCACGCTAAAGAGGCAACCCCATGAATCCAACTCGCTGTCTGCTCAGCACTTTGGCGCTCGCTGCTGTTTGCTTGGGCACTCAAGCAAACGCTGACCACCATGAGGAAGCGGAGGCAATGACACTTCAGAGTCTTGCCACCGGCGACCACCGCAGCGACGACAACATCGCCCGCAATACCTGGCGCCATCCGGTTGAAACACTCGAGTTTTTTGGCCTGGAGGCGGATACCACCGTCATCGAAATCCTGCCCTCTACCGGATGGTACACGGAGATTATCGCTCCCTACGTACGTGATCAGGGCAAATATTATGCGGCACACTTTTCTCCGAATGCCGCGCTGGACTATATGCCCAGGATCAGAGGCCTGTTCGAGGAAAAAATCTCCGGCGATCCGGAAAACTATGGGCGCATCACCGTCAGGTCACTGAATCCGCCGCACGAAGTCATTATTGCCCCACCGGAAAGTGCCGATATGGCTCTGACCTTCCGCAACGTCCATAACTGGATTATGGCCGGTCAGGAGCATGAATTCTTCGCGGCTTTTTTCGCTGCGCTCAAGCCCGGCGGCACGCTAGGTGTTGTCGAGCATCGGGCCAGACCCGGCGCCAGCATGGAGGTCATGGAAACCACGGGGTACGTGACTGAGGCCTACGTCAAAGAAGTGGCTGCCGCAGCAGGGTTCGAGTTTGTTGAATCTTCTGAAATAAACGCCAACGCCAGGGACGACACGGATCACCCCGAAGGGGTCTGGAGCCTGCCGCCCACCTACAGAATGGGCGAGGCAAACCGCGCTGATTTTACCGCCATCGGGGAAAGCGACCGCATGACGCTGAAATTCATCAAACCACGAAGCTGACCCAAACCCAAGACGCTGCTTTGGACCGCCGGATAGCCGCCGCTGAGGCGCTTGCCCAGAGCCGCGTTCTTGAGGCACTCGCCCCCTACTCACCCACATTAGTGAGCACAATCTGGGTCGGCCTCGACCTGCCCGAAAGCGATATCGATGTGGTGTGCTGCTTCAAATGTCGAAGCCAGTTTGAGCGGCGCCTCATTGAGACACTCGGCGGCCTGAAAGATTTCACCCTGTCTTCCTCAAAAGAGGCTCTGATTGCGCGCGCCACGCTGGGCGCTTTTCCACTGGAGATTTACGGTTCAAATGTCGCCATCAGCGAACAGGTGGCGTTTCGTCACTATCAGGTCATGCAGCGCCTGACGTCCCTCTCGAGTGCCGATTTCAGCAATCGGGTTAAGGCATACAAAACCGAGGGACTCAAGACGGAGCCTGCCATCGCTGCGGTACTAAACCTTCAGGGCGAGCCCTTCGCTGCCGTCATGGCGCTCGAATGTGCCAGTGAGACGGAGCTTGTCAGCATCCTGAGAAACGCCGGATGTCTGCGGCTCGCCACTGAAGCCGGTGCAGACTAATCTGATGACCTGATCTCGAATTCCAGCTGTTCGAATGCCAACCAGGCGTCTTGATTCAAAAGTTCCTCACCGACTGAAACGACAACCGCACAGTGAAGCGTGCTTTTCCCTTTGGTGTGGCCAGCCCACAGGGGAGCGCTTCAAGCAATCTGCCGTCATCTTGGCCGTGCAAGGCGTCTGATCTCCGGCGAACCTCGCCAGCACCAGCGGAAATTGGTTATGATGCTTAATAAGCGCCTGTCAGACTCTTTCTGGCTGAACGCAAACATCGCTGAATGACGACACCCACAATCACGCAGGGAAGCTGCAGGGAGCACTGCATCATGAGCCTGGATATTGAATTCCATTATGATTTCGGAAGCCCGAACACCTATTTTTGTCACCGCCTGATTCCGGGTATCGAAGAACGCACAGGCGCAAAAATCACTTATTGCCCTGTGCTGCTGGGCGGCATTTTCAAGGCCACCAATAATCGCTCGCCCATGGAGCAGTTCGCCGAAGTCAAAAACAAGAAAGAATATCAGGCACTGGAAATGAAGCGCTTCATTGCGCGCCATCAATTCTCAGACTACCGGTTCAATCCGCACTTCCCGGTCAATACCATTCATCTGATGCGAGGCGCCGTATTTGCCAGCCATCAGGACTACTACAAGCACTATATTGAGGCTATGTACCAGGGTATGTGGGAACAGGGCAAAAACATGGCGGACCCGGAAGTGATAGCCGAAGCCTTGCGCGAGCATGGCCTGCCCGCCGATGACATTGTCGCGGCGGTGCAAGACCCCGAGATCAAACAGGAGCTCATGGACAGTACCAGCCGCTCGGTAGAGCGTGGCGCCTTTGGCTCACCGACTTTTTTTGTCGGGGATGAGATGTTTTTCGGCAAAGACCGGCTACTTGAACTCGAGGCGGAAATCGTCAGCCAGATGCGCTAGACGACTTACTCTGCCCGGTCGAAGTACCTCACCAGTTCAATTGGCTCGCGAAATGAATCTGGCTGGATTGTCATTTCAATGCGCAGTCGATTACCGCCGGACTCAAGAGTATAGGTTTCAATGGTAAATCCCCCGTCTCTTGGTCGCCCTTCCACCACCAGTGAATTGCCCTCGAACAGGCCCGAAGAGAAATCGGTACCGCCTTCACTGTAGAAACCGGTTGCCGATGCGCGACGGCGACGGCCGTCTGAATGAAATACCCGCTGGAAATCGCCTTCATAGGTAAAGCGAAGCTCTGGTTCATCCACCTCAATTGTCAGGACATCATCATAAGAGATACGGTCATAAAGCTCATGCTCCGGCGGACCACCACGGTAAAAATCTTCCTGACGATTAAAGAACCCGCGGCTCCCCTTGCCGCCACCTGCTTCAATTGCCTCTTCTACCTGATCGTCCGTATTGTCGCTCAGCTCATCGTTGATTACCCAATGGCCTGACAGAACTGTCCGTATGTCCGGTGCCTGCGCTGAGGCAGGGGCTGCCGAAAAGGCAATGAACAGGCTGGCGAACAGCACTTTCGTCGAGCATTTTATAGACATGACAACGCGGCGAAACAGGGTTGGATATCTTCATTCAATCCGCTTTGACGTCAAAGTTCAAGTCTGGGGTTTCAGCGTGCATGCGTCTGTTTCGCAGGCAGCGCAAAGAAAATACTGCAATCATCGACCAGACGCCGGGCTGCCAGAATCACCAGCACGAACAGCAACAGGTAGTACACCGGAAAAGCGACCAGCGCTTTCAGGAAAATCTGCTCATTGAGCACTTGCCCGTCGACTTGCGCATCCTGCCGATGCCGCAGCGTTGCCACCAGGGCGGTGTAGAGCAGGCTTGCCGTCCCTAAACCGAGATTCAGCGCCAACCCCTTGAAGCTGAGTACGGTCGCGCGTATCTGCGAGTCAGCCTCTCGGTTCAGATAATAGCTGGCCTGAAACTGCACCATGCCCATCATGGCAAATGCCCCGATGGCGAATAAAACACCCACGTACGGTACGGCAAAACTGATGCCGATCAGCCCTGCCGTGAGTACTGCAGACAAGAACAGGAAATTGAAAAAAGGAGAGCGCTTGCTGACCAGAATCCGTGAAATACGCGCGTTAAGGATGCCGATCAAAGACATCCCTGCGCCGATAAACCCAAACCAGGAAACGGGGATGTCGATCAGCCGGTAGTATTCGCTGGCCAAAACCACAAACTGGCGGGCCACAGAATCCAGCGCCAGGGCCGCCAGAATGACGAACAGCACGAAGCGATGATTCACTGTCCAGCGGGCTACGCGTGAAATCTGGCGGAAGGGTTCCAGAAGAGAACCCTTCGACGAAGCCTTGTCCCGCGCCTCATCCGTTTCAAGGTCATGAAAACCAAGCGCTGTAAACAGCACCAGAGCGGCAGTAACCAGTGTCAGCATCACCGGCAGCCGGACAATCACGGAGTCTTCAAGCGTCCAGCCTGTATTCAGCGAGGCCAGAAAGCGGTTAACGACATACGGATCATAGGCAAAAGCGCCCAGAATCATCGTGGTGAAAAAGCCGATAGACACAACCCAGGTCGTCCGCTCCAGAACTTTAGGCCATTCATCCTCCCGCCCCAGAGATTTGAGCGAATCGTAGGCCAGCGCTTCGTCAGCACCGCTGGCAGCCGCTTCCGACAAACCGGAACAGATTCTGTTGAGCAAGAACACGAGAAACAGCAGCGGAGAAGCACCCAGTGGCACAAAGACAAGCAGCGCCATCTCTAGCACCATGAGCAGTGCGGCAAATACCAGCAGTCGCTTATGACCGATGATATCGGCCAGTGCTCCTGATGGCACTTCAGCGACCACGATACTCAGCGCCCAAACCAGATTGAGCAGCGCGAACTGCTCCAGGGTCAAGCCATAATCGAGAAACAGCACCGTGAATACCGGATAGTAGAAACGGGCTGTATAGAAAAGGCGAAAGACAGTGAACCGCCGGACGTTCCCTTCAAGCCGTGCGACGCTGTCTGAATCTAGGTTCATCAGCCGGGGTAATCACACTAATCGCAATGCCGTCACTTGATATTACGGCGACGCCAGTCAGCAATCGCCCTGCCGATTTCATCAGGTGAATCCTCCTGCAGAAAGTGATTTCCCGTAACGGTGACTTCTTCCTGATTCGGCCAGCTTCGACAAAATTCTCGCTGCGGGCCGATCAGGATCGCCCCGGGATCAGCGTTTACGAACAATTTGGGGACCTGCGACTCAACCAGCCAGCCCGCATAATCACTGACAATCGAATGCACCACCGCTGGCTCACCCTCAATCGGAATTTGTCTGGGCCAGGTGAGGGTAGGCCTTCGCCCCTCGCCTCGCTCAGCGAAAGGCCGGCGATAGACCGCCATTTCCTCATCATTCAGACTTCTTAAAACAGAGCCGGGTAGCACTCTTTCAACAAACACGTTCTTTTCCAGAATCATCTCCTCACCGGCAGGAGACCGGAGTCCCTGAAAAACCCCGCGCGCGGCCTCGGGCCATTCTTCCCAGGTGACCGGCCGGACAATACCTTCCATGTAAGCAATGCCCGCAACCGCATCGCGGTGCCGATTCGACCAGTCAAAGCCGAGCGCCGAACCCCAGTCATGAATGACCCAGGTTACATTCTGGCTGACGCTCAATGCTTCAAGCGCAGCATCAAGATAATGTCTGTGCTCCTCAAAGGTATAACGATCCGGACCGGACGCGTCCAGTTTGTCTGAATCACCCATGCCAATCAGATCAACTGCAATGCAGCGACCCTGATCCTGCAAATGCGGCATCACATTGCGCCACAGGTAAGAGGAAGTGGGATTGCCATGCTGAAAAACAATCGGGTCACCCTCACCCATTTCCACGTAAGCCATGGTTTTGCCATGCACTGAAATGTATTTTTTCGACCACTGCCGGTCCTGATTCATAGGTAGCCTCTGCTAAACAATGATCTGACAGACAGTAAAACTAACGCGTTTGGCGAGAAAAGAATACCGGACAAGACCGATCCCATGAATTGAATCCCCCACCGCTCTTCATATATTCTGCAGGTCCGCGCTGTAGCGCATCAGAATAATACGGATGGGAGAAAACCGAATGACCATGCAAAACACGCCTCTGTTAATGTCTCGAATCCTTGGCCGAGGTGCGGAACTTGATCCGGAAGTCGAAGTCGTGACGGCTCAGGCAAGCGGCACCCATCGCCAGACGCTGAAGCAGACCTGGAACCGGGCCCAGCAGGTGGCCAATGCGCTGAAGTCGCACGGCATCGAAACGGGTGACCGGATCGGCAGCTTCATGTGGAACAACTACCGCCACCTGGAGCTTTATCAGGGCGTGCCCAGTATGGGTTGCGTCCTCCACACCCTGAATATCCGCCTGTCCCCTACTGATCTGGAATACATCATCAATCATGCCGGTGATCGCGTGATTTTTGCTGATGAAGATCTGCTACCGCTGCTGGAACCGCTGTGGGGAAAGATTCCCTGTGTGGAGCTGCTGGTAATTTGTCGCCACGGCGAGGGCGGAGAAAGCAGCTTTACCAACCAGGTTGATTATGAAGATTTCATCGCCGACCATCCGGCTGCCTATGACTGGCCTGACATCCCGGAAACGGCACCAATGGGTTTATGCTACACCTCAGGTACCACCGGTAACCCCAAAGGCGTGATGTACACCAACCGGTCAACCTATCTGCACACCCTGACCGAATCACTGACGGATTCCATGGGGTTGTCTGCACTCGATTCCCTGCTAGGTATCGTGCCGATGTTTCATGCCATGGGCTGGGGCTTACCCTTTGCCGCATCCATGCTGGGCACCAAGCAGGTCTACCCCCATCGATTCATGACTCCGGATTCCTTCCTCAGTCTAATGCAGCAGGAACAGGTCACGATCTCGGCGGGCGTACCTACGATCTGGCAGGGGGTACGCGCCACACTGACAGCCAACCCGGACAAGTTCGATCTTTCGAAACTGCAGCGCCTCACCTGTGGCGGCTCTGCCCCGCCCGTCGAAATGATGCGCTGGTACTGGGAAACCTTTGGTGTGGAAATGATTCAGGGCT
>Ga0255784_10003347_pt1 | contig 12202 bp, 15 predicted proteins | sample 101ome_14_FD_179982 | JGI IMG/M metagenome (GOLD analysis project Ga0255784, IMG submission 179982) | Coastal salt marsh microbial communities from the Groves Creek Marsh, Skidaway Island, Georgia - 101403AT metaG (version 2) | ecosystem: Environmental > Aquatic > Marine > Intertidal zone >...
ATCCAATGAATCTTTTCATGTTGTTGAGCCATGTCAACAGCCCAAGGATAGCGAAATGGTTTATAAACAATTGAACTTGTTTCTAAACCACCAAATGCTTTCTTGAGAATCAAATCTTCTTGACTGATTAAATCAGTATAACTTCCTATATGTTTTTCATCAATAAATATTTGTGGTACACTATTGATTTCTTTACCATTTGAAATCTTTTGATAAAAATCCATTCTTTCATTTTGATCATCAAGAACTGTTTCATTATATTCGATTTGATTTGAACGAAACCAATCTTTAGCCTTCTGGCAATAATCGCAACCCGTTTTTGAGTAAATTTGGACTTGCATCTTCCTCTTTAAATTTGCTTAAAATGTATGACTGTTTTTTCATCAAAGCCTGTTGACCACCAATATATTCACCGTCAACAAAGATTTGAGGAAAAGTTGTGATGTTAATTTTGTGTTCTCTCGTTAATTGAGACATTACTTGTTTTTGTGTGTGTGGATTATCAACATGTACAAGTTCATATTCAATACCTCGTGAGGCAAACCATTCTACTGCATCCATACAATAATCGCATCCAGCTTTTGAGTATATTAAAACGTGCATTTTATTCCTCATGTAATAACATTAAGTAAAAAGATTTTAACCTTGACAATTCAGACATTCATCTCCTTCAGCTGGTTTATCAACGTAGTCTCTCAATGCATCCCTTTCAACTTTTGACGAAACATTTTCAACACGATGTTCAGCTTCTGTTCGTAGATAGTATAAAGTTTTAAGTTTGTTTTTCCACGCAAGGTAATGAACTTTTGATAATCTTGATTTGTCCATTTTAGCAGGAAAGAATAGATTTACTGATTGACCTTGTTCAATATACTTTTGACGATCTGCAGCATGTTGAACAACTGTAGCTTGATCTAATTCCATTGCGGTTTTAAATACAGCCTTTTCATGATCAGATAGAAACTTTAAGTGTTGAACTGAACCACGATTCAGCATGATGTTTGACCAAGTTGCATCTGTATTCTTATTATACTTAGCTAATATCTTAGCAAGATATGGATTTTTAATTAAATAAGAACCAATTCTTGACCTTTGAGTGTATGTATTGGCATTGTATGGTTCGATTGATGGTGAGACTCCAAGCAGCATACCAGAGTTGGCATTCGGTGCAATGGCAGTTAGATGTGCATTACGTCTACCTGTACCTTCACCGTCAAGGTATTCACCTTTTTGCTGACCTAATCGATGTGTCTGCTCTTTTGCTTTACGATCAATATGATAGAACAACTTCTCATTCTCAACTCTTGCTTCATCACTTTCCCAAGCAATATTGTTTTTCTGTAACCAAGAATGAAAGCCCATAGCACCAAGTCCTAAGGAACGTTCTCTTGTTGCAGAATATCTTGCTTTTGATAATTCATCTGGTGCATGGTCAATAAAGAATTGAAGAACATTGTCAAGCATTGTAATCATATCTTCAACAAGTGAAGTATCTTTCCATTCATCAAACTTATCCAGATTCAATGAAGACAAACAACAAACTGCTGTTCTTTCATCATTTGTAGGTAATGTGATTTCTTGGCAAAGATTTGAACTGTTGATTCTTAATCCTTGATCTTTCAATGCTTGGGGTAGATGGCGATTTGATTCCGAAATGAAATGAATACATGGTTCACCCGTACGATATCGAATTTCAAGAAGAGTTTCCCATAACTCTCTTGCACGAACCGTATCACGAACCGTATCATCATTTGGATCAATTAAGTCCCACATCTCATCTCGTTCAACGGCTCTCATGAATTCATCAGGAATGTTAATTGAATGATGAAGGTTAAGATTCTTTCGATTCACATCACCAGTTGGTACTCGCATGTGAATGAATTCCATAATGTCAGGATGTGAGATATCAAGAAATGCACAAAGCGAACCCTTACGAGTATTACCACAAATGATTGGTTCAAAGAGTGAACTATCACGAACCATAATTCTACCTGTTGGTACAGTTACGCAATATACGAGAGCATCCCAATCAAGTGAGAACTTGCGAAGTGAATAGACAGGTACTGCTTCTTTGTTGCAAGATGCTGTTAATCCAACATGAAGTTGTTCTGCTTTCATAATAAACCAATCATCATATTGGTACAGATGTTCAGCACGAACTTTCTTTGACTCTCCTTCATTATTGAAAATTACCATTGAGTGGTCTGGTGTTACTGTAATACAAACATCTTTATCATTTGTAAAACGATACATCACACCTTTATGAGGTTCCATCACAATTTTATCAGCAGGAACCCAAGATGAAATTCCTTCTTCATCAAGTTGTGCTACTCTTTTGTCTGGTGTTAGATCTTCAAACCTGCACCAGCCATCGTCTGTGAGAACTTGTGTTGTTGGCAGATAGCATTTACCTTGTCTGTATGCTATCATGTCTGCATCAATTGTATGTAAGAATGGCATAGGTCCTGGAGCTTTGTTTGATACGGAACGGACCTTGGACCAGTTGGCTCCGATTCCTCCTCCCTTGACTGATAACCACCGAACTTCAGTTGAGTGGTCTATAATTGATTCTAAATTGTCTTGTATATCCAAAAGAAAACATGATATTGGCATTGCTTTTGGTTTAGTGCCCGGTAATACTGAATTTGATAATACAGGTGAGGCAAACATAAACCAACCTTTTGACACACCATCATATAATCTTTGTGCTAATTCTGTATCACCATCAGAAAAACAAAGTGCAGTCCTTGCAAATGCTTCTTGTGGTGTTTCACCATCATTACAATAAAATTGACTCAGCATTTTAACTGCCATCTCAGATAGAAGTTCATTACGGTCTTCGTCAATATTGACACCGTAAAACGAATCCTTCTGATTCGGCAACGTCAAAATCTGGGCACTCATACAACTCTCCTACAAAATTTGTTAAAAAAAGAATGTACTAATCCATTAACATGATCTATGAACATCATGTTCGAAAAGTTTTAAATTGTTATAAGGGTTATTCTTTGAGTAAGACCGCAGTAATTTCAGATTTATCAAGAACCATAACCATTTTAGTACCATTAGAATTCCAAATTTCAAGAGCATTGCCATTTGATACTATTTGAGTAGTTCGGTCAAAAATAGGAATTGACTGACCACCTCTGGTCATAAGTTCAACTTTTTTTACTCCTCCGGGTATTACGCCGACTACATCAGCCCATGCCATATAGATATTCCTGAATATGCGTTATGTTTTAAGAACAGTAAGAATATTTATCAATTTTAGGTCTTTGATTTTACCTTAAAACGAATACGTTGATCGTTCAAATTAATACCAACATTTGTTGGACCAATGTCTTCTGTTTGATTTAATTTATATGATCCAATTATATGTTCTTTTTTATTTATCTCATAATTTGATTTAGATACCAATGACTTGCAAGCTTTTAAAATATTACGAACTTGTGCTTCAATTTTACGATCTTCTGAAGATTTCATTGCATCATCAAAAATAGCTTTCAAATATTCATACGCAAATTTTCTTGACCTTAGTTTATATATAGTAGTCAATTCATTTGTCATCTTGCGGTACAACTCAGCAGTATGTTCATCAAAATCTTTCGAGTTGTATTCATGGTCAGAATCATTCATGTACTTCTCAATTTTTTTGAAAAGTTTATTTGCTGTTTCTTTACTTTCATGAATTGAATGGTCTGAAAAACTATTCATATCTTTTGCCAAAGCTTGAGTTGAAAGATTGCTTGAAGTCCCTCAAATGTGAAACGGTCAATCATTGACACGATTTGATTTACTGAATAACCTCTTAGTATATATTCGTTTATATCTTTTCCCGTCATTGACTCAGGAAGAAGAGCAACTTTATATTTTCTTTCAATCATGCTTGCAATCTTTTTGATGATTTCTGGATTGCGAGGTTCACGGTCAGCAACAAATACAAGATCAAAACCTTGATTGTCAAGTGTGATAGGAACATCAGAACCTGCGATAGCAATTGCATTGGGCAAGAACATTGCATCAATCGGTCCTTCAACAACATAGATTTTTTTTCTTGTGTCGACTTTATCAAAATTGAATATTTTTGGTGAATTTTTTTTAATCTTTATCGTGATATATCTTAGTCTTGTATTACCTGATAGCGCACGACCTTGAAACGCCACAAGACGTTTTTTGCCATCATAGAAGGGTATGATTATTCGTTCATCATTACCACCAGTATAATTCATATCATAGTGCTTACGAACCCAATCACCAAAGTTAGGAACATAATACAATGAATTCAAATATTGCTCTGGTATTTTTCGTCGAATAACATATTGTTTCGCATCATGGTCATCTCTCAAAGATGAAATTGATGCTGCTCGAATCTCAGCAGAACTTTCAGCAGGACGATCACTTGAAATAACTTTTGGTCGGACAGAAACAATAGTCTCTTCTTTTGCAAAGGCAGTGTTTGCATTCTCAGTAAACATTTCACGAATGTATTGACCATGCAATGCGGGGTTTACTTTCTTGAGAAAGAAAGAAAATTTAGCACTGAAGCCACAATTATGACAAAAATAACGATATAGATTTTCTTTTAAAAATAAATAGCCTCGGGCCTTTGTCGTATTCTTTTTACTATCGCCACAAATTGGACAAGAAAAATTTGCACCGTCAGATTTCCATTTAAAATTTTTCAGCGAATGAGAGAGGCGATTGACAAATTCCTTCTGAAGGCTTTTATTCTCCTTGAGAGATTGCCTGTTCATGTTTTACAATTAAACTCTTAATGAAGTTATCAAAATTTGTTTTCTGTGAGGATAGAATATCATTACAATCTTCGAAACGATCAGGGTGAGATTTAAAAAATTCAAAGGCTTCATCTAGGTTTTCCTGAATGGAAAGCCATCTCAATAATTTGATAGTCTTCTTATTCGGTGATTCTGAATAAAAAGCATCTTCAATTTTTTCTTCTGTCAAGTAAGGAACATCAGTATTCAAGCGTGACAATTTAGGAATAATCCTTTTCTTGATTATTTTTTGAACAGGCTTCTGAGAATTCTGCTCAACAAGTAACCTAGCTATATCCTGCTTAAATTTATAATGTTCTTTCATTGTCATAGTGCTTTAATATAGAAAACGGGAATCAGCTTCTGGAGCTATCCAACGGTTAAGATGTGAACTGAAAAATGTTTCTTTATCTGATTGTGGAACGTTGTCCAAGACCTTATCATATTTATCATATTCATCCTTTGAATTTGATTTTTCTGATTTATCAGCATCTTCAAAAGCATCTTGACATTCCTTTTCGGAAAGACCGAATGCCATTGCAACCTCTTGCATTTGCCGAAAGTCTTCTTCAGATACACTCTCACCAGTTTGAACAGCAAGTTGTAGAAATTCACCAACATAATGCTCAAACATTTTCTTTGCCGTAGCCTTATCAATCTCAATCATCTCAATAACGTTTAATAAAGAATGGAAGTGATTCATAATTAAGTCTCCTTGAAATGAGAAGTAAAAATTGAAGTTTTAACAATTTTATTTAAAACCTTACAAATTGAAAAATAAAAATAGTTATCGATTTCTGAAAAAGGTATATACTTATAATCTGAAACTTCAAGGATTGAATTACCATATCTGTCAGTAAAGTATGTTGAACACTTCATATTCTTTACTGATGGTAATTGCTCTGGTACATACAAATATAACCATAAGTCTTTATATTTTGTATACTCAAAAAATCCTAATTCAGTAAGTTCTTTCTTTGGAACTTTCAATCCTGTTTCTTCGTAACATTCACGGACTGCAGCATCAATTGGTTTTTCTTTTTCTTCAATTTCTCCTTTGGGTAAATCCCAATTATTTCGACTTGCTTGGCAACCAAGCACAACTCTTCCGTTTGTTATCACAATTCCTGCACTCACTTTTTTCATAATAAACTTTACATCTTAGGTGTTAGTAAATTTATCCAGTTGGGATGATTAGTTTCTCTGATCTTGGATGCAAATAGTACAGACTCAAATGATAAATTATTGATTAACTTGTCTTTAAATAAACTGTCAAAAAATTGAAGTAGCTCCTCGGCATAGGTTGAATTTTTAGTGAATGCTTGAATGTTGACTGCGGTCAACATCAACTTGCCATTCTTCACCAAATCATCACCAGAATTATCTTTAGCATATTCTGTTTTATGTGGTACGATATACTCCTCATTAGGTATTTTCATGGGAACCTGAACATTGATCTTGAGCGATTCATCTTCTGCATCTGATATATTATAACCCTTTTCCTTAGCAAAGTCAAGTAATTCGATGTAACTAATTGAAGTTTTTTCGGCATCAGCAAGTTCTTTTTCGAACTCATTGTTTGCTGGCTTACCATTCTTCTCAATGCTAAGATTTTTTAGAATCAATGTTTTTGGATTACGATTTTTAAAAATGTCTTCTGCAATCTGAAAGACAGATTCGATTGGCATTCCTTCTGTAATTACGTCAGCATCAGGTGTTTGACCGAAGTTTAAATCTTCTTCAATTACAGTTGTGCGCCATTTATTCCAGAATGATATTGTATCAATTCCCTTACCTTCTTTATTTGATTTTAGGCGATTGAAACGAAGGGCGAACCCGTCACTTCCAACAAAATACATTTTGCCAAATCCTGATTGACCGTTTCGTCGAAAGAATGGAATGGTGTATTTTTGATCACCGACACGATAAAATTCTTTGCTGAGTATTTCTTTAAGTTTGCTTTCTGGAAAACTTGAGCCAAATTCAAGAGCATCTGAAACTTCTTTTGCCTCAAGCATATGGTCTAAGAACCCTTTTACAAGTAAAGGTGTTCTTTTAATCTTGTTCTTTTTCTTTTTTACATGATAACCCTTAGTACCACCTTCAAGAGGAGAGGCATCAGTTGTTAAATCTGCGCCACCAACACTTGTTGTGGTCATTCCAAGTCCACCATCATCCTCAAGAAAGGATTTAAGTTGTTGTTCAAAGAATGTACTACTCATTTGAAACAATTTTATTTAAAATTTTTTTAAGTTTATTATCTTCAGGTATTATTGTTAATGATACTTCAACATCATTAATTATGTAAGATTCATGTCCTTGAATTTTATTTAAAAACATTAATATAGTTTTTAATTGAGGATAGAATATTTCATCAATATCATAAAATAAAATATGATTCACTACTGGAACTTCAATCTCATTATATAATATAATATAATGATTTAATAATAAATTAATGTTAATATTTATAAAATTATCTTTATACTTTTTAATTAACCGCTTGATATAAACAATATGTTTCAATAATAAACGAAATTCAATTTCACTTGTACACTTTGTTTTTAATCCCTGTATTGCATATTGATAATAATTTGCATCATTTAAATTAAACATTCATTACATAGAAATATTGTTTATGTTAGGTTAACATCAACCCATGTTTTAACACTTGAAAAATCAAGACCAGCAACTAATATTCTTGTTGAACCAGGTGCCGCCACTACAATCATTGTGCCAACGTCAAATGCTGTTACACTCGGTTCTGAAGGATAAACACCAAAGATTGCTTGATTAACTTTGACTCGAGTGATGTCAGCATCAGGACCGGTAATCAAACCTGTTGTAGTAAGATTTGTTGCCTGAACATCTCCAATCACGGCAGTACCTGTGATTGTTGCTGATGGTGAATTAAATACAGTTGAACTTAAATTTACAGCAGTCAGTGAATTTGTAACTTGTACATCTGTTGATGTAATATTTGTAGCAGTAATATTTGTGAGGTTTGATGTTGTTGCTGTAATTGAAGGTGTTGTTAATTGATTTGTTGCATTTACAAAATTTGAAGTGAAGTTTTGTGTTGTAAATGCAGGAGTTGTTAAGTTGTTTGCAACAACAACATCTTTTGATGTGAGAGTTTCTCCAACCATAAAGTTGAGAGCAATTGTTCCATTGTTGAATACTGAAGTATCTCCGAATACATTGCCCGTGACAGAAATTTTACCCTGTACAGTGGCGTCTTGACCAACTTTTAGATCATCTGATAGAATTAAATCACCACTAGTTATTGTGATTGCGGAAATTGTCGATGTGTTTAATACACTTGAATTAATCCAACTTGAAGTGATTGAGGTAAAATTCGCATTACTTGTAAAGTTAGTGACTGATTGAAAATTCGCAACACCTTGCATTGTGAAATTTCCGATACCTGTGATATGATTAAACATTGCTTGACCATCAACGTTTAAATTATCTTTAAAATCAACAGGTCCAGAAACGTCAAGAGATCCAGGAAGTGTTAGATTCAATAGAACAGGATTTGAAAATGAAGATACACCCTTGACAATTAAGTCACCTTCAATGGTAGTAGTATTAGCCACTTTAAGATCATGACCGAGAGCCAAATCTCCAGAATACCCATCATAAACAAAACGATTTGTTCCACCAGGAGTTGAATTAAAAATTACATCCTTACCATTTAAATCTGCACCTACGCTAAGGTCAACAGGAATTTGATGAAACAACATCGTTGCATCAATTCTTTCATTTCTTGGTGCTGTTCCCATACCATTGATTACTAAGAAATTAGTATCATCAAGTAGGGCTAATGATTCAGGAAGTTGTGAAATTTTTCGATCATTTGAAGTGGGCATTTTAGTTTACCAATTGTTTAGATGTTCTGTTAAACTGGGATTAATAACTACCTTGACTTTATTTTCATCTCGGTCTTTTGTTTCTTTCTTCTGCATTTCTTTTTCTTTTTTCTTATCTGCATAAGACATTTTACTATTTCGCTCTTCATCATCTTCAAGATAATCTATTTCATCTTCAATATCATCTTCAACGTCATCGTCATCAATTTCATTTTCATCAGGTTTAAGTTTCTTTGAAACGTTCTTTACTGCTTGTTTCTCAATGTTGGTCTGTTGAGCATCAACTTTCTTTTCATCGTTTTTATCGTCATCCTTTTTAGCATCAGCTTTGTCATCTTCGCCATCTTGAAGACCATCTGCCTTTTCTGGATCTTCCTCACTAGGTTCTTCTTCAGGCGGTTCTTCAGAACTTTCTTCTCCATCTTCATTCTCTTCTCCGGCATCTGCATCATCAGATTCTTCTTCATCGGATTGATCTAAATCACTAAGGAAGTCATCATCATCTTTTTTCTTTTTCTTTTCAGATAAAACAAATGATGAAATAAATTCTGAATAACTTTGCATGTTAATTAATCTGTATAAGTTCTTCTATAGTTGTTATATAAATCTATAATTTCTCGTATTGATACTGGCTTAAATCCCCAATCATCAGCACAAACATTGAAAACTGGCGAATGTAAGTTTTTAATAAGCCTTGTCGTACCACAATGATTTACAAAATAGCAGTAATCGTAGTTTACTCTTTTTAGTAAAGTAGTGTTATCACTTGATGAAATGATAATATTAGACTCTACAGTATTTATGTGTTCCAAATAATTGGTTAGATAAATAGAGTTTGCGCCCGCTAAAAATTCCATTGAGCAAAAAGTTGTAAACCATTCAGTGTTGGTATATTTATGCTCGACATCTGCCTGGTTGTGGATGAAGTGAATGTGTCCATTGAGTTCTTCAACAAAAGATAAGTCACGATTTGGCCCACCAAATAGTTCACCAAGTACAAATACATTATCGTGCTTGCTCACTGTTGAGTTCCAATAGTTCATCAAATCTTCATTCATTTCTTCTGTTCGATCCCAGATTGTTGCTCTTGTAAAGATCTGTTGTGGATCAGCAAAGAATCTGGGCTGTCCGATAAAATAAGAATCAATCATAGTTCCTCATGAAAAGTCAATGTTAACTTTAGGTTTTTTCGAATCAAATGTATCTTCTTTATCAACTTCAAGAATTACATTTTCAAGTTGATCTTCAAGATTATATAGCCGCATCTTCTCACGGTCCATACCTATCATAAATTTATTATAATAATTTGGATCATTATATCGGCTTTTTAATTGTTTAATCATTACTTTCTTTTCTTCAAGAAATTCTTCAGATACTATAATGGCTGCCATGAAATCTGCAGTCATTGAAATACCATGCGATTCTGAAATGTTTTCAAGATCGACATCAGTATTGTATTGACCTGAACGGTTGAATTGATGATTAGTAATGATTGGTACTTTACGTTCAACTGCAAGACCTCTCATTTCTTCTGCTACAGATTTGTAATAACTAAATGAATTCTCAGAAGATTTAATACGAGCAGATGCTGTGATGCCCAAATAATCAATTATAATGATATCTGGATTAAAGTTCTTCTTTAGATTTAGTTCATTTAGTAATGCACGGAAATGATTGATATTTACCGCAGCAGGAGGATATTGTTTAATCTTGAGTTGACCAATTGTTTTCTTACGAATCTTATCAATCTTTCCTAGGTACTTATCTTGATCTAACAAAGGCACATCAGACATCTTCATGTCCATCAAGTTAGCATCAATTCTCTGAGCAATCAATTCTTCTGCAATCTCAAGTGTGATATAAAGAACATTAAATCCTTGCTTGAGATATCCGGCAGCTAAGTGGCACATAAACAAAGTTTTACCTGAGTTTGTACCACCTAGAAATAAATTCAGAGTACCGTGTGTGAAACCACCTTTTGTAATTTTGTTTAACATATCAATGTCAAACGGTATTTTACTTTCTTTCTTATGATAATATTCGTAGCGAGATTTTGAATCTTCAATGAAATCATGACCTACATTTGTATCAAATGATACTGATAAGGCATCTTTAAGCAGGTCAGGTATTTCATTTTTCTTGTGCTTATTCTTTTCGTCTGTAATAATTCCAATTGATTCACTTACAGCCAGAAAGATGGCTCTTTCTTTACACCACTCTTCAGTAATATTGTAGAGCCATTCGTTTGTTACATTGTCACAATCAACATCTTTGATTTCATTCCACTTCTCAAAGATTTCTTCTAGCTCACTATCATTGAGATTTTTATCAGATGATGCATTATATTCAATTACTTGATCATTTGGCAAGGTATTATATTCTGTGACAAATTCAGAAATATATGAAAAAATTCTTTGCTCTAACTTCTCCTCAAAATATTCAGGTTTAATAAAAGGTAAACAACGATTTAGATAGTCACGATTATTCGCTAGATTATATAGAGCAAGTTTTGTGTTCATTTATTCCTTTTCAGTAGAGTATAATTCAGGATAATTAATAACAATGTCCATCAAAATATTTCGAGCAATCTGTTCAAACAACTCCTGATTGTTCGCAAATTTTTGACTATTTACAGTGATTGGTTCTGAATTGTCAACGTAAGTAGCAGGTACATATTTTATATCATATTCAAAATCCATATGTACATCCTTATCAACTAGTTCATCCATATTATCACTAGTTACAAGTTCCTTACCGTCTTCATCTTCCGTATACAATCGCATATGTTCAATTGTAAAAAGAAATTCTCGAAAAGTACCTGTTTCAATACGAACGGCCCAACGTTCGGATTCTTCATCAAGCTTTTCAATTGTGTAAGAAACTTCGACTTGATCTTGGCTTGGAGTTGTAGATACTGCTGTTGGTGTGTCTTCAAATTCAAGTGTCATTGTTTCTGTTGTTTGCATATCTTACCTTTCTTCAACTATATCTTCATGCAGATCATCTAAAGGCTCTTCATAAATTTCTTTCTCAAGTTCAGGACTAAATTCACCGTAAGAAAATTCTTCTTTAATTACATCATTGATTTGATCAAGAACTTCCTTTGTAAAGAATTCTTCAGGGGATTGCATAATTTGTTTTTCGTAAAGTTTTCTACCGTCTTGAACGGTATACCGATTTCCAATTTTTCGAAACACTCCTGCCTTCTCAGCAAAAGGTAGTAGTCCATGATATTTATTAATGCCAGTTTTGAAATTCAAATAAACTTCAACGGCAGAGTTTTCTCGAGTGAACCGAGATTTTCTTGCACGAACTGTGATAAAGTTTCCAATCTGAACTGTACCTTCTTTATCTTTTCGTTTTGATAGAAATAAAACAACATCAGATAGAAACAAAGGACCTTTACCACCTGTCATGATTTCTTGTGGGTACATGCTACCTATTTCCGAATAGACATGATTTGTCATGATCAATGGAGCGCCTGCCTTTGATAGTTCCATCTTGAGTGTTCTGATTGCTGACTTGACAAGTCTACCTTTTGTCATATCAGTTTTG
>Ga0255784_10003349_pt1 | contig 12199 bp, 8 predicted proteins | sample 101ome_14_FD_179982 | JGI IMG/M metagenome (GOLD analysis project Ga0255784, IMG submission 179982) | Coastal salt marsh microbial communities from the Groves Creek Marsh, Skidaway Island, Georgia - 101403AT metaG (version 2) | ecosystem: Environmental > Aquatic > Marine > Intertidal zone > Salt...
GAATCCCATATCCAACATACGATCAGCCTCATCCAAAACCAACACTTCGATTTTTCGGAGATTGATCTCGTTTTGCCCAAGGAAATCAATTAAGCGACCCGGAGTCGCCACCATGATGTCGCAAGGCACTTGTCGCAAATCATCGCGCTGCTTTTGATAATCCATTCCGCCAACAATAGAAACCACAGACAGGCGCGTGTACTTACATAGGTTTTCGGCATCTTTAGCAATCTGCACAACGAGCTCACGTGTAGGCGCTAAGATCAACGCGCGCGGAGTACCTGTTCGACGCTTGCCATCAATGGGTTCTCTTAAAAAGGTATCAATAATCGAGATAAGGAAAGCTGCAGTTTTCCCGGTGCCTGTTTGTGCTTTGGCAACAATATCTTCGCCATCTAGAACGATGGGCAATGATTCACTTTGGATTGGACTTGCATACCGAAACCCAAGATCTGCGATTGCGTGCATCAAGGCCTTTGGCAGCCCCAGGTCGTGAAATCGCGTTTTACCCTCTTCTGGCTCAACAACAAAATATTCCACGTCCCAGGAAGTATTCGTATCAGTCATGATCCCTCGCAACTTGTTATCGAAACGACAAGTTTACACGAGGGATCAATTGCAGTGTGAATTAACGTTCGATCGCGAGCGCAACCCCTTGACCACCACCGATACACAATGTTGCGAGACCTTTCTTTGCATCGCGTTTGATCATTTCGTGAACCAAGCTGACGAATACACGACACCCAGAGGCACCGATTGGATGACCAATCGCAATCGCACCACCATTGACGTTGACCTTGGAAGTATCCCAACCGAGACCCTTGTTCACGCCGATTGCCTGCGCAGCAAATGCTTCGTTGGCTTCAACCAGGTCAAGGTCTTGATGCGTCCAACCGGCCTTCTTAAGACAAAGCTCTGTCGCTGGAATCGGACCTGTTCCCATGATTTCTGGATCAACACCTGCAGACGCGTAAGCTTTCACTTTCGCAAGTACTGGGAGGCCAAGAGCTTCGGCCTTCTCAACAGTCATCAACATGACGGCTGCGGCGCCATCATTGATGCCTGATGCATTCCCCGCAGTCACCGTACCTTCTTTATCGAAGGCAGGACGCAGTTTGCCGAGCGCCTCAGCAGTCACTCCATCGCGAATAAACTCGTCAATTTTAAATTCAATTGGATCTTTCTTGCGCTGAGGCACCATGACCGGAACGATTTCATCGTCAAAACGGCCTTCTGCTCTCGCCTTCGATGCCTTGGCTTGAGAGGCTGCTGCAAATTCATCTTGCTCTTCACGTGAAATATCGTACTTCTTAGCAACATTCTCAGCCGTCATCCCCATGTGATAACCGCCGAATGTATCAGTTAGTCCGTCTTTCAACATTGTATCGACGAGCGACGCGTTACCCATGCGGAATCCATCACGAGAGCCGAGGAGCACATGACCAGACTGGCTCATATTTTCCTGACCACCCGCAATCACGACTTCAGCATCGCCCAATAGAATCGCTTGTACACCAAGGCTCACAGCTTTAAGACCCGAACCACAGACTTTATTGATCGTCATTGCTGGACAAGTCTCAGGAAGGCCAGCATTCATTGTGGCCTTACGCGCAGGATTTTGCCCCTGACCTGCAGTTAACACCTGACCGAGGATGACCTCTGAAACTTGATCAGCCGACAATCCCGTGTCAGCAAGTAACTGACGAATAACGGTTGCGCCCAATTCATCCGCTGATACAGAAGCAAGTGATCCAGCAAAATTTCCAACAGCCGTCCGTTTGGCGGCAACAATAGCAACTTGTGACATTCAGTCTATTCCTCAACAAATTCAAAAGCAGGAAGCTCTTTTAGCAGGCTTTGGCCCCAACGGGTATTCACCAAACGGCGATCAAGCATCGTTACTTGACCTGTATCGGTTTCAGAACGTATCAAACGTCCAACAGCCTGCCGTAGCCGAATTGTCGCAGATGGGAGTGACAATTCGGTGAAAGGATCGCGCCCTTGGTTTTTTAAATATTCAGCCAAGGTCGCTTCGCGCGGGTCATCAGGCGGCTGAAATGGTAATCGTGTAATGACTACTTCATTGGCTAAATCACCAGGCAAATCAAGACCTTCTGCCATACTCTGCAAGCCGAATATAATTGACATTTTGCCTTCATTGCGCCGCTTTTCATGCGCTTGGAGAAGAAGCGCCAAAGGCTGCTGACCTTGAACTAAAGTCACCTTTCGGACAGCTTCTTCCAATAACTCTTCGACCTGAAAACACAAACGCCAACTGGTGAATAGCACGAGAATTCCAATGTTTTTGTCTACGCGTGTATCGAGATAGCGGGCAATGCGTTCTGCATGAGATTGATCATCGCGAGGGTCACCTGAAAACTTCGAGATCACCAAGCGCCCCTGCGATTGATAATGAAATGCACCGTCAACAATTAACCCTGAATTGACCGGAAGGCCTAAGGTGCCAGCAGGAACATCAAAGCCCCCATGATGCGCGAGCGTTGCGGAGGTAAGAACACAGGCCCCGATCTTCCCCCAAAGAGCATCTGCTAGAGCGCCTGCAGGCTCCATCGGGCTGACCCAAAACTCAAGATCCGTTGGGTCATCTGGCGTGGCATACCGAACATCCTGGCCAATGCGTAACCATCGAGCGTCACCACTTTGCGTCGCATCCTCAGAGAACGCAGCAATGAGATCTGGAATTGCTTCAAGACGCCCTAAAGCCATTGATATTTGCTCAGACAATAACTCTGCGTCTGTTTCAGGCATCAGGTCTTGATCACTCTGTGATACGAGCGATTTCAGCCAATCACGCACTTTTTGAATGCGTGACAGTGTCGTTGTTACCGACTCATAGCCCTCGGTCGTTGCGGGGAAACTCTCTGCCAGGTGCAACCTGTAGCGAGACCCTCCATTTTGAAAAGCAAAAGCGTTATCCGGCAGGTCCTTCAAGCTCTCAAGACAGCTTTTTCCCCAATTCGCCAAAATGTGCCCAAACCCCTCAAGAGGCTCCGGAAGCCGAGTGAGATCATTTGCGAGCCGATGATCTGATGGAAGAATCCCCTGTAATGTGGAAATTACCCGTTCAATTGTCTTAATTGCACCTAAGCTTTGAGCGATTCGGCAGTGCGCCGTAAATTGATCTGATGCGACACGGGCAAGCTGATGCGCCTCATCCACAATCAGTATGACCCGCTCTAATGGAGGCAATATCACCCCGCCACCGAGCTTTAAGTCGGACATCAGCAAATCATGATTAATTATCAGAAGATCAGCATCCAGCCATGAGTCTCGCTCGTTGAAATAAGGGCACGCTTTGAAGTGCCTACAACTGCGACCCTGACATCGCCGATGATCGGTGGTAATCGCTGTTTTCACCGAATCCGAAATCACTTGGGGAATTTGATCCATATCCCCTGTCCATTCACCTTGTGCCCACGCTTTTGCCAAGTCAGAGACGACATCCTTATCATCTGCATCCAAGACAAGAGTCAGTTCATCTGGATAAATCGCCTGACCATCAGTGAGGGTCTCTAGCGCAGCCTCTAAACGAATCGGACAAAGGTAACGACGACGCCCTTTCGCTAGAGCGAAGCTCAACATGAGCCCTGTTGAATCAATCAAGTCAGGAATATCTTTCTCTATCAACTGCGTCTGAAGCGAGACAGTCGCCGTCGAAATGACCAGTGGCATTTCACGTTCCATCGCATAGGGTAGCGCTCCAATCAGGTAAGCGAGTGTTTTGCCGGTACCAGTACCTGCCTCAATAAAACCAATCGGTGCAGCGTCGTTATCGCCGATTCTTGCTAGAATGCGGGCGACCTCAGCAATCATTTGCTTTTGTCCAAGCCGAGGCTTTAGGTTCTTCGCCTCGAGAAAATCGCTATACAGTGCCTGAATGCTTTGTTTGGTACTCGGTGAGATTGCGGTCACTAAACTGTCTTTGTTGTGTGAAAACCTGAGTGTAGGGGATTTTAATGACTACGTCCGATATCGCGAAACAGGCTGTTCGTCTTGGGGGCCAAAAAGCACTCGAGTACTTCAAGGCGAGAGACCAGCTGACGATCGATCTCAAAGGACCTCAGGACTATGTCAGCGAGGCAGATCGTACGGTTGAAGCGACTATGATCGATTTCCTTCAAGGACATTTCCCAAACGACGGTTTTCTGGGCGAAGAATCGACCGAGATCAAACAAACCAGACAGTGGGTGATTGATCCGATTGATGGCACCACTAACTTTATTCGCGGATTCCCCTATTTTTGTACCACGCTCGCATTGGTTGAGAATGAAACTGTCACTGGCGGCTGGATTTTTGATCCCACCCGAAACGAGCTGTATGAAGCAAGTTTAGGTCACGGCGCGTACTGTAACGGTCAACGTCTTAAGCCAAAGTGGCGTGAAAGCTTCTCAACTGGACTCGTTGGCATTTGCCATAGTTCAAGACTGACGGCGCAAGAGCTGGCTGGTCGTATTACAGGAGCACTCGAGCGAGGCGCCATCTTGCGGCAACCGGGTGCGGCTGCATTGATGCTGTGTGATCTTGCAGCGGGAAGACTTGATGTGCTGTTTGATCAACATTTGAAGCCATGGGATTCCATTGCTGGTCTTCTCATTGCCCATGAAGCGGGTGCAATTGCGAGTGACTATTTAGCACATTCTGACTGGCGCAAGACCCCGCAAGTGACGTTCGCATCGGGACCAGAAATCTATTCTGAAGTACTCGAGCTTTGGCCTGAAGCTCGCAATCTTTCGTTACTAAAGAACAGAGCTTGTAGCTAAAAGCCGACCGGCAGAAACACGATCGATGCGGCGCCACGGGCAACCGCATTCAGAGTCCGCTGATCCTTTTTGGCAAGTGCGGTCGACAGCGCGTCTTGCAGACCGATCATCTCGCCCATTAGCTGAGAGTAGGATGCATTTAAGATCTGGTCCTGCATGCCATCTGCATAGAGGTAAGGTTTCCCATCCTGCGTACGCTGAGTGCGGAGTAAATAGGCGGCAGTTTCGACATTGCGCGCCGAGTTGTAGATAAATTGAGCTGTTGGCAGATCATCAAGCAGGAGAAATTCACGCCGATGATCAAATGCGTGATTCACCATGGATTGCAAACCACCAACGAATGCATACACACGGTCACCGGTGAAATCTGGATGAAATGCCATGCGCACGAGTTCGTCAGGCTTTGGACTGCCAAACTCTTGAAGATTTAAACGTGGCGCTTTGAGCTGTTCGACGCGAACTTCAATGGTGGTATTTGGTGGTAATTGGATCGGATTTCGACGATAGAGCTTGACCAGTAATAGGCTTAAGCTCTGATCAAGCTCTGTGCGAACGGCCTCAACAAAGAATGCAGTATCGCTTTTTGCGAGGTTTTTTACTTCAGGCGGTGCCTTAATCGGCACCGCACAGGCGACGAGCGACAGGCTTATAACAAACCAAATCGCTCGTTTCGTTACACAGAAAGCTCTGTTAATAATGCATTCACCCGTTTGAGGTAACCAGGCGCATCATCAAGCTTCCCTTCGGCTCCAAGCTGCGCATGATCAAAGACCAATCGAGCCAACTCTTTGAAGCGGCCCTCATCCCTTTCAGATTCTAACCGCATTAGAAGTCCATGGTCAGTGTTGATCTCAAGAATCGGTTTAGAAACAGGCATCGCCTGACCAGCCGCCTCCATGATTTGGCGCATTTGTGGCCCCATATCATGCTCTGTCAACACCAACACAGCTGCAGAGTCCGTCAGACGCACGGATGGCTTCACATCCTCGACCTCGTCAGACAATGCTTCTTTCATCCGTTTAATGAGCTCTTTATGCTCCTTGGACTCTTTTTTCTGCTCTTTCTTTTCGTCTTTACCTTCGCCCGGAAGTTCTAGACCATCGCGAGTGACATCAACGAACTTGTGATCCTTGTATTCCTGCAAATGACCCATCAGCCACTCATCGATGCGATCAGAGAGCAGAAGAACCTCAATCCCACGCTTCTTGAATGCCTCAAGGTACGGGGAGCCAAGCGCATTGGTATGCGATTCAGACACGAGATAATAAATATCTTTCTGACCGTCGATCATACGGCCAATGTAGTCCTCAACACCGACCTCCTGCTTTGCTGTATTGGTCTGTGTTGATGCAAAGCGTAACAGTTTGGTGATACGTTCTTTGTTTTGGTGATCTTCAGCCGGGCCTTCTTTTAGACACTCACCGAAGGTCTCCCAAAACTTTTGATACTTTTCAGCATCATCTTTCGCTAATTTTGCAAGCATATCCAACGCACGACGTGTCACTGCAGACTTCATAGCTTCAACACGTGCGTCTTTTTGCAGAATTTCTCGAGACACGTTGAGACTCAAATCCGACGAATCAACGACACCTCGGATGAACCGCAAGTACAGTGGCAAGAACTCTTCAGCGCGATCCATGATAAATACACGCTGTACGTATAGCTTCAATCCACGTGGGCTTTCACGATTCCAAAGATCAAAAGGCGCTCGCGCAGGCACGTACAAAAGCCCTGTGTATTCGCTTTTACCCTCAACTTTGTGGTGACTCCAAGTCATTGGGTCCTCAAAGTCGTGTGCGACGTGTTTGTAGAACTCGTTGTATTCCTCGTCAGTTATTTCAGTCCGAGGACGAGTCCAAAGTGCGGTCGCCTGGTTAACCTGATCCCACTCCGATTTCGCTTCTGAATCATCGTCTTTTTCAACTTCATTCTTCAGATACACAGGAATCGAGACGTGATCTGAGTATTTGGTGACCAAATGCCGAATCCGATACGTTTCACCGAATTCACTTGCATCCTCTTTAAGCGTTAGACGAATTTCAGTACCACGATCGGCTTTGTCGATGCCCTTAATCGTGTACTGACCATCCCCATCTGACGACCATTCAATCGCATCACTCGATTCATTGCCTGCGCGTCGAGTTCTGACAACGACCCGATCAGCAACGATAAATGCGGAGTAAAAACCGACGCCGAATTGGCCGATTAAATTCGCATCTTGCTTTGAGTCGCCAGATAAATTCTTGATAAATTCAGCAGTACCCGATTTCGCAATGGTACCGAGATTCTGAATCACGTCATCGCGAGTCATGCCGATACCGTTATCAGCGATCACGAGCTCTTTTGTCTCCGGATCAACTGAAATACGAACGGCCATTTCTGAATCTGACTCCATCAGATCCGGTGCATCAAGCGCTAAAAATCGAAGCTTGTCACAGGCATCATTCGCGTTTGAAATCAGTTCTCGAAGAAAGATTTCGCGATTTGAGTACAAGGAATGCACCATCAGGTGCAAGAGTTGTTTGACTTCCGTCTGGAATCCCAAAGTTTCTTCTTTTGCAGTCATCGTCCTAATCACTGTTCGTATGTTGAAAGAATGACTCACTAAGTTGGGATCATTTTTGAAATTCCAAGCATAAAAAAGCCCCGAAGGAGAACCTGCGGGGCTTTTTTGCTACTGATCAAGGATCAGTGAGGCATTTACCAACCAGTGGCTTCTTTCAAAGTCGAACCGATTTCCGCGAGGTTACGTGTAACCGTCACGCCAGCGGCTTCAAGTGCTGCAAACTTTTCAGCTGCTGTACCCTTACCACCAGAAATGATTGCACCAGCATGACCCATCCGCTTACCTGCAGGTGCAGTCACACCAGCGATGTAGCTAACAACAGGCTTGGTCACGTTGTTCTTGATGAACTCAGCAGCTTCTTCTTCTGCCGTACCACCGATCTCACCAATCATCACGATTGCTTCAGTTTCAGGATCTTCCTGGAAGCGTGCCAAAATATCGATGAAGTTTGATCCAGGAATTGGATCACCACCGATACCGACACACGTCGATTGACCAAAACCCATATCCGTTGTCTGCTTCACAGCTTCGTACGTTAAGGTTCCAGAGCGAGACACGATACCTACGCGGCCTTTCTTGTGGATATGACCAGGCATAATTCCGATCTTACATTCGTCTGGAGTAATGACACCCGGACAGTTTGGTCCGATCAGTACGACGCCTGCATTGTCACACGCGACCTTGCACTTGAGCATATCAAGTGTTGGCACACCTTCAGTGATACAAACGATGATCTGAATACCTGCATCAACAGCTTCCATAATGGAATCCATCACAAATGGCGCAGGAACATAGATCACTGATGCGTCTGCACCAGTTGCTTCAACAGCGTCAGCCACCGTATTGAATACAGGAAGGCCCAAATGCTCAGTGCCACCTTTACCCGGTGTTACACCGCCAACCATCTTAGTACCGTAAGCAATCGCCTGCTCTGAGTGGAATGTACCGTTTTTACCGGTAAATCCTTGGCAAATTACTTTGGTATTTTTGTTGATCAGGATACTCATGCTGCACCTCCTGCTGCTGCAACCACTTTCTGGGCAGCATCAGTCAGACTTTCGCCCGCAATAATATTCAGATCAGACTGACTCAAGATTTCAGCACCCTTATCCGCGTTGTTACCTTCGAGACGAACAACAACAGGTACTTCCACACCAACTTCTTCAACCGCACCAATGATACCTTCTGCGATCATGTCGCAACGGACGATACCGCCGAAGATGTTTACAAAAACGGCCTTCACGTTTGAATCAGACAAGATAATTTTGAACGCTTCAGCAACACGCTCTTTAGTCGCGCCGCCGCCGACATCCAAGAAGTTTGCTGGTGCACCACCGTGAAGCTTCACGGTATCCATGGTGCCCATTGCAAGGCCTGCACCGTTGACCATACAGCCGATGTTTCCATCAAGAGCAACATAGTTCAGTTCCCACTTCGCTGCCTGCGCCTCACGCTCGTCTTCCTGTGAAGGATCGTGCATTGCGTCCAGCTCTGGGTGGCGATACATCGCGTTTGAATCAATCACCACTTTCGCATCCAAGCAATGCAGATTGCCTTCTTCGGTGATGACCAATGGATTAACCTCGATAAGCGCAACATCTTTCTCATCAAAAAGCTTCGCTAAGCCCATGAAAATCTGGGTAAATTGCTTCATTTGAGTTGGGTTCAAACCAAGCTTGAAGCCCATTTGACGCGCTTGGTTTGGCTGTGGGCCTACTAGCGGATCAATCGCTGCCTTCAAGATTTTCTCAGGCGTTTCTTCCGCAACCTTTTCGATCTCAACACCGCCTTCAGTCGATGCCATAAAGACAATACGACGTGTTGAACGGTCAACGACCGCACCAAGATACAGCTCATTTGCGATATCTGTACAGGTCTCGATTAAGATTTTTGAAACAGGCTGTCCATTTGCATCTGTTTGATAGGTCACTAAGCGGCTACCAATGTGACGATCACAGAATTCGCGGATTTCCGCTTCTGTTTTCACCAATTTAACGCCACCCGCCTTACCACGGCCACCTGCGTGCACCTGGGCCTTAACAACCCACATGTCACCACCAATTTGTTTTGCTGCGGCAAGAACTTCTTCCGTCGTATCGCACGCCACGCCATTAGAGACTGGCAAACCGTACTCGCGGAACAAAGCTTTACCCTGATATTCGTGAAGATTCATACCCTTTACGTCACTTATTTCTCAGGTCAATAGAAAGCCGACTTGTGGTCGGCCGCTTAACAAACCAGGGCATCAGCGGTACTGATGCCCTGCTCACGATCAAGCGCGCTTACGCTTATTCGCAATATGGATCGCGTGGCCATGCACAGCCAACGCAGCCTCATGCAAGGCTTCCGATACTGTTGGGTGTGCGAACATGGTCATTGCGATATCTTCTGCAGACGAACCGAACTCCATGGCGATAACGGCTTGTGCAACCATGTCGCCTGCAGTCGGCCCAACGATGTGAACGCCGAGGATGCGGTCTGTTTCCTTGTCCGCAATCATTTTCACCATCCCTGCTGTTTCATTTGCCGCCATCGCACGTCCGGAGGCCGCAAATGGGAAGACGCCAACATTGTAGTCAACGCCCTCTTGTTTGAGTTGTTCTTCAGTCTTACCAACCCATGAGACTTCTGGGTGCGTATAAATCACTGAAGGTACAGTGTCATAGTTTACTTGTGCGTGTTTTCCGGCAATACGCTCTGCAACCATCACACCTTCTTCTGAACCCTTGTGAGCAAGCATTGGGCCGCGGACGACGTCACCAATCGCGTAGACGCCTGGAACTGCAGTTTCACACACATCATTGACTTCAATGAAGCCGCGCTCATCTTGAGTGACTCCGCAGCCATCAGCTAAAAGCCCATCTGTAAATGGCTTACGACCGACAGCAACAATAAGCTTATCGAACGTGTCTGTTTGCGTACCGTCTTTGGTCTCGAAAGTCACTGTGACCTTCTTACCCTTCACTTCCGTCCCCTTCACCAGCGTGCTGGTGAGGATGTTCAACCCTTGCTTAGTGAAGATTTTGCGAGATTCTTTTGCGATCTGCTGATCCGCAACTGCCAAGAAATCATCCAAAGCTTCGAAGATTGTGACTTCTGCACCGAGACGATTCCAAACAGAACCCAACTCAAGTCCGATCACGCCACCGCCGATGACGCCCAACTTCTTCGGAACACTGGTGAATTCAAGTGCACCGGTTGAATCGACGATTAGATCATCAGTTAACGGCGCAGGTGGAATATTCACCGGAACCGAACCGGTCGCGATGATAACATTCTTCGCTTCTAAGACTTCAGTTTTCCCATCATGGCCTGTGAACTCAACTTGCTTGTTGGGTAGGAGTTTGCCTGTCCCAGCTAAATGAGTGACTCCATTGGTTTTGAATAGCCCAGCAATACCACCGGTCAAATTTCCAACGATGGTATCTTTGCGCTTCAGCATCGCGGCAACGTCAAGTTTTGGCTTGCCGACACTCACGCCATGCAACTCAAGATCATGCGAGGCTTCTTCATACTTGTACGATGATTCCAATAACGCTTTTGAAGGGATACAACCGACGTTCAGACAAGTTCCACCTAATGAAGACTTACCGTCCTTACCGATCCACTTCTCAATACAGACAGTTTTAAATCCTAATTGTGCCGCACGAATTGCAGCAACGTATCCGCCAGGTCCTGCACCGATGACGACAACATCATATTGTTGGCTCATAAATTCCTCCGATTACACGTCTAGCAACATACGCGCTGGATCTTCCAGCATGTCTTTGATTGCAACTAAGAATTGAACAGCATCTTTACCATCGATCATTCGATGATCATATGACAGCGCGAGATACATCATCGGTTGAATGACAACCTGACCGTTGACGGCCATCGGCCGCTCTTGGATTTTATGCATACCGAGGATTGCTGTTTGTGGCGGATTCAAAATCGGTGTCGACAACAGTGATCCAAACACACCTCCGTTGGTAATTGTGAATGTACCACCAGTCATATCTTCAATTGCGAGCTTGCCGTCTTTTGCAGCAACCGCGTAGTCCTTAATACCACCCTCGACCTCAGCAATCGACATCCTGTCGCAATCACGAAGTACAGGAACAACAAGGCCGCGCTCAGTTGATACAGCAACGCCAATATCGTAATAACCGTGATACACAATATCGTTTCCATCGATTGAGGCATTGACCGCTGGGAAGCGCTTCAACGCTTCAGCCGCCGCCTTGACAAAAAAGCCCATGAAGCCGAGGCGTGTACCGTTGTGCGTCTTTTCAAATAAATCCTTGTACTGCTTACGCAGATCCATCAATGGCCCCATGTTCACTTCGTTGAACGTGGTCAGCATTGCAGCATTGTGTTGCGCATCAAGTAAGCGCTTCGCAATCGTTGCCCGCAAACGCGTCATCGGAACGCGCTTCTCGACGCGCTCACCGGTGAGTGCTGGAGCTGACGCTTTCGCAGGAGCAGGTGCCGCTGGAGCTGGAGCTGCAGCCTTTGGCGCCGCCATTGCATTTTGAACATCTTCTTTCAAAATGCGACCGTCTTTACCAGTGCCTTTTACAGACGCTAAATCAATGTTGTTCTCTTCAGCGAGCTTCTTCGCTGCTGGATTTGCTGCAAGCGCCGCGTCTGCTTGTGATTCAGCAGCGGTTGCCGCTGTTGCTTCAGCTTGCTTCGCGGGAGCACTCGCCACCGCACCGGCTTCGATTTTACCGATAAGCTCCTGCGACAGAACGATGTCGCCTTCCTGCTTCATGATTTCTGTCAAAACACCATCTTCAGCCGCAACGACTTCCAATACCGTTTTGTCAGTTTCAATATCAACGATCAGATCATCACGACTCACTGCCTC
>Ga0255784_10003350_pt1 | contig 12196 bp, 5 predicted proteins | sample 101ome_14_FD_179982 | JGI IMG/M metagenome (GOLD analysis project Ga0255784, IMG submission 179982) | Coastal salt marsh microbial communities from the Groves Creek Marsh, Skidaway Island, Georgia - 101403AT metaG (version 2) | ecosystem: Environmental > Aquatic > Marine > Intertidal zone > Salt...
ATACCAGTCTGTAATTCCACCAACTGTTCGGTATACGTAAAATATATCATTTGCTGTATCATACCAAGTATCTCCAAGTTCTAAGTTACTTCCCGTAGGAACTGTAGTACCTCGAAAATCTTGGTCAGCTAATTCTTCTAATGCTTCCTGTACATTAGTTTTCGTTATTGTTTTATATGGAGTAACTGCCATAGACAAAGCAGTTGGAATTAGTGTCGCAACCGCTTCGATAGATACTTCATATGTAGTAGGGGTGATGTTTATTGTCGTGGTATCTTCTGTTACCGTGACATCAGTTTCATCAACCGTTATTGTTACTTCCATTATCTTGTTACATTCTGATCGATTGTAGCAGTTCCTTCCAAAATTCTTGTTACAATTCCATCACCAGATGTATAAATCTCTAAATCATAATAATAAAGTCCAGCGTCAAGAGCTGCTGAAGTAGCATTTGGAAGGCTCATCTGTATTGTACCGTCTGTAGGACTCATAATGGTGCAAGTAAAACTAGCCGCAGCACTGTCAGCATCTTTTGTCGTACGCAGCTGAGCACGAGCAGAGTAGCTTGTCAAATCTGTAGCTACTCCGCCTTCTTTCAGAGCTAAGTTCACTGCGAAATCAGAACCCTGGTCTATCTGTAAATTATAAGTCCCTGCGGCCATTTATATTCTCCTATGCTGATAATTATATCAAAGCACACATTTTATGTCAAGAATTATTTTTTCTTAGGTGTTAAGACCTTCGACTATCGTATCTCGTAGTATTTCTACTTGTTGCCTTGAAAGAGCAAACCCCCACTTACCTATTCGAAGTGTATAGTCTGTATCACTTTCAGGAAAAGTGGTATGAGTTAATCCAAAAAGATCTCCTTCAACATTCGGTAAATCTCCGGAAGAAATCTGAAATCTTTGAACTGATTCTGGTAATACTGGCATAATTTTTTCTCCTTAGCTAAATGTAAAACTTTGTCTACCTGTTGTACTTGCTGATGCTGTATTTCCGCAGGAATCTGTTACTGTTACAGATACGACAACATCGACATATCCGCTACCTGCTGTACTTCTTGTTGCTGTTACACTTCCAGTTGTACTTTGTGCTTGACCGCTTCCAAATGAAGCAGCTGTTGCTGTTACTCCACTTTCAGTGTAACTATCCAAACTCCATTGATAACTATATCCTCCACTACCTCCAGAAGGGGATGATGTTACTGAGCCTGAAGTTGCTGTTATTGAGCTCCCTGCACTTCCAGAAACACTTGCATTAAAATTACCGCTGATACTAACAGAAAGAGTTGACATGCAACTAGAACTACAAGTTTGATATAGAGCAGTAGCTGTGCTCCCAAAATCATCACTTGCATATGTATAATACTCATCATACCCAGAGCAAAAATAACTATAAACATACCCAGTACCAGCATACCAACTAAAGGAATGATAAGCTGAAGTAGTTGCTGTGGCTGTGTTTCCTACTGAGTCAGTTACTGTTACTTTTATAGTTCCACTAGCACTACCGCTGCTTCCTCCATAAACTACTGGATTTGCATACCCTGTTACAGTCGCTGCATTTGAGGAAGCATATCTTCCATTTAAAAAATTTGCTCCTGTAGCAACCATTCCACTTGTGCTGTAATTACCCCCTTGAACCTCCCAAAAATAAGTATATGGCGAGGTTCCCCCAGAAACGCTAGTTGTTGCACTAGAAGTAGAACTAGTTGTTCCAGTTCTATTATAACCAATTGCTGCACTTCCATTAAGAGTACCACTAATACTTACTGAAAGTGGAGTTGTAGAAGTATCATTTATAACTGCACTTGAAGATAAACTTCCTGTAGAGTTACCTGCACTGTCAGTAGCTGCAAGTGTTATTGTTAAAGTTTCCGAGCCTTCTGTCAAAGAGTCTGCTGCAATTCCAAAAGTAACAGACCCTGTATTTGAACTGATACTAATATTTCCAGTTAAACTCCCAGAAGATAAGTCTGCAGAGCTTATACCTGTTACTGTATACCCTACTGTTGTGCCGTTTGCAATTCCAGTTGTAGTTACTGTAAAAGATATGGAGCCCCCTTCATTTATAGAAGCAGCACTCCTATTTAAACTGCTATAGCCTGTAGTAATTGAAGAAGCACCATATAACTCTGACATACTAATGGTACTTCCAGATGTTGTATTTATTCCAGTTCCATGTAATGCATCCGCCCATGTTGAGTTAGGAGTAAGACCTCTAAGAGCAGAATCGTCTAGCGATATTTCTGCAGTGGCAGAGTTGCCTAGTTCTGTATTTACGTCATCTAGAGCTATTTCAACATCTGGGTCTGCAGGAGGCGTTGTGCTAGGAGTTTGAAGAGCCATTTTTTAACCTCTTAACCTCAGATTTTAATTCAAGTATCTCACCTTGTAATTCTTTTATTGCTTCTACAAATAATCCTGCTAAGTTTCCATACTTGACTGCTTTCATTTTTTCTTCAGGATTTTCAAACTCTCCTGCTTCGTACACCGCTTCTGGTAATACTCTTTCTACTTCTTGGGCAATAAGTCCTGTAGAGCGTTCACCAGTCTTTTTAAAATCAAAAGTTACGCCTCTCAATGTTTGAATTTTATTTAAAGCGTACGAGATAGGCTCAATATTATCTTTTAAACGAATATCCGAGGAGCTGCCAAGACCTGCATATGCAGTTACATTACCGTCTGTCCATAAATTACCTGTATAATCTAACTGAAAATTTAAATCTCCATCTTGCATACGTATAGCGTAACTAGAATGTCCTAGTAGTATGTAAGAATCTGAATTTGTGGAATTATGAAAAACACCCCCTGCTCCAGAAGCATTGCCTATACCCCCGATTCCATATTGACTAGAGCCTGTGGCTTCACCTACATAAGCAATTGAATTACTAGTACCAGAAGTAATATAGCCTGTAGTTGAAATTGTAGAGCCAAATCCAAAATCTACTCCAGAGGTATTAAATTCAAATGTAGAACTATTTCCTGCAGAATTAGATTTTAAACTGTCTACATTAATAGTATTTGCGGTAATTGCACCGCCATCAATAAGTGTTGTACTTAAATTACCATTTTCATCCCTACCATTTGCCAAATTAGTAAAGGTAACTAAACCATCAAAATTTGTCCAAGTAAATACTGAACTTAGTGTTACACCTACAGAGCCTCCAAATGTAGCTTCTTGAAAAGTTACACGAATTGCCCAATACTTATTATCTCCTGTATTACTACTAGAGAGTGCGGAAGGGTTGAATGTTGTTAACCAGCTACCACTACTACTACTTGGAGTTGATGTGCTAAAATTATAGGAGAATATCGAACTTGAAGGTGTAGAAGGCGCACCTGACTGAGCAGTAGAATAAAAGTAATAAGCTATAGCATTTCTTGCTCCATCATCTCCATTAACACCATTTGTACCATTTATACCGTCTACACCATCTGCAGCTACTTCTACATTCGCTTGAAGCCCACTATTTGCACCAGTATTAAAATTAGAATATACTAATCGTTTTTTACCGTCTCTTCTAGAAATGGTTTCTACAGAGTGACGAATCCAATAATAAACAGTTCCATCAGCATCATTTGTAATTGGATCCGTAAATGTACTTCCCAATGCTGTGCCAACTACTACTGCATTCGCACGATTATTATCTGTACTTCTAAATACTTCTGTTTTCCATGTGCTCTCTGCAAAAGAAGAATTATTTGTCCAGGAAAGTGCTACACCTCCACGATTATTTGTAGTATCGTAAGAAAGTCCTGAAGGTGCTCCAGGAATTGGAAGAGGCTCTTCATCTTTAGATGAAGATACAGGAAACGCAGCAGTACCTGTACTTACTTCTTTTGTAACTAAAAATGCACTATCAGTATGTTCTTCTGCATCAATATCTACTAAACAGTCTTCTCTAAAAGTTAGCGTTTCTATACGAAAATACTTATCAACCCAACCAAACTTACTATTACTAAGTTTTATTAAAGTTCCAGCAAGTAGCTTGATTCCTTCTGGAACCATAGTAAAAGAAACTTTTAAGTTATTTCTTGTTTCTATTAAATACTGAGTTGCCTGAATACGAGCGTTAAAATAATTAGTAATATCAGGTGTACTTACACTTCCAGATTTTGTAACTCCTTTATCTTGTTTAATATAGTCAGAGTTTGTATATGTAATACTACGATTTGAGAATTTATTTTGTGGGTCTGGAAAGCTCAAAGACATTGCATTATAACTACCCTTTGTACCCGAATCCTCTACAGTTATTTCTCCAATAATATCAGTTTCATCAATATATCTTACTGTTTCAAGCGTTGGAGCTGCTGTTTTTATGTCCAGCGCATATTTACCATTTTCGTAACGAAGAACTCCATTAAATTGAGCAAGTATATTATTTATATTGTCAAAAATAGAGTTAGAAGTGTCAATAATTGTATTTAACTGGTGACGAGTTGCCCATCTTTGGTCATGATGATCCCATCCCATATACCTCCAGTATTTAACTTCATCAGCATCATAGATACTATACCCGCTACCATTAAAAGAGTTATTATCAGAAAAAGATTTTACAAGACAGTTTCCTTCATAGCTAACTTTTGATTTAGGATAATTGCCAGAAGCCGCGCCCACAGTATCATTCGCACTATTAGTATCTAAAGTTATAGTATCTGATGTCCCTTCTTTTGTAAGAGAAATTGTGCCTGCAGCACTTGATCCTGCTAAAGTAGAAGACCAAGAATATAACTTTCCATCATTCCAAACTAAGTCTCCGGTATTATAAGTTTTCCAATCTAGATACTTATATCCAAGTTTACCAATTACATCGGTAAAAACAACCTCATAATAACTTGTACCGGCTACAGTTCTAGCAGTGCTAGACTCTACTTTTCCTCTAAAGTAGTTATCATTTGCATCGTAGTAATAGTAGTCTCCAACATTTGGACTAGTAGTAGATATTACAGTAATATCGGAATTTGTATCACAAGTGCGAGCAGTAGAGGCAAAAGTTGTTAGATGTAAATCTGAAGCTGTGAGACCTTTACCATATCTATTATTGGTCAAGTAATCTAATAGTTGCACAGCGGGATTTAAACTTACACGTAAGTCACCCATACTTCTAATACTATAAGTATAATTACTCGTACCATCGGGAATATAATCGCTTTCCCATTCAGAATCCAGAGTTAAAATATCTTCGCCAGAAGGGCTAGTATCGTGAGCAATAATAGTTCTTTCTTGAAGTTTGTAGTCTCCCGCACCATCATCATAAATAAGACGTACTTTATAGTCTCCATTATCAATATTAGTACCACCACTCAAATTAAGTGACTGAACAACAAGTTGGTCTGCAAAGACTATCTTATCTAAATTCGATACTTCATCTGTAACATTTTGAGGCAAAGTTATTACATTTGAAGCAACAGTTGCTGTTTCTAGTTGCTGTGCAAATGCAATGCAGTCAAGACCTGCCCCCGCTGTATTTGCAGCAAGGCACATTTCCATTAACGCTTGATTTAATCCAGGAAGAGCTTGCTGTCCTGCACTTGCAGAAGTGAAATCTAGAGTAACATCAGTAGTGCTACTTCCATTTGTTGTAACACTGCTTACAGGCAGTTCTGCTCTTGCAGCAATCGAAGTTGAAGATATAGTTCTATTATATGTCTCTAAGTAAAAATAATTAGATGAACCATCATCTAAGTAGAAAGTAGTGTTACTTCCTATCTCAGGGTCTTCATGAAATCTTATTCTCTTATCTATATTTCCTGCATGGTCATAAATTTCATATTTATCAGCAATTCTAACAGTTCCGATTGTGCTTCCGGAACCCCCAGTATCTCCTTCTTTTAAAGTATATTCTGAGCCTATTTCAAAAGAATTCCAAGCACTTACATCATTTTTTAATTTATTGTAAGAGTAAGAGTAGTCATAGTTATAGCACTGAAGATATTTTCCCTTTACCACAAATTCCATAGGCTGAATTTCTGTTTCGCCTTCACCTATTTCATATCTTACTGCTACATATGCTGTATCTAATAATTGATGATTTGCTCCCCAATAATTTGTTTTTGTATTTGAGTAGTCTGACTGTATTTTAAACTCTCCAGCAGCACCTTTTTTGGCAAGCATTGGATCTGCTTTTTGACGAGTTTTACCAGCATGAAAAATTATTTCTGTAGGAATACCAGGAGTAAACTTTGCAGACTGATTATCTACAATTCCTAGCTGAGCAGTAAGATTTAGCCCACTTGTTGTTCCAGTGCTAGAAGTAATCGCTCCATAGCCCCAATCCGCAAGAATATCATATTTAGAGGCGCTTCCATTCCAATATGTTGGATAGCCTGGAGTTCCTAGAGCATTATTAAAATCTGCTGGATTAAACTGACTATCAATACCTTTTACATTTTGGCTCCCAGTTAAAGCAATACTACTTAATGTATCTCCTCTGTCCATTCTACCTTCACAAACTACTTCTACATTATTATTTGCGGTTTGAGAATTTCTTGCTCCAGAGTCATTTGCATCCACACAAATTGTACTTTGATTATTGAAGTGAACATCATATATACCAGCTACTTGTCCTTCACAAATAGCGTAAGCAGCATAGATATTTGTGCTATCATCTTTATCAGAATCTATAAAAATAGGGATTGCATCTACTTTTTGAACACCATAAACAACTGGGAGTCTACGAGCAGATGTATTAAATCTTAAGTCAACTTCTCTGTCTACTTCAACCTGGTACTCTTGTAATTTTTTAAGTCCAACTAAGCCTGCAAGACCTCCTCGTTTTTTCTCTTTATAACGAGTTTCCATGACTTGATAAACCGCAGTTAAATTTATTGCTTTTTCTGCGTGCATAAAACCAAAGTCATTTGCGTATCTTTGGTCTACAAGAGCGGTTTTATCTGGTTCTCCATTTGCTTTTAAAGCACGATGGGAATGATCGGAAGTTAGTCTTCCATTTACTCGAACAAAATCTCCCCAGTGGCTTGTAAGACTCCAAGAAATTTCAGAACCTTTAAATGGATCCTGCTTTAGTTTTGCTCCAGCAACAATTCCTTTAAACATAAGAAAAGGATCGCCAACCATTAATCCTGTTTCTTCATCAAAAAGTGCTTTGTATATAAATACTTGACGATTTATATAGTTTGAATAATCTGTAGCAGTTCTATCTGTAACTGGTCCAAGTAATTCAGGGGATACTAAATCTAGTGTATATCCAACCGAGCTTTCGTTTGTAATTGCTTCATAAATTGTATCAAGAACGAGTACAGTATTATTACTTTGAAATCCTGTGATTACAAATTTTTTGGCATTATTTTGTCCGCTCGAAGAAGCGGTAAAAAGAATAGTATCACCTTCAGCAAGCCCTTCTTGAACAAAGTCTTTAGTACCCGTAACGGTTCCTGCAGAACTATTAAAAGTTAAAGTATCAGTTAAAGAAGTTCCGAGTGCAAGTGCTGAAATTGTAAGAGTAGAAGCACTCGCACTTGCTTGACTATTTTCTGTAAAGTTTCCTATTTTCTTTAGTTTATTTGCAAAATAAGTATCACCATTCCACGCAATGTCTATAGAGCCATCTGTTATATAAGCATATTTTGTAGGCTGGTCGACATCAAATTGAGTATTAAGTTTGGGACGTTCAAATTTAACGAGATGTGCATAGGTAAACCCTGTGCCATTGTTCAGTAAAGTGTCTACTGCAGAGGATAAAGTACGTAAAGCCATTTTATGCTAAAGCCTCCTCTAACTTGAGGGAGAATGAATATAAATTCTCTGTATTTAAGGAATACTCAAATACATCATTTGGCATAATTACTCGAAACTTTGCATTTCTAAAGTTAATCTGTGCAGAAGTAGTAAAAGCTTTTTCCAGCCCTGGAGTAATAGTTAATCGAATATCATTTACTCCTGGCTGACTAGAGTCATAACTTGTGTAAGTTTCAACTCTTGTAATCATATACACTTTATAAGCATTTGAAAAACTACTATCACTAATTGTAAAAATCTCTCCTGGCTCTGGAGCTCCATCCGTACTAGAGTCATAAGTTGCATTTGTTATAGTCAGAGAAGTGCTACCAGCTACTTGAGTGCTAGTAGGATTGAATGTATTTGACGTTACAAATGTATTCCAGGTTTCGTCTGCGGGAGTACTGTACTGTGGCAAATCTACAAAGAAAGGAATTAGCCCTCCTCGCTTCTGCATTAAAAAAGAAGATACAGGACGAAACTCTGCTTGAGTCATAGGATTGTAGCTAATATCTATATTCCATTGGTGAAATGCATTTGACCTAGAAACCAGTTTTCCAGAATTACTTCTATCAATCGCAGTATTTGATTGAGAGCTTAATTTTACAGCACTAAAGCCCGGACCATAGCTTCCAGCTCCTGAGGAACCGGCATCTGTAATTCTATATGCTGGGTCTGGTAAAGTAGTTTGAATTGCCACTCTTATCTCCTATATGCGCCTGAGCGACTCTTGTTATAAGTATTTGTATTTACGACTTCTAAAAATGGTTCTCCATAAGAGTTTGCTGCATCTCGAATCATTCCAATTATATTACCCCGTTGCGACATGAGAACTTCCTCTACTCCCTGAGCATCCACAGCATTTATAGAGAAGTTTACATTTGTAGCTCCACTCATCATATTTGCAGTATCATCTGCAGGCACAATAGTTCCAGGCCTGTCTGGAATAAATAGTTCAGGTCCTTGCTCTCCTACAGTATAGCCGACAGTTTCTCCACCTGTTGCACGGTATCTTCCACCCATGAATGAAGGTTTAAATGTTTCTGCACCTGCGCCCATACCTCCTTGACCTCGGAAGTATGCTAATTCTCCGGCCACTGTCTGACTTCTTGCAACATCAACAGAAGTCTGACGTTGTCCAAGACTTACGGCCGAGGGCTTCTCAGTTCCTGTAGAGCCTCCTCCTTGATATGTAGTACCGGCAATAACCGCAAGTTGAGCAGCGCCCATTGCTGCAGCCATTGAGCCAAAGACTGCTCCCCAAGGTAGTCCCATTTTAAGAGAGTTCATAATTGCTGAAGCTGTAGCCATAACAACTTCCGCCATTTTCATCTTCTTATCTTGCTCAAAAGCTTTTCGTTTTATTTGGTCTTTTTTGGCCTCTAATTGAGCTATTTTTGCCATACTATCTCTAGACTTTCCATCTCTACGTTTTTCAGCTTCGATTTCTTTATCTATTCCTGCGACTGCTGCTTTTGCGTTTGCTTGTTGCATTTGGCCAAGAGCATTAATAGTGGCACCTGCTGCTTGGAACCCGGCTTGTAGTTTTTCTGCACTAGTTGCGCCCTTGTCTGCAATTATATCTAAAGAATTTGTCCAAGATTCAGCAATATTTAAAGCGCCTCCAATTACTGCTGCATATGCTTCGCCTTCTGGACCTAACTTTTTAAGATTTTCTAAAGTGGCTTGGGATGCGGCATTTGCGGCTGTTATACCCTCTGTCATGCCTGCATTAGGGTCTAAATTAGTAGCGATCATTTCAAAGCCTGCTCCCGCCCCCATGACTTCGCCACCAGTTCTTCCTCTCATGGCAGCTTCTTCTGATCTTAATTTTAATTGTTCCTTTAACTCCGCGGTTTTAGCTTTTTCTAAGGCTATTTCAAAACTTAATAAATCTAGATTTAGCATTTTTGCAGCTTTTAATGCGTCTTCTTGTGCTTTTATATTGTTTTTTGCAGTAAGTACAGATTGCTCTGCTGCCAATACTCTATTACCTGTGGCCAGTAATTCTTCTCCTACGCGCTTTTCTTTTTCTTGTTCTACCCCTCTTTCTCTAAGCTTGTCATTAATTTTCTTAACTTGATTAAACATTTGTTCAAGTTGGTATCTTGTCTCTACTCCATACTTTTTAAATACTTCTGAGTATTCTTCCATAATAGTTGGAAAGGCGGCCGCAGGCGCCATATTTTTTAATGCAGTATCTAGTAATCTTAAATCTTGCTCAAAAGTGCCAACAATTCTACCTCTTGTCGCAAATAATTCAGTAAACTCTGCTACCGTTTCAGTAGCTGCCTCTGCACTACCTACTATTGCTTGCTGAGCATTATTTAATCCTTGTAATGCCTCTAACGCCCCTCGTGGGTCTAAAATACCTGCGGTTAGATCTTGCAAGATCTTATTCATTCCATCAATTTTTTGATCTGCTAATGCTACTGCTTCTGCATTTTCTGCAAACCCTATTTTTGATATTTGTAAAGTAGAAATACCTCTAGTAAGAACTTCTTGCATTCCTCTTAATGTTTTAAGTGGGTCTATATTTTCTAAGGCTGCTTGCGCTTCATTTGCAGCTTGTTGTGCAGCGGTCTGCTCTTCTATAGCATTAGCTGCAGCTTGGCTAGAGAGTACTATTTCGGTATTAGCTAGGTCTAAGTTACTGCTTAAGGTTATAGCATTACCAATCCCTTTTACAAATTTTACAAGGAAGTTATCACTTTCCTCTATTCCTTTTGTTAAATTGCTAATGTCAGTAGCATTATCTAACTGTGCGCTAGACTCAGCCACCCTTCGGTTAGCTTCGGTTAAACGAGTATTAGCGTCTATAAGTCTCATTCGTGCCTGTACATTTCTTTCAATATTTTCTTGTTCTTGTACAGTTATAAGTCTTTGAGCCATGTCCGTTACTTGTTGAAGCATTCCAGACGTAGGCTTTAAAGCCGCCATAAATTCTTCTGCATGAGTAGAAGAGGCTGCAAGTGCTTGATTCATTTGAGTTATAATCTCTGGAAATTCATCAAATTGCTCTTTATTCTTTTCAAGAGCTTCTTCTAACGCAGTGGGAGGTTTAACAAAGAAATCTTTTAAGAATGATAGTGCTATAGATCCTACCATAATAATTTGACCTATAACAGGAATCATATTCAGCAGGGCAAGGCCAAAAACTTTTGCGGAGAAAGCAGCAGTTTTGAACGCGCCTGAAAGCACTGTAAGAGCTCCACTTAGTAACCCTTTACTGGCTGCGTTTGCCATTGTAGCAGCCCACTCTTGCATAAGTGCCTGTTTTGTTAAAGTTATTGCGGTTCTAAGATTCCCTGTAGCAGCCGCATTTAAAGCATCTGCTTTGGTAGCTTGTATAGTAGCTTGAGTTTCTAACTGCTGAGCAGTAGTAATACTTTTTAAAGCGTCTTCTGCTCCTTGGAGTTTAGCTTTTTTATCAGCTACAGCTTTACTACCTTCTCCGTGTTTTTTAATAAACTCAGGCATTTGAGCAGTATGAAGATTAATAGACCTAGTAAGACTTTTGGTGGCCTTAGTCATGTCTTCTTCAGTAGCAGTACCTTTTGCAATAGAAGTTTGAAGAGAGGCAAATACTTTAGGAGCCCCTTTAAAAGACTTTATTTGTGCAATTTGATTTTTTGCAGAATCGGCTAGTTCTTTTGAAAACTCTGCAGCAGCTTCTCCTCCGCTAGTTAATGCTGGGATAGCTTGTTTAATAACTCCAGTAGCAAATACTCCAAGAAGACCAACCAAAACTCCTAAATTATCTGCAATAAATCCTATAATAGGTCCAAAAGCCGTATTAAGACCTCCAAGAACTGTTTTTGATAAATTATCAAAAGAGGCTGCTAGCTTATCATAAGGATTGGGGTCTACAACTGCCGATAAAGCTGCAAATTTTTTCTGTCCGTCGTCTATAATAGCATTTGTAAATGCCATTCTACGTTCAAACTGGCTTAATTCATTTGCAGTTTTATTTACACTAGCGGCATATCTTTCTGTAGCATCATCTAATCGAACCATAATACCAAGTTCGTCCAAAATTTCTGGTTCGAGTTTTGCAGCACCTCGCGTAAGTCTGTCTAGAGCATCCGACATATCTCTTCCGAGTGCAAGCGAAGCTCCTTTTGCTACCTGAGCTAATCCTTCTATTTGGGACTGACTAAACCCTGCCGAAGTTCCTACTGCTACGGCTCGCATAGCATCAGCTGTAGATACAGCCGCTCCCGTAATTTCTTTTAAGCCTTCTACTAGTAGAGGCAAATTAGCCCCAGCGGCTCTGCCTGTAAAGATAAGGCCTTCTTCTAGCTGAGTAATTGCAGCTGAACGTTGCAAGACTCCAAACGCTGCTGTAATAGCAAAAACGTTTGCAGCAAGAGTTGCATAAGCAGGCACAAGGCCGCCACCAATCATTTGAGCTTGTTTTGCAAATCCTTTTGTAGTATTAGAGGTAAGGCCT
>Ga0255784_10003355_pt1 | contig 12180 bp, 14 predicted proteins | sample 101ome_14_FD_179982 | JGI IMG/M metagenome (GOLD analysis project Ga0255784, IMG submission 179982) | Coastal salt marsh microbial communities from the Groves Creek Marsh, Skidaway Island, Georgia - 101403AT metaG (version 2) | ecosystem: Environmental > Aquatic > Marine > Intertidal zone >...
AGTCGTTTAACACATCGTGGTTGGGCAACACCTGTGCTTGCACCTGTGCACCTCAGTCATAGAACAAGAGTAAATCGCAAACTGAATGAATTCAGTGGGGGCGTCATACAAGACATCAGTGACCTATGGGGTCAAACTCGTGACAACTCACCAGTGAAAAACCGAAACTGTCTTGTTATACGTTCAAGTGATAGAAACTATAGAGAATTTTATGGCACTACTTGGGAGCCGTATTGGAGCAAAGTGCAACCTGTGTTGGATCGTTGGGGCTACACATACACTGTTAGAAGCAAAGTTTCACCAAAGGCTCGCGTGGGCAATCAAATTACAGATCAAATACGCAAAGGCGGTTTTGATTGTGTGTTAGCACATCATTCAGCAGGAGCAAGTGAAGCTGTTGTGTCAGGCACACCAGTTATAACAACCAGTGCTTGGAATCCAGCTCGTGCTGTTTCAACACCTTGGGAACAGTTTGCACAAACAGGTGGTGTAGAAATATTTACACGTGAAGCAATTGATCGTTGGGTAACACAAACCTGTGCTTATACCTATCATAGAACTGAATTATTAAACTTGAGTTGGATTGAGGTTCATCCAGATGCAACTCATCTAAAGGAGGCAAAAGATGCCATTTACAAAACAGTATGAAAACCCTACTGGTATTGAAAGAAAATGGGTTTTAGCATATTCAAAAGCTCGAGCACAAGCCAAGTTTCAAAAACAGGAATGGGCTTTTGAACTTGAAACTTGGTATGACCTATGGGAATCAAGCGGTGTTATGGAACACAGAGGTAGAAAACCGCATCAGTATGTTATGGTGCGCAAAGATGAAATAGAAGCTTGGGGTCCTCACAACTGCATTATAGTAAGCAGACGCACCCAATTGAAAAAACACTGCTATGAACGTTTACACAAAATGAGCGAAATCACAGAATGGGATGATCGCTTTGCAATAAGGAAGGACAATGAGTAGTTTATACACGGATCTAAGAGCAGAATATCTCGCAGAATGGCGTATTTGGTATCGTATGTGCAAACGCTGTCGTGAAAATATGGATTATTATGTTGAAGTAAATGTTTGTGACGAATGGAAAGGCCCTCAAGGCTTTGTCAATTGGTTTGATTATATGGGTCCAAGACCATCCAATTGTAGCGTTATGGATAGAATCAATAAATTTGGAGATTATGAGCCAGGCAATGTTGAATGGACCAGCAAAAAAAAGAGTTGCAGTAGAATGAGACAACACATTGATCCAGACCAGTTGGCATACTATCGACGACAGGCAGAGGAAAATGGTATTAATAGACATACATTTTATGCAAGGGTGCGCAATGGATGGAATGTTGTAGATGCTTCAACTTTGCAAGGATCTAAAACAAAATATGCAAAGAGGACCACTTGATGAGTAAACTGTATGACGACAATTTTGACCCTTATGCCCAACTAATTGAAATAACTGAATTTTGCAAGCAAGCTGATACCCATATTGCTAATATGCTTCACAATCAAAAAACAATAGTAACTGAAATTAACAAACTGCGTAAAGATATAGATCTTATTAACGCAAAAATAGAATTGCTTGAACAGATATTGGAACAAGAATGACATTTGACATTATTGGTAATGGCGCAAGTAACCGTGCGTATCGTAGATCAGGATACACATATGGTTGCAATGTGCCGCAACACAAATTTAAAGTAAATGCACTTAGTATTATAGACAATCAGCCTATCACTTGGATGAAAAACAATGATTGGAATCCAAGAGTGCCTGTTTATTGCACAGCTGCCGCAAGAGATTATGCAAAAAAATGCAATAGAAGCGGAGATTGGTTTGCTGTGTATGAAAAACGTGAACGTTATAATGCAGGACTGTATGCAGTTGAACACTGTGTATCACGTGCAACAGAAATACATTTATGGGGATTTGACAGTTTGTTTTCAACAGACGTAACCAGTCAAATGGATGCAATAGTGCCAAGAGGTAATCGTCCTCCATTGCACACAAGATGGCGCCCCTTATGGCAACAACTATTTGAACAAAATCCAAATGTAGAATTTGTATTGCATATACCACAAGGAGAAAAAAGTGAAGTTCAAGCGACAAATCTCACGATCAGACAGGAAAGTATGGAATTGGCTTAACAAAATAGCCAAGCCCAATCCAAAAATAGGCAACAACAGTGTGTGTCCATATATCAACAGCTACAAAGACAACATAATGGTGGTGCAAACTGCTACACCTTGGGTTGTGATAGACAGTTTTAGCACATTTAAGGACATATTCAAACTTGAAGCTGTTGTTATACACGGTTTTGACTGGGATTTTGACACTATGCACAGTCACATAGACACTTGGAACAAAAAATATAAAAAACGTGACGTTTTTGTGCTTGGAATGCATCCAGACACAGAAGAACCACCATTGCCTTTAGAATATAACTATTCAAAACCATTAATCATAGTGCAAAAACACAGCACACTTAAACAAGCACGTCATAAATTGGCAAAAACCACGGATTATTACACCTATCATAGCAGTTGAAACTAAATACTGTTAATACAAAGAAAACCAAGGAGACAATGGTATGGCTATTACCCTAAGACAAGAATCAGCAACTGGAGCAACTACAAAAGGTAGTGCGCTAACTTATGCTGAACTTGATAACAACTTTGTTCACCTATTGCGTCAAGGTTCTGTCACTGTTAGAGGTGATAGCGGAACTGATCAAACACTGGGTGAACCAGATAAAGATTCAATCCTACAAATTGCAGGTGGCGCTGATATTTCAACAACTATTTCAAGTGACAGTGCAGGCGAAAGTGTAGTAACTATTGCATATACTGGATCAGGCGGACTTGCTGATGTTGTAGATGACACTACTCCGCAACTTGGCGGTGACCTTGATGTTAATGGCAATTCAATTGTATCTGCAAGTGGCGGCGACATTGCTATTACACCAGACGGTTCAGGTAGTGTTGTGATTGATGGAATTAACTATCCGCAAGCAGATGGATCAGCAGATCAATTTATTAAGACAGACGGTGCAGGACAATTAAGTTTTGCAAGTATTACAGAAGCATCAGGATCTGAATTAGAAAATGTTGTAGAAGATACAACACCTCAACTTGGCGGCGATCTTGATTGCCAAGGCAACAAAATTCAAAACCCTGTGTTAGAAGATTATGCAGAAACAATCTACAGTTTAGGATCAACTGATACACCTACTATTACTGTTAGTAATGGCAATGTGCAATCAGTTACAATCACAAGCGGGTTAACTTTACCAGCATTTAGTGATGCGGCAACTGGACAATCAGTTACATTGTTAGTAAGCGGATCAGGCACAGCAAGCGGAACTGGTTCACATAAATTTGCAGGTGGCAACACTACACTAACAACTGATTCAGTAGTTTCAATCTTTTATGATGGCACAACTTACTGGACTTCAATTGCAACAGATTTCCAATAAGGAGTAGGCTATGCCATTAGGCGCAAGTAGAATAAGTTTTTTAGCAAAGACACAGGTTACAGTAGAAGCAGAAGTAATCCGTAAAAAGGTAGATATTAAATCTACAGGTGCAACAACATCAACTGGAGACAGTAAATTTGGCGGCACTTCTGCACTTATGGTTAATAGTGGTGACCAGGTCCTTTTTAGTGATGATTTCAGCTGGAGTCAAATAGGAACTGGAGATTTCACAATTGAAATGTGGATTAACGCAAACAGTTTCCTTGAAGGCTCAGTTATTTTGTTAGATCCAAGAGGTGGTGGCGATACTACTCCTAACTGGTTAGTAGGTTTAGATGACGTATCTGGCTATAAACCTGGAATGTATGTAGGTGGTTGGGTTGTTTCTGACACAGCACTGAGCACAGGCACTTGGTATCATCTTGCTTGGGTTAGAAGTTCAGGCACACTTAAATGTTATGTAGATGGCACTGAAAAAGCAAGTGTAGCATTTACTGGTGATTTAGATCAAAGTGGTTTTGGATTAGGTTCGAGATATAATCTCAATCAATATACACTTGATGGTTATATGGACGAAGTGCGTATTTCAGATACAGCAAGATACACAAGTGGATTCACTCCAGACACAACTCCATTTACAAACGATAACAATACGCTATTGTTATTGCATATGGATGGCACGGATGGCAATGAATTCTTTGAAGATGACAACGGAACAAGAACAAAAGTTGGCGTAAGAGCAGAAGGCACAGGCCAAATTGATACAGCACAATATAAGTTTGGTGGTGCAAGTTTTGTAGCTGATGGCTCAGGCGATGACAATTTAGCAATAGATGAAAATGTATTTGATTGGACCAAAATTAGTGATCACGCAGATGGTGGTGATTATACACTTGAATGTTGGATTCGTTCAACCAATGTTGGAACAACTAATGCTATATTTGGAACAAGAACCAGCACAGCATCACACAACTGGGATTTAGAAATTAGAACCAACAACGGCAACGGCACATTGCGTTGGTTTAATGGAAACAGTGAACTCTATTATAGTGCAGGTGGTGTAGTAAGTGCAAACACTTGGCATCATATTGCGGCTGTGATCGAAGGTGCAGATCTAACTGTATATGTTGATGGCACTGCGGTAATTACACAAACAAGAACAGATTCAAATAATACAGGCGGCAGTGATTTCTTTATTGGTAAGGGCGGATATCCTACACTAAACAAATTCTACGGAAATATTGACGAGTTTCGTCTTTCAGATACAGCACGATACACAACAAGTTTCACAGCACCAACAGAACCATTTGTCAATGATGCTAACACCTTGTTGTTATTGCATATGGACGGCAAAGATGCTTCTACAGACTTTGTAGATGACAATGGTAAAGGTAGAGCACAAGTTGGCGTAAGTGCTAACGGCAATGCACAAATTGATATAGCACAAAGTAAATTTGGCGGTGCAAGTGCAGTATTTGACGGAACTGGTGATTATCTTACAGTTAGTAATGACACAGATGCGTTTGATTTTGGCACTGCAGATTGGACTATTGAATTTTGGTTTAGAGCAGATACTCTACCTACGTTTAATGATGCTTGGTTGTTTGATCCAAGAATAACATCAGGCGGAGCACACACAACTATAGGAATGTCAAACAGCAAACTCAATTACTTTGCAGGCGGCATCTATCGCATAGAAAGTTCAACTTTAAGCACAAACACTTGGTATCACGCAGCAGTGGTCAGCAATAGCCAAACTATTACAATGTATTTAGATGGAGTCAGTCAAGGCACATACTCCAGCAGTTACACTTACACTGCAAATAATACAATCTACATAGGTGCAAACTCAAGTGGTAATGATGAATTTGATGGTTATATTGATGAATTCCGTGTTTCAGACACTTGTCGTTATACAACTGGATTCACACCAGACACAGCACCATTCCAAAATGACGAAAATACACTATTATTGTTACATATGGATGGCACTGATGGTAGCACTACATTTATAGACGATAACGGAACATACTAAGGAGTAAGATATGGCGTGGCCTACAACAAAAGCAGGAACAACAAATGTAGATCAAGGCACTGATAGTATTAGTCTTGCTCGTCCTGACATAAAACAAAACATTGACAACGTTAATGATATTATAGATGAATTTAATATTAGTTCGCCTTCAACTGGAGATACATTAATATATGATGGTAGTGTGTGGCAAGCAAAAGTTTCTCCTACTATTAATGTTATTGAACAAAATACTGCATATGATGCACCTTTAGCTGGAGCAAACGATGAAGAAGATTATTCAAGCACATTTACGCTATCTGGAAATGGTGAGTTGACAACAACTGGTAGTTCAATTACATTTCCTGCAGGCACTTATCTTATAGAATCAATTGGTGTGGTAAATTTAAATTTGGCCATTAATGAAATAGATACTGTTATAACAAGATTAAGAACAGATGATAGTGCCGAAGATCTTGTTGCTTATGCAGAGAGTCAAACAACTGGACAATCAACAGCACCTACAACTTTTAAATTCTTATTTGGATTTGGAACTGTATATACTTTTGCAAGTGATACAGATGTTAAATTAACATTTGAAGTAACGGATAATGGTGGTAATGATACCTTTACAATTAGTCCAATTAGAGTTGAAAGAATAGCATAATAGCCTATATTTCTACAAACATACTAAATATGTATATCGCGATTATAAAACTTAATTAAGGAGAAAAAATATGTCACAAGCTTCTGACTATCTTGAGAACGCACTATTAGATCACGTTCTCAGTAATACAGCAATGACTTCGCCAACAACTGTATATGTTGGCTTATTCACATCAGATCCATCAACTGGTTCTACAGACGAAAATCTTGAAGCAGGAACACTAACTGACGAAGTATCAGGTTTTGATTATGCTCGTAAAGCAGTTTCATTTGGTGCGGCATCAGGTGGTAGTGCTACCAGTGATGCAAACGTAACGTTTGATCCAGCAAACGGTGGTGATTGGGGTGAAATTACGCACATTGCTATTATGGATGCACTTACAGCAGGCAATGTATTGTTTTACGGAACATTGACTACTGCTAAAACTATCCAAGACGGTGATACTTTCCAAATTACATCTGGCAATTTAACAGTCACATTGGCATAACATAGGGGATTAGCCCTATGGCAGACACTTATGTTATACTAAATGATGACTATCTGGAATCAGGATATGTAGATGCTACATATGTTGGAACAGACAGTGATCTTTATGTAGAAGCCGGATATATTCAAGATGCTATAGACGGCAGCGCAGATATCTCTGTGGCTGCAAGTTTATCAGCGTCTGGTGGACTTATACAAAGTGGTATAGCAACAACAAGTGTCAGTGCAACGCTAAGTGTCAGTGCAGACAGAACAAGAAGTTCAAGTGCAGACCTAACTGCACAATCTACAACTACTGTTTCAGCTGTTAAAACAGCAACAGTTCAAGTTACTTTAAGTAGTAGTTCTACAACAACAATAGACGCAGATGTTATAAGAGACGGTTCGGCAAATTCGAACAGTGCCGTTTCTGTTCTTTCTGCTTCTGTTAAAACTGTTAATGCAATAGTAACACAAAGCAGTGCATTCACAAGCACAGTAAGTGCTGTTGCAACTGTATCACCAGGTGCAGACATAAGCACAAATGCTACACTAACTTCAAGTGCTGTTGCTACTAAAGTTGGTGTTGTTGACATTCAAGCATTCCAAACACATCCTACACTATGGCAAGATGACGTAACTTGGGATAATCCAGTTGGCACTGTTTGGGGTCCAATGGTTGAAGTTAATGTTGTTGGCATCGTTAGAGGTGACGCAACACTGGCCAGCAATTTCACAACAACTGCTGATGGTGATATAACTGCTGTTGCTAATATTGCTCCAGCGGCATCTGCAACTGTTACAGTATTTGGTAATTTTGAAACTCAAGCACAAATTGATACTATTTCAAGTGCATTTAGTGTAGACAGTAGCGCACAAACACAAGGTGATATTGTTCCTAATGTTATACAAGCCAGTGCAAGTTTAACAGCAAGCGGTATCTTCCAAGTTGAAGGTAGACCATTTGATATTGAAAGTGCATTTAGTGTAGCAGTAGATGGAGATGTTATTAGAGATGGCGTTGCAATAAATGCTGGTGCATTTAGTGTAGCAGTAGATTATACAAGAATACGTCCAGGTGTTGCTGATATAAACGCACATCCTAAGACTGATCTACAGAGTATAGTTGACTTAACAGACTTTTATACCGTAAATGGCAGATTACAATTTGTTTCAAGTGGTGTATGGCGTAGAGCAATTACTATACAAAGTGATAGTGATGCTAACATTGTTGACACTACAGTAGTCAACACACACATCTTTAGAATTACTGTCGCTCCTGGTATCTATGTATTTGGTTTTGAAGCAAACACAATCAACGAACCATTAGGTTTTAACGATGTTTATTGGTATAACATTACAGACAGTGAAGAAATTATAAGACAAGAATACACTGACACAGGTGATGATGTTGAAGCAGATGCCGTCAGTAAAACTATAACATTTACTCAAGAAACAACCCTTGAGATAAGAACAACAGGTGTATATGCTAATCTAAACATTGGAACAATAGAACCATTTGTTAAACAAACTACAACTAATTTAGTGGTAAATGCTGATATTATTGGTGATGCAGTTACAATAGTTGCAAGTGCAGGCACACTAAGTGTTGAGGCTGTTAAAGTTACTGAAGCTTTAGTAACATCAAGTGCAGAATTTACTTTACCACGTTGGGTTGGTGGTAAATTATTTGGAGGTATTGTAGATATACAAGCGTTTGCTACAACAGTAAGTGCATTAACAATTTATAATATTGATCCATTTAGGGTATATCAAGTAGATTCAGAATCAAGACTGTTGGAAATCGTTGAAGAAACACGCATTTCAACCAGTAAATTTGAAAATAGGTTAAATAGTATACAACCAGAAACAAGACAATTTAAGGTGCCAAGTGAAACACGACTATTAGACGTGCAACCTCTTGAGTTAGTTGAACTTGCTGGCATTAAAGATAGGAGAACAGGATAATGGCTACATTAACTGGATTTCAACAAGATAGGCAGGGCACCTATATTGAAAAAGATCCATACGCAGTGTTGGATTATTCTCTTGATTGGGAGAACTGGATGCCCAGTGGCGAAGTTATTTCTTCCATTACTGTTACAGCAGAAACTATATCAGGAGATTCAGCACCTTTGACAATAGACTCGTCAACAAACACAGATTATATCGTAACAGCGAATATATCTGGCGGAACTGCTGGCAACATTTACAATGTCGAATACAAAATTGTTACCGACAACAGTAAACAAGACAGCAGAAACTTTAGAATAAAGGTAGTAGAGAGAGAACTATAATGAGTGAAGAGCAGAATAACACAACCAAGAAATACAAAACCATAGATAGGGAACTTGTATTCCGCTTGGCTTGTATCCAATGCTCAGATCAAGAAATTGCAGAAGTATGCGGCATTAGTGTTGACACGCTTCGCAGAAGATTTAGTAAAATTTTAGAAAAAGGCAAACAAGAAGGCAGACAAAGTTTAAGAAGGGCAATGTATGAAAAGGCGATGAATGGAGACACAAGGCTACAAATCTTCTTATCAAAGCAATACCTTGGAATGAGGGATACACCAGAAGACGGCGATGCAAAAGCACCATTACCTTGGGAGGATTAAATGAGTGACGTAAATTTCGGAACAAATCAAGATACAAATACGTGGCCCTATGGTTTAGGTATTAGAAAAGGTATCGTTCCTAATATGGGCGGTATAGACAAGTTTGGATACTTGCCAACAGCAACAACAAGTTATAAAACAGTATGGGATGGCGATTCAGTTTATACCTATCCAAGTTCAGCTGTTACTATGACAGCAACTTCCGCAAGTGGTGCAACTGACAGCGGCGTAGAAATAACTATTCAAGGTTTAGATACAAATTATGATGCACTTACAGAAACTGTTACACTTGATGGTAGTGGAACAGCAACAACTACAGGTGAATTCCTAAGAGTGTTTAGAGCCTATGTTAGCAATGGAACAGATCTTGATGGTGATACTACTATTGCAAACGGCGGAACAACATACGCTAAAATCTTTTCTGAAATGCAACAAACACTGATGGCTGTATATACTATACCAGCTGGTTATCGTGGATATCTTGTGTCAGGCAATATGTCAGTTGAAAAGAATCAACCAGTTGTTGCAAAACTAATGACAAGACGTCCAGGTGGTGTTTTAAGAGTAAGTGGAGTGGTTACAAGTTTTGGTGTGCCATTTCAAAGAGTATGGCAACTACCGCCAGTGTTAGATGAAAAAACAGATATTGAAATTAGAGCAAAAGCAGGCGCAACTACAAGCATTGCGGCTGGCTTTGAAATTATATTGGAGAAAAAATAGTGCCATTAAGTGATGCACAAAAAACTATTTGCGATAGTGACGCACGTTTTCGTGTTGCTGTTACAGGTAGACGTTTTGGCAAAACACACGTAGCAATGCGTGAGTTGGCAAGATTTGCAAGTAAAAAAGAAAACAGCCTTGTATGGTATGTAGCGCCAAGTTATAGAATGGCCAAAGGCATTGTTTGGGATCAACTAAAAGGCAAACTCAAAGACTTGCGTTGGGTTGAACAAACAAATGAAGCAGAACTTACAATGAGATTGAAAAACGGAAGTAAAATATGCTTAAAAGGCGCAGACTCACCAGACAGTTTAAGAGGCGTGGGCCTCGACTTTCTTGTTTTGGACGAATTCCAAGACATAGATCCCAAGGCTTGGACAGAAATCCTACGCCCTACACTATCTGACAAAAATGGACACGCACTGTTTACAGGCACGCCAAGGGGCGTAGGATCCTTTAGTCACGAAATGTATATGGAAGCAAAAACAAACCCAGGTTGGGATAGTTTTACATACAGAACCATAGATGGAGGCAATGTTCCGCAAGAAGAAATAGATAGTGCTATGCGTGATATGGATCAAAGAACATTTGAACAAGAATATCTTGCAACATTTACAACATATTCAGGTGTAGTATATTATAACTTTGACAGAGAAGAAACTGTAGTGCCTTGCAATAACTTAGACAAAAGAGAATTGCATTGCGGGATTGATTTTAACGTAGATCCTATGAGTGTTTCAATATCAGTTATTGAAGGTAGCACAGTTTATTTTATAGATGAGATATGTATGCGTGGTTCTAATACAGATGAAGTTTGCGATGAATTGAAAAGAAGATATCCTAATTCAAGGATTATAATGTATCCAGACCCAGCGGGCAGACAACGTAAGACCTCTGCGGGTGGACGCACTGATATTTCAATCTTGCAAAACGCAGGGTTTACCGTGCAAGTTAGAAACGCACATACACCTATTAGAGATAGAGTTAATTCAGTGAATGCAAAACTTAAAAACACACAAGGTCATCGTTCACTGTTTGTTGACCCTAAATGCAAACAAATTATTGACAGTTTAGAAAAAATGGTTTATAAACCAGGCACATCCGTAATTGAAAAGGATGGAGAGTTAGATCATATGGCTGATGCAGTAGGATATGAAATTGATTTCTTATTCCCTCTACGCACAGACTATAATGCTAACACTGAACCACAACGTTGGGCATTTACTGGTAATAACCAACAAAGGAGATGGAACTAATGCCCTATATAAGAGATAGAATAATAAAAGGTGACAGTCGAAATAACATTGACTTAATCCTTTCAGCACACGATGCTTACAAATACTACCTAAACAGATGGCAGTTTTTAGGTGATAGTTATCAAGGAGGCTATGACTTTTTTGCAGGTAGATACCTTGAACCATACTATTATGAAAGCAGAGATGATTATGAAAAACGTCTAAGAATGCTTGGCTTAGACAATCACGTAAAATCAGTTGTAGGAATTTATAACAGCTTCTTATTCCGCAAAAGAGTTAAACGTGTGTTTAATAATATTGAAGGACCAGCACTTGATGCATTTTTAGATGATGCTGATCTTGATGGCAGAAGTTATGATGCATTTATGCGTGATCTAAGCAGTCTTACTATGGTATATGGTAATTGCTGGGTCATAGTTGACAAGCCAGCAAGCACTGCAATGACAAGAGCTGATGAACTTAATCAAGAAATACGTCCATATGTTTCCATCTTCACACCGGACAATGTTCTTGATTGGGAATACGCAAGACAACCAAATGGCTTATACACACTAACATATCTAAAAGTCAAAGAAGAAGTTGTTGGCGATGAACAGTATGTGCGTGAATACACTCCAGAAGAAATTACAGTTTATAAAGTTAAAGGTGACGAGCGTGAGGGCTCAGTTGAACAGGTTTATGCAAACCAGTTAGGAAGGGTGCCTGCAGTATGCGTCTATGCCCAGAGGGCAAATATTAGGGGCATAGGCGTTTCAGCCGTCGGAGATATTGCAGATGTTCAACGTGAGATGTATGAATTTAGTTCTGAGATTGAACAGATTGTTAGACTAACTAACCATCCAAGTCTTGTTAAAACTGCTGATACAGAAGCAAGTGCTGGTGCAGGTTCAATTATTCAATTACCACAAGGTATGGATCCAGGCTTAAAACCTTATTTGCTACAACCAGATGGAGCAAGTATTGAAAGTGTT
>Ga0255784_10003357_pt1 | contig 12177 bp, 5 predicted proteins | sample 101ome_14_FD_179982 | JGI IMG/M metagenome (GOLD analysis project Ga0255784, IMG submission 179982) | Coastal salt marsh microbial communities from the Groves Creek Marsh, Skidaway Island, Georgia - 101403AT metaG (version 2) | ecosystem: Environmental > Aquatic > Marine > Intertidal zone > Salt...
CATAAGCTACATATTCACCATCAGGAGAAAAGGTAGCGTTGCTTATTTTCTCTGGACGAATCTTGGTGGCTTGCAACGATTGCAGATTCACGACATATACGACGCTTTTTGAGCTGCGACGATAAATTTGGTCCGAAGCGGTTTCAAGCAAAGCCCACTGCTCATCGTTTGAAAGGCTGTAGCTGTCAAAATTTGGCACGCGATCTTCCTCTTGAGCTAGGAAGTTTACATCGAGCAAGGTGGCTACTTTTTCACCAGTCATGTAGCTGTATTTCTCGATGGTTCCTTCACCTTGGGCGGTATAGTGCTTGCTGTCGTTCATGCTGCGCAATCCGCTGATGCCGCCTGCATAGAAGGCGTAGCGTTGCCAGAGGGTGCTTAGGTCGATGCTTTGTTGTGCAATGCTTCCAAAAGAAAGGAGCATTGCGGTCAGGAGTATGAATGTCTTTTTCATGGGATAGATCTGAATCCCGCTAAGATAACATTCAAGTTTAATGGAAGGAAGGTGGGTAGGCGATATTGATGGAATTATTCGCTTTCCTCCGCCAATCGTACGGTCAATCCGTCGAGCTCTTCTTTCATGAAAATTTGGCACCCCAATCGGCTGTTATCCTCAACGAAAAAGGCCTGATCGAGCATATCCTCCTCATCTTCAGAAGGTTCGTTCAGCTCATGGTCGCTTTCAATGTAGCAATGACAGGAAGCACACATGGCCATGCCGCCACAGGTCCCTTTGACCGGCAACTCATAAGCCTTACACACCTCCATGAGGTTCATGTTCATATCGGTTGGGGCAGCAACATCATGTTGCACGCCCTCACGGTCAATGATATGTACGGTGATATCTGACATGTTTATTCGAGGCTGCCTACGCCGCCCATGACGGTCGTGTATTTGAACGAAAGCTTTTTATCCGGGAAGGCACGCTTAAAGGCACTTTGTACCATGATGGTGGCCTCGTGGAAACCACAAAGAATGAGCTTGAGTTTGCCAGGGTAGGTATTGACATCGCCAATGGCGTAGATGCCTTCGATATTGGTGCGGTAATCTGTCGCATTGTCCACAACGATAGCGTTCTTTTCAATTTCCAATCCCCAATCTCCAATAGGTCCAAGGGTAGGGGTCAGTCCAAACAATGGAAGCCAATGGTCACACTCGATGAGCAGGTCATCTGCGCCTTTTTGTTTGATGGTGATTTGAGATAATTGGTCCTTGCCATGAACATCCACAACTTCAGCATTCGTGATGAGTTTCACTTTTCTTTGTTGAGCCAATTCGTGCACCTTATCCACCGTATCCAAATGTCCGCGGAACGAGGTTCTGCGGTGCACCAAACTCACCTCACTTGCAACATCGGCCAAGAACACGGTCCAGTCCAATGCACTATCGCCACCCCCAGAAATTACCACGCGTTTATCGCGGAACTTTTCAGGATCACGAACGATGTAGTCTACGCCTTTATCTTCGAAGGCAGGTAGATTTTCGATGGGTGGTTTACGCGGGGTGAATACTCCCAAGCCCCCCGCAATGGCCACTGATGGGGCCTTGTGCTGGGTACCTTTATCCGTAGTAACGATGAAAGAACCGTCTTCACATTTTTCAATGGTTACCGCACTTTCCCCAAGGGTAAATCCGGGGTTGAACGGTTTGATTTGCTCCATGAGGTTGTCCACCAATTCTCCCGCCATCACTACAGGATATCCTGGGATGTCGTAAATAGGTTTCTTTGGATAGATTTCGGCCAATTGTCCGCCGGGTTGTGGAAGGGAGTCGATCAGGTGACATTTCATCTTCAACAACCCTGCCTCAAACACGGTGAAAAGACCCGTAGGTCCTGCGCCAATTATGAGTAAATCTGTTTCTATCATGGTGCTCAATCAATACAATGACAAAGGTAGGGACTGTAGGGTTCATAGAAACTTGATAATGGTCATAATTACCAACGGATTTCTCAATATCAGCCTAGGCCATCGGATACTCATTCTGTATCATATGCAACGCAAAAAATAGTACTTTCGTTACAGTATTACATGATTCAAATGCACAGACTGATACTAGCATTGTTATTGAGCTCTAGCCTCAGTGCTCAAACGCTATTTACCATCCCAACGGATGGCTCAATGGATACCTCTGCCAACTGTACCGGATTCTTGGTTGATGGCGGTGGAATAAACGGAAACTACAATACCTACGATGACGGGTATTTTGTGATTGATCCTCCTGGCAATGCCACGGTTTCTGTGACCTTCTCCTCTTTTAGTACGTACCACAGCTATGATAGAGTGTATATCTACGACGGTGTGGGAACGAGTGGGACGTTTTTAGGATCATATTACGGAAGCTCTTTGCCAAATTCCGGCAATGCCATCACATCGACTTCCGGTGCCATTACCCTTCGTTTTTACTCAAATTATTATGGAGTAAGTACTGGGTTCTTGATGTCATGGTCGACTAACGCTACTACGTCACCTAATGCTTCGATTAGTGCTACTTCGACCAGTGTAAGCTATAATTCGCCGGTACAGTTCATCAACACTTCTACCAACGCTGGTAATTATTTGTGGGACTTCGGCGACGGGAATACTTCTACGGATGCCAATCCGCAGCATAGCTACACCTCCAGCGGTACGAAGACCGTCACGATGATTGCCCAAAACTGTTACAGTTCTGATACCGCTACGATGACCATCAACGTAGGGTCAGCTCCAAATGGCTCATTTTCTAACGACAGTATCATTTTAAATGTCCCGTGTGGCACGACGGCCTCGGGTACTTGGACCCTAAGCAATGCCTCAGGTGCAGGTAACCTGATTGTTGCAACCGAACTCATAGATACCAACTACATCTTCAAGGCGGATTTTGAAGACGGTACCTTGGAAACCTTCACCACCACAAGTACGAATGCCACCTTATCTAATACCAGCTCTACCGCACACACGGGTAGCCGTTCGCTGGAGATGAATGGATACTACAACAATGCACAGACCGTGAATGCGGGATGGACGACTTCCCAGCCTACTAGAATTTCTTATGCAACGAAGGTGAATGCCAGCCAAGGATCGTCAGGATATACTTGGATTAGCGGTAGTACAGGGAACACTATTGGTTATTCCCCCTTTGGCTACACGTATTGGTACACTACCTCTTTGCGAATCATTTACCGCACCAACACTGGGTATACGACTACCTACTATCATTACACAACTGCCAATGAGTGGGTGAATGTCGAGTACGACAACATTGATTGGACCAACGGTACGTTTGATTTGGTGGTCGACGGTACGGTGGTTGCGACCAATGCCCAGTTCTATTACACCTCTGCCACTAACACCAATGGTATTCATGGCTATCAATATTCTACGTCATACGTTCACTACCTCGATGATGTTGAAGTTCAGGGGGGGACGGCACTTGATGTGACCTACAGTCCTGCCAATGCCACCATTTCCGGTGGCAATAATGTGGTGTTCAACTTTACTGTGGATGCCTCGAACTTGTATGCGAGCCAGTATTATTTGGAATTGGCCCTTTCTTCTAACGATACTAGTATTGACGGTTTAACTATTCCAGTCATCGTGAACATTACCGGTGAGGGGGTTTGGGAGTCCAATTATTCTAGCTGTACGGCTATCACAGGATACACAGGTGCTGTAAGTTATGACACCTTGAAAATTTGGAATTCCGGGTGTGATTCTTTGATGGTTAATAGTGTTGTGCTTTCAAATGCTAGAATTTCTGGAGGAACAGCGGGATTTGTTTTGGCGCCTGACGATACCATTTCATATGGTTATACATGGAGCAGTGCTGTGTCCGGGACTTATGCAGATACTATTTATTTCATCGAAAATGATTCTGTATATACCCGTTGTATTTCTGTAACGGTTCAAGATGCCCCATCTGTTGCTTTAGACAGCATAGAATTCAATGTATTGGCATCAGGTTGCCCGGATTCAGTTTTTATTCCCTTTTGGATTTTTAATGACGGTCAACAAACCCTTACATTTGAGAATGAAGGAGCGCCAACCGTGGCTCCACCTGCATGTCCTTTTACAATTCAACTTACTGATTCTTATGGAGATGGATGGAACGGTGCCAAGGTTGATTTGATTGATTCCGACGGTAATGTGCTGTACACTTTAGGTACTTCATTCTACTATGGCTCGTACTACAATGAGAGTGTCATGTTGTGTTCCGGGGAGACCTATCGTATTGTGGTAACCGCAACCGGTAGTTACAAGTCTGAAATAGGTTTGAATGTGATTGAAAACGGAACTACCATTGCGACCTACACCAATACCTCGAGCACGAATTTGGGAACTCAGATGGCACAGTTTAGTGCAAACTGCGGTATTCCTTGTTCGAATCCATCTACCTTGGTTTTCAATCCAACCACCGGATCCATTGCAACTGGTGATTCACAATTGGTCTACATGAAAATATACACGGATAGTTTGCTCGAAGGCACCTACACCTATTCGGCCTATGTAAATTCCAATGATCCAGTAGATTCGGCTAAAATGATTACCGTGAACCTCACACTTGATGGGGTTTCTGAAACTTTCATCAACAGAAACAGCTGCTTTGACCTAGATTCCCTTGTGAAGGGAGGCACCTATGTCGACAGTGTTTTTGTGGAGAATATTGGATGTGATAGCCTATACTTTAATTCCATCTCGACAACAGATGCGAGCTTTAGTGCCTCGGCTGCGTATAGTCAAATAGGAGTAGGAGATAGTGGATGGGTGATTGTGACTATTACGCCTACAACGGTAGGAAGTATTACGGACACGGTCTTTATTACGACTTCGGATACCACTTGGCCGGTGTGCTACAGTGGTTATGTAGCTGAGGCGCCTTCTGCATGGGTACAAACATCTCCTATCAATATCAGTACGCAGAATTGTGGAGATAGTGTGAATTTCAATGTGTTGTTAGGCAATACTGCGGCGAACACGAATATGAATTGGTCCATTAGCAGCGGTGAGGTACTGAACATCTTATTGGTGAACAGTAATGTGTATCCTTCGCTTTGGAACAATTTCCAAACTTACCTCGCGACCGTCGATGATGTGGCCATCAAGACCGTGACCTCGACAAGTGCTGTACCGGGTGAATTAGCATGGGCGGATATTGTCATCTTCCCGCCGGTAACGAACTCCTCGGCTTCTTCGGATTATACAGCTATCCAAACGGACATGTCGGATTGGATCAATGATGGTGGTAAGATGCTGATTATGGGAAGTACTTATGTAGATAATATCCTTGCGATGAACTTCATCAGTGGGTACTACTACGGGAATTACACTGGCTACACGCACTATGTGAATAGTGGCTATTACAATCACCCTTATGTACAGGGCGTGAGCACCTCATTTGCACCACAGTCGGCCGTTCTTGATGCCTACATCTACAACTCCGGTTATGTGTACCTAGTCTACAATACTTATTACCGTCAGGCGTTGAGTTACTTCCCGTTGGGAGATGGGGAGGTCATTTATTACGGCTTCAACTTCAATACAGTTTACGCGGATATGACCAAGATTTTGGACAATATCTTCGAGAGTACGCTTAGCGATAAGGCTACAGGAGTGAATTGGTTGAGCTTTAATCCAACTTCAGGTTCCACCAGCGGGGGTGATACTACGACGGTTTCAGGAACTGCGTATTCGGATACTTTGCCGGCTGGAGTATATAATTTGAACATCAATATTACTACCAATGATCCTACCAATCCTTCGTTCTCCATTCCAGTGACCTTTACGGTAAATGGACAAGGCGAGGGGATGATGGACAACAGCTGTGTGAACTTTGGATCTGTGTATCAGAACATGACCCATAATGAAGACGTTGCAGTCTACAATGTGGGTTGTGATACCTTGTTCATTAGTTCTGCCAGTACTGGAGGATCTGCCTTTACAGCGGGTTCGGTAAGTTTGGCTATTGCTCCGGGTGATACAGGAATGGTACCGGTATCCTTGTACCAAACCTCTCTTGGAACCGTCAACGACACCTTGTATGTGTATTCTTCAGTGGATACAGTTCAGCGTTGTTTAACAGCAAACATCGTAGGTGCTTCTGATATCAGTGTAGCACCGTCTAGCATAGAAGTTACCATCAACAAGTGTAATGGTTTTGCCACGGTGCCGTATACCATTACCAACAATGGTCAGGCCCAGTTGAGCTATGCCGTTGATGTCGCAGAGATTTACGACTCATCCTACACGCAGACTTGGTTGTATCCAGCGCCTAATTACAGCAATACCTTGGTCTACAACTTCAATAATATTATTGATAGCGACACCATCTTCTACGAGATCATCCTCAACGGAGAGTACAATCAGACCAACAACTACTTCTACTTGTACGCTAATGGTTCCTATGTGCAGACGGTGTACGATAACAACGTGAGCAACTACACCAATGATACCATTTCAGGCTTCATCACAGGATGGCAGTTGACCAACATTATGAATGCCGGATATTTGACCATCCAGTTGTATTCGTACAACTACAACTCAGTCTCTGGACAAACGTGTCAAGTACACGTATGGCAGCGCGATGATGTGACTTGGGCGAGTCCAGTGGGTGTGGCTACAGGTACATTGGCTGCAGGTAACTCTGTATCTAAGAGTATTCTTGTGACGGTATCTAACCTGGCCCTCGGTACTTATTACACATCTGTGGTCTTTGAAACGAACGATCCGCAAGATCCAATGTACCAAGTTCCGATGACCGTTCATGTAGTGAGCGAGCCGGATATGGTCTTGGGTGCGAATGCCATTAATTATGGTAATGTCTATAATACCACGCCAGTATTAGATAGTGTGTTGATAGAGAATGACGGGTGTTTGGATTTGACCATAAGTAATGTTTCTTCAAACAACTCACACTTTGTACCGCAATGGACAAATCAAACTATTGCGCCTGGCGCTTCAAAGTGGTTAAAGGTTACATTTACTGCCACCTCAAGTGGTGCTCAATCTGGTTTGATGACGATATCAAATAACGATAGTGTACAGTTTGTTAACCTAAGCGCCAATGTCATTTTTGCGCCGACGGCAGATTTCCAATACCAGGTACAAAATGCTTGTAATGGTACGGTAACCTTCACCAACGAGAGCTCTAATGGTGCTCAATACCAATGGGATTTTGGTGATGGCCAATTCTCAGGTGCCGTGAACCCTCAGCATTCTTACAATAAGCCAGGTACCTATACGGTAATGCTAGTGACTAGCAACTCTGGAGGCTCAGATACCACATTTAAGTCGGTTGCCGTAAATGACGTGCTATATGTTGCCTCTGAGTTCCCTGATACGGTGCAGGCTGGCACGACGGTTCAGTTCATCGATTCTTCGATGTATGCGAATTCATGGCAGTGGTACTTTGGTGATGGTAATAACTCTACTACGCCGAACCCACAGCATACCTATCAAAACAAAGGAACGTTCATCGTGACGCTTCTCGTGACGAATACGGCAGGATGTTCGGGATCAACCAACAATGCTATTATTGTAACCAGTGGTATTGGCATCCGCGAGCAAGCACTAGAAGCTGCGCTGTATCCAAATCCGACCTCGGGCTCTCTGCATATTGAATGCAGTGCGGCCGAGCGCATCATTCTCTATTCCAGCACTGGAGCACAGATCCTCGATATACCATTTGTAGAGGACCTCGACTTGAGCAATCTCCCAGCAGGTTCATACCAGATAGTCTTGCGTGGCAATAGCGGATTGTGGAGAGAGACCATCTCCGTGGTGCGGTAGGACGACCTAGATGTAGAACATAAAAAAACCCGAGCCGCAGGCTCGGGTTTTTTTCTTTACACTGTATTTAAAACCGCGCTTTAGGCGTTGAATGCGGCTTTGAATTTGTCAACGAAGTTTAGGCGTTCCCAAGTGAAGAGCTCTACATCTACGCTGATTTCAGATTTGCCATCTGCGCTTTTGAAGGTCTTGGTTACTACCTCGTGCTCGCGTCCCATGTGGCCGTAGGCAGCAGTCTCGCTGTACATGGGCTGACGCAATTTCAATTCTTGCTCGATCAATCCTGGACGGAAGTCGTAGATCTCCTTGACTTTCGCAGCAATCTCTCCGTCTGTGAAATCAACTTTAGCGGTACCGTAAGTATCTACGAATACACCCATGGGTTCTACTACTCCAATAGCATACGAGACTTGGACCAATACTTGGTCACAGATACCTGCTGCTACTAAGTTCTTTGCAACGTGACGCGTGGCATAGGCCGCCGAACGGTCTACTTTAGAGGGATCCTTTCCTGAGAAAGCACCGCCACCGTGTGCACCCTTACCGCCGTAAGTATCTACAATGATTTTACGACCGGTCAATCCAGTATCTCCGTGCGGTCCACCAATCACAAATTTACCCGTAGGGTTGATGTGGTATTTAATATCGTCGCCGAACAACGCTTGGATGTGTGCGGGGAGTTCTGCCTTCACAGCAGGGATGACTAGCTCAACGATGTCTTTTTTGATTTTCGCCAACATGGCGTCGTCCGTTGGGCCGAAGTCGTCGTGCTGTGTGCTTACTACGATGGCTTCAATGCGCTGAGGTTTGTGGTCATCGCCGTATTCGATAGTCACCTGGCTTTTTGAATCCGGACGTAGGTAATCAATCTGGCTGCCGTCGCGACGGAACTCGGCCAATTTCTTTAGGATTCTGTGGCTCAAGTCCAATGCCAATGGCATGAAGTTATCAGTTTCGTTCGAGGCGTAGCCAAACATCATTCCTTGGTCACCGGCACCTTGTTCTTCAATCGAGCCGCGGTCAACGCCTTGATTGATATCTGAACTTTGTTCATGGATGGCGCTGAGGACACCACAAGAATTGGCCTCAAACATATATTCACTCTTGGTATAACCGATGCGCTCAATGACACCACGGGTGATGCTTTGAACGTCGAGATAGGCAGAAGATTTCACTTCGCCAGCCAAAACGACTTGGCCCGTAGTTACAAGTGTTTCAACGGCCACTTTCGACTGAGGGTCGAAGGCCAAGAAGTTGTCGATTATAGCATCTGAAATTTGATCAGCTACTTTATCTGGGTGCCCTTCGGACACGCTTTCGGATGTAAAAAAGTAAGACATCTCTATTCTGTTTAGGGTTGCTCTTAGGTTAGCCAGAAAGGAGGTGGTTGCTTGCTCAGCGAGATGCTATGATCTGTATTTAGCATTTTTTACTGTGGTTGCAAGCAGTCAAATCCTTCCACGGCGTCAAAAGTAGAAAACAAAATGAAATTGTCTGTGCTTGATTTTAAATTTTCGAAAAATCCGTTCTACTTTTGTCTCGCTATCAAGAAAGACGGAGGGATTGGGCCCTGTGAAGTCTTGGCAACCCGGAAGCGCCGGGTGCCACCACCCACCCGAAAGGGAATGATACGGATCTCTGCATCTCCACGCTTTCTTCATAGCACCTAACCAACAAGGAGATGACAATACAACAGGCCATAAAGGAAAAGATTCTCGTGCTCGACGGCGCGATGGGTACCATGATTCAAGCCTACAAGTTTGAGGAAGAAGATTACCGTGGCGAACGTTTTAAGGACTACGCTCACCCGTTGAAAGGGAACAACGACCTCTTAGTGCTTACCCAGCCTAAGGCGATTGAAGATATACATTATGCCTACCTAAAGGCAGGAGCAGATATCCTCGAGACCAATACCTTCAATGCGAATTCCATTTCTATGGAGGATTACCACATGAGTGATCTTGTGGTAGAATTGAATGTAGCAGCTGTAGCGGCAGCGCGTCGCGCCATCGAACGTTATGAGGCGGCAGGAGGTCAAGGGCCTAAATTCATTGCAGGTTCTGTCGGGCCTACGAATAAAACCGCATCGCTAAGCCCTGATGTTAACAATCCAGGCTACCGTGCTGTGACCTTTGACGACCTGAAGGATACTTATTTCGAGCAATGTGTCGCCCTCATTGATGCAGGAGTGGATGCTGTGCTTATCGAAACGGTATTTGATACACTCAATGCTAAGGCGGCGCTATTTGCCGCCCAAGATGCCCAAGATGCTTCGGGTAGAGAAGTGGCGATCATGTTGAGCGGAACCATCACCGATGCTTCTGGTCGCACACTTAGCGGGCAGACGACGGAAGCGTTTTTAATCTCTGTAAGCCACTCTCCATTACTCAGTGTTGGTTTGAATTGTGCCTTGGGTGCCAAACAATTAATGCCTTATCTGCAAACATTAGATGCCAAAGCGCCATTTGCTGTTAGTGCACACCCAAATGCAGGACTGCCAAATGCTTTCGGTGAATACGACGAAACACCAGAGCAGATGGCTGCGCAAATAAAAGATTATTTGGATTTGAACTTGATCAATATCATTGGCGGTTGCTGTGGAACTTCTCCGGCACACATAAAAGCAATTGCTGACTTATCTAAAAATTACAGCCCAAGAACCTATGAGCACTAACCTTCCACCGCGTCCTATGCGCCTGAGTGGGTTAGAACCACTCGTAATTACTGAGGAAACCAATTTTGTGAACGTTGGTGAGCGTACGAACGTAACGGGTTCGCGTAAGTTTTTGCGCTTGATCAAGGAGCGTCAGTTTGACGAAGCCTTGGATATTGCCCGCGACCAAGTCGAGGGGGGCGCTCAAATCTTGGACGTGAATATGGATGAAGGGATGATCGATGGGGTAGAAGCCATGACGACCTTCTTAAACCTTATTGCTGCAGAACCGGATATCGCACGTATTCCTATCATGATTGACTCTTCCAAATGGGAGATCATCGAGGCAGGATTGAAGTGTGTCCAAGGTAAATGTGTGGTTAATTCCATTTCCTTGAAGGGCGGTGAAGAAGAATTCATCCATCAAGCCACCACTATTAAGCGCTTCGGTGCGGCAGTCATTGTTATGGCATTTGATGAGGATGGCCAGGCAGATAATTACGAGCGTCGCATTGAGATCTGTGAGCGTTCTTATAAGGTACTCACCGAGAAAGTAGGCTTCCCACCAGAAGACATCATTTTCGATCCGAATATTTTCCCTGTAGCTACGGGTATGGAGGAGCACCGCTTAAACGCATTGGACTTTTTCCGTGCGACCAAATGGATCCGTGAAAACCTTCCGTACGCCAAAGTAAGTGGTGGGGTAAGTAACGTAAGCTTCAGCTTCCGCGGAAATAATACTGTTAGAGAGGCTATGCATGCTTCTTTCTTATACCACGCTATTCAGAACGGAATGAGTATGGGGATTGTGAACCCAACGATGCTTGAGGTTTATGAGGAAGTAGATAAAGAATTAATGACCTACATCGAGGATGTGCTTCTCGACCGTAGAGACGATGCTACGGAACGATTGCTCGAATTTGCACAGACCGTGGAAGGCACCGTTAAAGACGAGGCGAAGGTCCTTGAGTGGCGTAATGAGCCCGTTGCAAAGCGTTTAGGGCATGCCCTCATCAAGGGGATTACCGAATTCATTGACGAAGATGTCGAGGAGGCGCGCCAGCAGTTCGCACGACCACTAGAAGTTATTGAGGGTCCTCTAATGGACGGAATGAATGTCGTAGGTGATCTTTTTGGGGAAGGGAAAATGTTCTTGCCCCAGGTCGTGAAGAGTGCCCGCGTGATGAAAAAGGCAGTTGCCTATCTACTGCCTTACCTAGAAGCCGAGAAGGCGGAGGGTGGCAGCTCGAGCGCTGGTAAAGTCCTACTTGCTACGGTAAAGGGTGATGTGCACGATATCGGAAAAAATATTGTGGGTGTTGTGCTTGCATGTAACAATTTTGAAATCATTGACCTAGGGGTGATGGTGCCGCCAGAGAAGATTCTACAAGCTGCTCAGGAGCATCAAGTAGACATATTAGGGCTTAGTGGACTAATCACACCGTCCTTGGATGAAATGATTCATATCGCCAAGGAAATGGAGCGCATGAATATGCACATTCCATTGCTCATCGGTGGTGCGACTACTTCGAGAGCGCATACTGCGGTGAAGATTGATCCAGAGTATAGCGGTGCGGTAATGCACGTCAGTGATGCCAGCCGTGCAGTAGGCGTGAGCTCTAAGCTACTTTCCAGCGAAGGGCCAACGTATGTGTTGCAAGAGAAAGCCTCGCTTGAAAAAGTGAGAGAAGGGTATGCGAAGCAACGCGAGCGTAAAGCTTTGGTGCCTTTCGAATTTGCGCAGCAGAACAAACCGAAATT
>Ga0255784_10003363_pt1 | contig 12170 bp, 16 predicted proteins | sample 101ome_14_FD_179982 | JGI IMG/M metagenome (GOLD analysis project Ga0255784, IMG submission 179982) | Coastal salt marsh microbial communities from the Groves Creek Marsh, Skidaway Island, Georgia - 101403AT metaG (version 2) | ecosystem: Environmental > Aquatic > Marine > Intertidal zone >...
AGCCTCTGCAGTGTCTTCCCAATCATTGAGACAATCAACTGACCATGCTGCACCCCACTTGATTTTTACATCAAGTTCCTTTGCTGCTGCCTTCATTGCATCGGCAACTTCATCATAGACATTTAGTTCCCAACAACCTTTACCGCCAATGTATGCCATCAAATCAACGGCATCACCTGTGATATGCTTTGACTTCATTGTTTGAGAGGCACCTTTTTCAACAAGTTCCTTTTGCCGCTCAACTGTGCGAACTCCTTCAGTGACGCCAAAATCTACAGTTGTCAATTCAATTGCTCTCTTAACAACATCAACTAATTCTGGTTTAACACCTTCAAGTCTACCGAGAGACCTTTGTGATAATTTAAAAGCCATCTTCCTCCTGTACTATTTGTCGATTAGAATATATTTGATCACATTTTCTTCTTGCATCATCTGCTAAATCAACATAATTATTATCGCAAAGTTTTACAAACGTTTCATAATGAAAATTATTTTGCTTAGTTTGCTGTACTGAAAATATAGCAGAAAATAAAGAAGTTAAAACTAGATAAGCAGCAATTACATAAAATATAGATTTCACTTTGCTCCTTTATTTATTTAACGGACAGGGCCCCATTTACCAATAGGACAACTAGTGCCACGCAATTTTGTTTTAACAGGCATAAAACATTTACAGATGCCACATAACTTTAAATGTGTTTTGAATTTTTCACACTTTTTACAGATCTCATAACGTTGATCTGCCATTTCACGATTCCATAGTGCCATCATACACCTGTAGATCCAAAGCCGCCATCTCGAGTAGCAGATGTAGGTAATTTTTTGGTTAAAACAATATCGGTTACTGTAGACTTGACAAGTTCACCTTGGCATATTCTCATACCATGTTCAACAACAAAAGGTGTACTTGTTAGATTTGTGAGGAGTATTTTAACTTCATTAACATAATCGGAATCAATAACTGCTTCTTGATTGACAAGATTGATTCCACTTTTGAGTGCAAGTCCAGATCTTGGATGCAATCTTACACTATATCCCTTAGGTATATCAAATATTAAACCTGTAGGAATCATTACACGTTTTCTTGGTTCAACTATAAATTTACCATTTGTTGTTCGAATCATTTCTGAATCAACATTGTGATAAACTAAAACTTCATCTGAACCTTCACATAAACATGCACATAGATCAAAACAAGCAGAGCCTTCCGTTGCAAAGGAAGGCACTGTTGCATTTTCATTCAACTTGTATACTTTTAATTTCATAATAAAAAACCATAATTTAGATTACAATAAATGAGCCAATCCCTGCTGCATTTTCCGCATTCAGATCAGTTGTTCCTGAAACACTATAAATTCTGAATGTTTTAAAGTCACTGCCCATGGTTGTTAGAGTACCACCATGTGCAACACTTACAGTATTACCACCAGCATCAATAATCTTGAGTGAAGTATTTGGAAGGATTAGACTGTCATCATAGTGAATAGTATATGTATCCCCTGCTTTTACAAGCAAAGAATCTACGGGGAAACGTGAGCCGATACCTGTAATATGATTTGCATCGGTATAAATTGAAAGTCTAGGTGTTACTGCATTGTTTTCTGCTCTCACCCAAACTTCTGATGGGAACCATGTTGCAGTTTGAATTGGCGTAATTGGCTCAATTGTTGTTGAATACATTGTGCGCAATCGATTCAATTCACTCTGTTGTTGGTTGAGTGTAGTTTGTGCAGCATTGATATCAACAATTATTTGATCAACTCTTGCTTCATTCCAAACCATATCAAAAGATGCGGCAGGATAAGTTGTTATATAATTTGCTTGATAATGTGGTGTACTATCAAAGAAATCATTTTCTAGGTCACTGACGTTTTGTGCAATTTTGCCTCCAGCAGCATACCCGGCGTTCATTAGATTAAATACACTTGTCAATTCAGCACGAAGTACATTTACTCGAGCAACATCAGTTCCTGCCAAACCAATTTCTGCATTTAATTCATCTGTTGTGCGATATAGATATGAACTCCACTCACGCAAATCTGCCTCAAGTTGATCCAATTCAGCGAATAGTGGTGCGCTTCCTGATCTAAAGTCATTAAATAGTTCAACCACAATTGCCATACATGCTGAAGTTGAAATGACTTGATTTGAAGGATCTTGAAGTTTGATTACTTCTTGAATAGCATCTTTAATCAAGATCGGCTTCATTAAGATTGATTTAATTTGTGCGGAAGTAAACGATAGGGCCATTTTTTTACCTTTGGTTATATTGTAAGATTACTAAAAAGTTGTACAGTCTCTGTTTTTAATCTTGAATAAGATACGTCATTGATGTTTTTGAATAAATCTATGTCATTTAACCAACTTAGAGGATGGCTAACATCAACCATTCTTCTAAAATAATCCACTACATAATTTATTTTATATAACGATTCCGCCTCATTACATAATAACAAATTTGCACCGGAGGCTTTTAATGCTTGTAATGTCAGAGCATGAGTATCTTGATATCCTGACCCAAGCATGTCATCAATAAAATGCAAAACATCATCATGTCTTTCAATATATGCATCTTTTAATTTGAAGGTAATTGCCTTACAATCTACTGCCCATGGCGCATATGTATTCGTATACAAATCCGCAGCAGCAATTTTCGCTGAATTTTCAATAGTTGTTGGTTTTAATAATGTATTTTCATACTGTTTTAGATTATTTATGAACGCCGCATAGGCTTCTATGCGGTCGGTAAATGTGATGAAGTCCATCTAAACTTTTTTAATATGATTAATTTTTTGAGCCTACTTGGTATTTAGCTATCAATTCCCACTGATTTCTTTCTTTATGTGGAATAATCTTAATCTGTGAAATAGGAATAGTTGGTTCTTCAACTGTATTTGGATCAATCAAGCTTACAAGTCCCCAATCATGAAGTAGTTTTGCAATTGTATTTCGTCTTGCTAAATCAGATTCTGTAAAGTTACTTTCTTTTCCATCAAGTTTAAACAATTCCTTAAATGAAAGAATAACATATCTTCCACGTTTATGTAGTATGTGACACGATTGATAAAGCTTACGTTCTTTTTTTGAAGCAATACCAATTCTTGTTAGTGTTTCACGAACTTTCAAGAAATCATCTTGGCTTTTCAAAGTGACTTCCGCTCCAACTCCACGAAATAAATCCTCCATCATTTCGGTAGTCATAAAAATCTCCCATTAAATTAAAATATAAAATAAAAAAATAATATAAAATATTATACATATTTATATTTTTTCATTTTTCTACAATTCCATAAGTTAAGGAATTCTTTATCTTTTTTAGATCTTCTTCAGTTAAAATATCAATTACTTCACTTGCCTTCTTTCTTGATATTTTAAAGTAGTCAATCAAATTTTGAATTCCCTCATCATTATTTTTATACCATGCTGCAAATCTTTTTTTCTTACTAATGGCATAATAATAGAAATCGTAGTCCATTCGGGAGTGAAACGATGGATACATATTCAATTCTTTTGCGTATAACACACAATCAACATAACTTGCCATTGCACGATTCACGATAAACGGTGAATAATCTTCAAGCCTTTCTCCTAGATATTCTGTTTTATTGCATATAGATTTCACATAGTCAAAAGGACCTAGCTTAGTCCTTTTGTATGGTTCAATTATTTCTTCTTCTTTTTCCTCAAAGCCAAAAAAGTTTGTCATGGTTACCTCACTCAAATTCACAAGGTAACATCATCAATTCAATCATACAGGCAACTGAATGGATTTCCTTATCAACTGCAAATGTCGATTCAAAGCCATATTTCGAAAGAATCAAAATTGCCTCTGGTAAACAAGATGCTGATGCAGTTCTCAGCAATTCATCATAAACTGCACGATATAATTCCTGTTCTGTACCATGCCACTTTTCAAGAACAAACTTTCGTATATCTTGAAACTTTTTTTCCTTGATTGCTGTCATCAAGACGGTGATGTTTTCATTTTCAATTGAAGTCAAAATCTTTTCTGACAATGTGCCTGTTGCGCTATATCTCTGAATCTCATTGATACATCGGCGAAAATCAGGAAAGAAATGCATCACAACATGCTGAACTAATTTCTTGTCATATGATATATTTTCTTGATCAAGAATATCACAGATTCTCTTGAAGAACGTTTTCGCCAATGCAGGTCTTTGTTCTTTAGGAAAATTGAAATGAATTACAGCACATCTTGATTGCAAAGGAGGGATGATTCTTTGTGCTTGATTTGCAGTCATCACGAAACAACAGTTTGAAGAATACTTTTCAAAGAAGTTTCGTAAGGCATTTTGACTAAGGTCCGGAAGATGATCAGCCTCATCAAGGATCATCATCTTTCTGCGACCATCAAACGATTTTGTCGAAGAGAAATCTGCCATCTTGGTACGGATAACATCAATGCTTCTTTCTTCTGAAGCATTGATCATCATCACCTCAAGTTTCAGTTCATTTGCAATGGCGAGAGCAGCACTAGTTTTACCTGTGCCACCAGATTGAGAATGAAATAGGAAGTTTGTCAAATCGCCTTGCTGAATGAAACCATTGAGAGTTTCTTTGATATCTTCAGGCAAGACAAGGTCGTTCACAGTTTCAGGTCGGTACTTTTGTGACCATAGAAATTCAGATCTCATAATATAACCTCATAATAAAAATGTTAATCAATAGGCCTTCTTCTCACTCATTTTCTTGTTTGTGTTCTCAATAGTGAGTTTATGCTTTTTGATCTTATCACCAAATTTTTTCAATTCATCTTCATCTTTTGTCTTTGAGATCAAGTCGGTATATTCCTTGATGTTATTCTCAAGACGTTTCACAGCAGACTTCTGACGAAATCTTTTTGCAGCAGAACCACCTTTCATAGGCAGACTCCTTTCATTATAACATGTTTAAAAATTAAAATCAAGAAGTTTTGAAGATTGTATCATACAGATTGAAAACTTCTTCTGACTTTGCTCGTTCCTCAGCAATATTTCTTTTGTGATAGGTATTAGCAAGTTTGACTAGGCTTGCCTTGGGAATTTTAAATTGCTTCGACAAATCAGCCAAGGCATCTTTGATGTAATCATTCTCACCTTCGATTCTTGTTTTGCAATTTGAAATTTCTCGAATCACTTTCTGAATTTGCATTCGGTCTTCTTCCGATGAAGGTAGCACACTTGCTTCAATTTCTTCTGACATTTTCACTCCATTATATTTTATTACGATTAATATTCTGCAAGATATCAATCATCGCAACAAACTGATTGATATACTTTACTGTTTCTCTCGGTAGTTTTAAATCACCAAGTTTATCAGAATTTTTTTCTCTCATTTGATCACGGATATAAGTAGGACCTACATTGTAGGCAGCAAGAACTTGTATCCAGGATGGAAATCTTGCTTTCAAAAACTTTAAATAATTTATTGCAGCATGTGTTGACTTTCGCCAATCATATCTTTCATCAATTAAGATACGAGTTTCCATGCCTAAATGTCTTGCAGTTAGGTCATTTATTTGCCAAAGACCTTTTGCACCTTTGACTGAAACTGCAGTAGGTTCAAAACAACTTTCAATGATCGGCAAATATGCTAGTTCATAAGGCAATTTATTTTTATAAAGTTCTGGTATAATGTATTCAAGATAACCATCATCTTTTGCTTTACTTACGCATTTCTTTACATGATATTTAAAATAAGAACTATTTGAATACATGTTAAAAGGATCACGTTCAGCACCCATTAATAAAAGTGCTGAAATACCAATTAAAATCTTAGAGTATAATTTGTGATTTCTCTGCGCTAACATCGATACCTGTAACTGCTCCTAAATAAGCACTTTCAACTTCCTTGTTTGGTTTTACCATTGCCACAATTTTACTTGTTTCAACAGTGATTACTGAATCTTTATCACCAGTATTTATCCAAGGCATTAAGGCAACACCTTGAGGTGATTGAACAAAAACGGATGGGTTTGACAAACTAAGTTTGCTTTGTGATTGCCAAAACTCTACATCATCAAGACCAATTCTGGCAAGTACCTCCTCACCAGTGATCATTTTCATTGCATATACTTTCATTACATTACCTATTTGGGTTTTCAATTACAGAAAAGAAATCATAAGAACGGTTCTTTGATGTAAACTGAGCGCCGCCTTTTAAATTAATCTTTACTGTATAGTCATCAGGAATCATTTTTAGTTTAGCAATATCAAAGATTGCTTCAAATGGTTCACCATTATTTTTCTGGTCAAGTTTCCTGCTATGCTTCTCTGCACTTGGATTTGAAAAATCATTTGAAACCATATAGATTTCTGTTTCATCTCCAACAAATGCTAGATGCTGATAGCCGTTTACATTGGTAGCTTTGATGCCATATGCAAGCATATCTTCAGTCAATACAAATTCTGCATCTGGCTTACGAATGTTATAATCTTTTGTATCATCAAATTCCGCAATGATTTCAGGATCCGCAAAACGAATACCCTGCTCAGTTTTGTCAGAACGAATAATCAAATGTTCTTCATCTTCAGGAAAATATAATTCAACATCGCCAGTTGATTGGACAAGGCTGAACACATTGATAAAATGATTTAAATCAAAAATACAAAACTCTTTAGGAAAATCGAGATTGAATTCGGCAATGGCAAATACATTGCCAGAATCTGCCTTTGTTCTTTGTGTTACACCTTCTTTAAAGGATATTGATTGGTTAATTGAAGAGAAGTTTGAGAGTAGATGTAAATCAGCTTTTGATAATTCCATAATAATCACCTCGTATATAATAATGATCAAAAAATAAAAGGGCGCAAAGGCGCCCTGTATTATAACATAATATTAAATCAATGTCAAGGCTTTTATGCAGCCTCTGCAGACTCAGCAGCAGGAGGCGGAGGTCCCACATCAATTGTTGGTAGACTTTGATTTGCTGTTTGTTGTGTTGACAGTACATGCTCCATTGCAGCAAGTGCTTGAACAGAACCACGATATACATAAGTACCAACATGACTCAATTGCATCCAAGGACAAGCCCAGATTTTAGTGCCAACTTTACGAGACATTTGGCAGAAGAAATAATCTTCGGATAGTAAACGATTTGTTTCACCACCTGTTGTATCTGGTCGGTCAAAGTCACAATGGAAATAAGCAGTAATGAGTTTTGAACCATTGAAATCAGGTGAGTGATTATGATCTGGCTTATATTCGTATTGTGGAAATTCTGATTTGTATCTTTGAAGTGCGGACTTTCGAATCATCATGAAACCAGTTCCAATTTCAAGAACTTCAACTGGCTTGAAGATTTCAATTTCGCCACGATTGACAGGATTGAAAACAAAGTCACCGCCAAAATCGGCAAGTTTATTTGGATCATCTAAGAATCCATCAATACTTGCGGCTCTGTTTACTCTTGGCCAGAGAATATGTTTTTTAGGATATAGACCACCAATAATTTCATGGTCTTCATCAGAAAGATAAAGTAGATGCAATACATCACGAGGATCAAAAACAACATCAGCATCAATGAAGATCATATGAGTGAAGTCTGATACTTCGAAATAATGTGTCAAATAATTTCTTGCTCGTTGAATCAAGCTTTCGTTCATAATAAATTTACATTGTAGTTTAATACCAAAGTAAGAACACAATGTATTTAAGTCAATCAATCTGGATGCAGTCTCGGCAATCATTTGACCACCATAGCAAGGCATACAAACCATTAGACTTTTACCTTCAAAGTCTTTTGGTTCAAGTTGCTGTTTCAGTCCAGTATCTTGAGGTTGTTCACCACCAATATCTTGTACTGCTGGTTGTTGGGTTTGTTCTTCAGCCATAAAAACTCCATTAAAATTAATAATTAAAATAGTAGAGAATCATCTCAATTCTCTACTATTTAGTGAGTTTAAAATTATTAATAAATAATTTCTTCTTTCACTTTCAAAACTACATCGGCGTAAAATCCTTCTGGATTTTCAACGACAGACCAATTTGTTCTACCCTTTCTGAAATAAGGATGATCTTCTCCTACATGGTCATAGAACCCTTCAATGATAAAGTTGAATAACATTTTAAAATATTCTTTACCATTAGCTACATCTTTAGGATCTGTTCGATCATACGTTTGTTTGATATAGGTCTTTGCCTCTTCAAGTTGCACTGCACGGAATGCATATTCCAATGCCTTGTTTGATAATTGATCTGACAACTTCTTTTTACTTTCACTTATTGAAACTTGATTAAAGTGGTCTGAAAACTCATCCCAGGCAAGTTGAATGACATCTTCAGTAGACATCATGTTATTTGGATCAATTGGCTCATGATTATCATCGAAAATAGTATCATCAATTTTCTTGTAAAGTGAGATAAATGCATCACGAACTTCATCATCAAAACGAGCAATTGCGTATAAAATTGCTTTTTCTTTATCTTTCAAAACAGAATAAATATCGAGTATATGGAACAATCGGCGAGTTGTGATCATTTCATCAATTGCCTCATCTTTATAGGACTTTCGAGTCACTTCTGCCCACTGACAAAGCTTCTCAGAAAATAAATCATCATCAACTGGAATTGATTTTGCTTCAATATACTTATCAAGCATTCTCGTTTCTTTTGTCTTTGATGGATAGTCATGCTCAATACACATTACAAAACGCTCAAGGAATGCAGTGTTCTGAATGTTTGTGCCAATATAACGTCCAGTATCTGAACCATTACCTTTTGTATTGTCAGTTGCAATGATGTTGAACCCTTCAACAGGCATGATTCTCTCACCAGTCTTTTTAACTAGGAATGGTTTACCTTCAAGGATGCCTTGAAGAGCAAGCATTCTGGCTGGATTTCCTGCAAAGATTTCATCAAGCAATACAACACCACCAGTTTTTGCTGCTTCTACAAGAGGTGAATCTTCCCAAATTGTTTCACCATTGATCAGATTATAGTGACCAAGAATATCCATTTCATCGGTCTCAACTGTGATATTCATACGATAGAAGTTACGCTTGTTCTTTGCACAGGCTTGTTCAACCATCTTTGTTTTACCATTACCAGAATCACCAGTAATTACAACAGGCATGAACTTCTTTGACTTGACTACAGCATCAATTACGTTGAAATCACCAAATGGCACAAAGCATACATCACGTTCAGGTATATAACCTTTTGTTACTTCAACCACTGGTTGTGCTTTCTTAGGTTTAAATGTCACAACGTTATCTTCCTGTTTTGTTGCAAGTTCAAGATTATAAACACCATGAGAAACTTTCTGAAGTTGTTTCAAAAGTTTTGTATTGCATGGAAATCCAAGTTTTTCTGCGGCCTCTGCAATCTCTTTTCGAGTTACAGTAGTTTTGTCAATCACTTCACGAAGTTGTTCAATTCGGTTCATCATATAGGACTCCTTTGTTGGATAATAAAAGATAGAGCGGTCTGATAGATCATATCACACTTCTTCCAAACTGTCAACATAATTTTTTACTAAATCTAATTTTTCTTTCTTGACATATTGCTGTTCTGAAATCAGTTCAACAATACGAGTGGCAAGAAACTTTCGTTTATTCTTTACTGATGAGTTTTTACTCAAGGCATTCGCCAATGATTTCGAAGTAAACTTACCAGTTTTTTCAGATTGTTCAACTCCTACAAGATGATCAACATCATCATTTTTAAATAGGTCTTCCTCTGATGGTAGGTAATGATAAGAGTAGGCATTATACTTGGGATTGCCAATTGATTGAATGTTCACTACAAAAATTTTATCATAGCCAGTATTCTTATCAATTGCAACAAAGCCATGTGTTCGAAAATCTTTGAGCATTTTTTCGACTTCTTCAAAAGTAAAGTCTCCGTAATTTTTAGGTGCATCATACTTGAATGAATTTCTTGTATGATTGACTAGTTCAATACAAACAACGTTTGCGCCGGTTTCCGCTTTTAAGATTCGAGCCCATTCTCTTGTTCTCGCACGATTATAATTTGAAATTGAAGTATCATATCCTCTCGGATAAACTCGGTATGTTGTTGACTTATGTAGACCACGAACAAATAGGTCTCGGTCATTAACATTAGGATTACCGGTATGATTGTAACAGCCATTCTTTTCATATAGACGATGAAATCCACCAGAATCTGTTTCTGAAACAGGTCCAGTATCTGAGCCACTATCATTTCTCCAAGTATCGTGACGGTCAAAGTACCGGTCTTCAAAAAGACTAAATTCATCTTTTGCTGATGCAGTGTTATTTTCAGCCATCAGTTTTTCTTTTCGCAAACGATCAGTAAACGCCGGTGTTACAATTTCATAACGGTCTACATAACCATTTGCAATTCCCTGAAGACCATCACTGTCACCATCTGTAATTACAAGTAGATTCATTACATCAACATTCATCTCTTTTTGATGTTTAGGCAAAAGATAATTCATCATAATTAATGAATCATTCAATGGTGTTGAACTCAGGTCAAATAGATCACTCAATTCAACTATGTTTTCTGTCTCTGCCTCAAATTGTCTTTCCTTTGAATCATATTCTTCGGGTCCATAAACCTTGTCAAGTCTTTCACGGATATTATTTTTATAACGTTCAAACGCCGTTTCTTTGTACGCATGTGTTGTACCAAGAAAACAATAGCCAAGATAAAACAACGTTCTTAACTGCTCATCATAATTTTGTCTTGAAGAATCGGCTAACTTTAATAATTTAAATTTAAGTGGCATTCTTAAATCACCAGGCTCTGTTGCATGAGAAACTACATTAATTGGATAGTCACAACAGTTTCCGCCATCCGTTGTAAATGCATAAGCAACAAATGGTACTTGAATGCTTCGGCAGAACATTACATTATTGATCAATTGCAGAATCGCATTTGTCATAATTCCACTCATTGAGCCAGACCAATCAAGCAATAAAACAAAGCCATGATTTTTTTCATCTTTTATAATTGACTTATTTAAAAATACATCTGAAGTGTACTTATAATGTGCCAATTTATGCAGGTCTAAATTACCTGTCTTTGACTCTTGAGTTCTGCGATAATCTTCAGCCGCTTTCATACGATAGAATTCTCTTACCATATGTGACTGTATTGGAGCCATTTCTTTTTTATATTCACTCATAAACAAATCATATAGACTTCTTTGATGAGGTGACATACTTTGCATATTCTTTGATAAAACCGAAACACACATTTTATTGTCGATAATAAAATCTTCAGTTTTTAAATGCTTAGGAAATGAAGCATTGACAGGATTTGAAGAATACTTATTTTCTGACATCATTTTTTCTTGATTTTTTTCCCAATGATTGTCAGTTATTGATGATTCTTGATCTTCAAAGCTGCCTGAATTTTCTTCAATTTTATTCTTTAAGAATTTTTTTACTTCCTCTTCTCGGCCATCATCAAGCATATCTTTAACTTGTTCGATTTCCTCATCTGATAAAATATCCGTAATATCACTTGAGTTATCATCAAAATAATCTTCATACTCATCAGCAGGTTCTGCATCTGGATCATATTCACCATGTACATACCTAACATCTTTCATCAGTTCTTCAGCATGTTTATCTTTAAGCCATTCATATAATTCAATGGCATTTTGTTGAACTTCTTCAAAGGTTTTATTTTGTGCAGCACGGTCTACCCAATACTGTTCTTCTTCTGAAAACTCACAGTCGAAATAGTAGTCACCTTTAAAATGTAGATTCATACGATCAAGTAAACACATATCTTGTGTATCTTCATCAAATGCAATACCAAATAGATTACGATTTACTAGTTCATAAAAGCCACGGATGAATGTTGATTTTGAGCCAGGAAATTTTTCTTTCATGGCATCTTCAATTCTTTTGTCTTCAAGAATGTTTAGAATATTCTTGTAGATCATTGCGTGTTCTTTGGCTTTTTCGTGAGTACCAAATTCAGGTGTGTGTAGAGCATGTGAGGATTCATGAAGCATCAACAGTTCACGGGATGCTACAGGTAATTGCAAAATCCATTTAGGGAATGTCATTCTTCGTTTTTCAATATCGAAGTATGCTGTTGGAGTATTCTTGATTTCAATTTTGATATTTTCAGCAGAGAAGAGCCTAGCTAGGCTCTCACTATAAATTTCTTGCATAGATTGGCTCCGATTGAGTTTAAAATGAATCTCAACAGATTATATCAGAAAGAAT
>Ga0255784_10003369_pt1 | contig 12160 bp, 10 predicted proteins | sample 101ome_14_FD_179982 | JGI IMG/M metagenome (GOLD analysis project Ga0255784, IMG submission 179982) | Coastal salt marsh microbial communities from the Groves Creek Marsh, Skidaway Island, Georgia - 101403AT metaG (version 2) | ecosystem: Environmental > Aquatic > Marine > Intertidal zone >...
AGACTTTGTTTTTTGCAATAGAAAAGATTTGTGCCATCTCAAAAACCGTAAAATCACTGACTACATCGTCAATATTTTCAACTGGAATATAGGCTTTTATGGAGTCGCTTTTAGATTCTTTTTCTGTTCCAATAAATTTATTAGGTATGTTTTTAACAGGGGTATTATCTACAAAATCTCTTGAAGAAGTCTCAATGAGATCGATATTCATTCGAGTTAGTACATTTTTGGAAAGAGCTTGAAATACCATTCGATTACTCATTTGAATTGAATCCATATCTGTGAGTAATTGACTGATTTTTTTAATTCGTTCTGAATTTATTTTGACATCTTCATTGAGGTCAACATCCTGAATTTCATTGAGATCAATATTGATGATATAGGTTTCAAAATCAGAGAAAGCAAATGGTCTCTTGCGCTTATCACTGTTGGAAGTAACCTGAATATCTTCATAATAATTACCATTGTAGAGAACAAGCTGTATAATATTGGAATTTTTAGTTGAAATAAATTCTCCTGACTCTGCTTTAATTACGGTTGAATTGACCTCCTTAGCAGTTTTTTTGTGAATGGTTACATTTTTGAGATAACGATCGTTTTCACCGTATTTTTCATCGACAAGGATGGTCATGCCTGTTCCTGCAAATTCACTGAACACCCCTTCGGTTAATGCGACTGAGGGTTTGAGCTTTGCGATATTCCTTCTCAGACTATAGGATTTTTGCTTGGATACAGGAATGACATTATTTGCGAAGAAGAACGTAACAACTCCCAAGATGGAAACCAGTACAATCAATGAGCGCATGGCTCTCTGAAGTGAGATTCCAGAGGCTTTCATCGCTGCAAACTCGTAGTGTTCTGCAAATTCACCAAAGGTGAGAATAGAGGCTAACAATACGGTTAAAGGAAGTACTTTTTCCGTTAAATCGGGAAGCATATAGAATACGAACTTGGCAATGATACCTATATCTAATCCCTTACCAGCTAAGTCATCGATAAAGAGCCAGATCATCTGAAAGATGAATATAAGCATCAAGATCGCAAAAGAACTAATGAACTTGCGAATAAAACTTCCAAATATATAACGATCTAATAGCTTCAATCTTCGATGATATAATACCCGAGTTGTTGGTAGTGATCTCTGTCAAACACAAAGCTGTTAGGATCTAGTTCTGTATTGGTGATAAATGATTTTACACTAATGGTAGTTACAGTTCCATTATTTCCTTTTTGAATCAGCTTGTAAATTTGAAGTTGCTCTTTTAAAATCCCTAGTAGTAATTGTTCCATATCAGAATCACTGTCGATAGGAGTCAATTTGATGTATTGAACAATTCCTTCAGGGGTATTTTGTTCGATATCCATTTCATAGGTATATCCATCTCTGTAGAAATCAAATAAATTAGAAGGAGAGATGCTATCTTGATCGTCTGTTTTATCGACGATAGTCACCTCTTCATTTTCATCGACAATAGTGATAACTTTTGTTCCGTCAAACAACTGCTTAATTCCCATATAATCAAAAAAATAGAGGCTGTCTTTAAGGGTGATACTGCCTTTGGTGTCTTGACGAATATCTGCAACTTCATTGTAGAGGCCGTAGTCAAAATCCAATTTAATATTCTCGAAAGATCTTATCTTGTTGTAAACGGACTCTAATAGGGCCTCAGGATCTTGTTGTGCACTGAGGTTTTGAAACATGAGTAATCCAAACAATAAAAGTGTAATCTTTTTCATTAGGTGTTATTTTCATTATTTAACAACTGGTCTAAGGCCATCAGGTCTGGAACCATTACTTGGCGTGCTTTAGAGCCTTCAAAAGGACCTACAATACCCGCTGCTTCTAACTGATCAATAATCCTGCCAGCTCTGTTGTATCCAAGTTTTAATTTTCTTTGAATTAGGGAAGCAGATCCTTGTTGAGCAACGACAATTACCTCTGCAGCCTCTCTAAATAAAGCATCTCTTTCAGAAGCATCGATATCAAGTACAGAGGTTGCTTCTTCACCTACGTATTCTGGAAGTAAATGTGCATCAGGATAGGCTTTTTGAGAGCCTATATACTCAGTGATTTTTTGAACCTCAGGGGTGTCGACAAAGGCGCATTGTAAACGGGTTACATCGTTTCCTTGAGTGTATAACATATCACCTCTACCGATGAGTTGATCAGCTCCCTGTGCGTCTAAAATTGTTCTAGAATCTATTTTTGAAGTAACTCTGAAGGCTATACGAGCAGGGAAGTTTGCTTTGATTAGACCTGTGATTACATTGACAGATGGTCTTTGTGTTGCAATAATTAAATGAATACCGATGGCACGAGCTAATTGAGCAAGACGAGCAATTGGGGATTCTATTTCTTTACCAGCAGTCATAATCAAATCTGCAAATTCATCGATGACTAAGACGATGTATGGAAGGAATTTATGACCGTCATTTGGATTGAGTTTTCGTGCCTTAAACTTTGCATTGTACTCTTTGATATTTCGAACCATCGCTATTTTTAAGAGCTCATAGCGGTTATCCATTTCGATACACAAAGAATTTAAGGTATTGACAACCTTAGTGGTGTCAGTGATAATGGCTTCATCAGTATCAGGAAGCTTTGCTAAAAAATGACGTTCTATTTTGTTGAACAGTGTTAATTCCACTTTTTTAGGATCGACAAGTACAAACTTTACTTCGGCAGGATGCTTTTTGTACAACAAGGAAGTAAGTACTGCGTTGAGACCTACAGATTTCCCTTGACCTGTAGCACCTGCCATGAGTAAGTGAGGCATCTTAGCGAGATCGACTACAAAGGATTCGTTTGAAATCGTTTTACCAAAAGCTATTGGCAATTCCATCTCAGCCTTTTGAAATTTGGTAGAAGCGATAACGGATCTCATAGAAACGGTAGTCGCATTCTTATTGGGAACTTCAATACCAATGGTGCCTTTACCAGGAATCGGAGCGATGATACGAATACCAAGTGCCGCTAGTGAAAGTGCAATATCATCTTCTAAGTTTTTAATCTTTGAAATGCGAACTCCAGCATCAGGAACAATTTCATAGAGGGTCACTGTAGGACCAATAGTCGCTTTGATATTGGAAATTCCTATATTGTAGTTCTTTAGTGTTTCAACGATTTTAACTTTGTTCTCTTCTAATTCTTCTTCGTTAATGGTAATTCCACCACCACCTCCGTGTTCTTCTAAAAGATTGATGGGTGGAAATTTATATTTAGAAAGCTCTAAAGTAGGATCAAAGGAGCCAAAATCTTCAACAATCTTATTGGCGAGTTGATCGACTTCGTCTTCTTCATGTGTTTGAGTGACTTCAACTTTTAAATCATCTTCAGCTGAACTTTCCTCTATTTTTGTTTCATCAACTGTTGGTTCTAAGTTAATTGATGAGGTTTCAGGCTCTGGTTCACTTATAGATTCAATAGTTGGTTCCTGATTTTCTATTTCTGATCGATGCGTGTAGGGATCAATGGATTGATCTTCTAGTTGATCATCACTAGTGATTGGTTCTGTTTCTTTTTTAGAAGTTAATTTTTTTAGAAGGGTGTAGGGCTGAAAATTAAATACTCTTACTGCAAAAACAATAAGCCCTAACACGAGAAGAACTAATACTCCTGATGCGCCTATAAAATCACTTATGAAGAGATTCATTTCATATCCTACAACTCCAGAGAGGATTGGATAGGATTCAAAAAAGAATCCCGTAGTCATAGAAATCCACAACAGTGAATACATAGACCAAAAGAACATGCGAGCTAGTTTTTTAGTTCCTAAACTAAAAAAGAGAAAAAAACCCCATGCTCCTATAAAAAAACTGATGATGAAAGATGCGACACCAAAACCTTTGTAGACAAAGAAGTGCGCCAACGAGGCACCAACCTTATTAAATACATTTGAAGCCTTTACAGATCGAGATGAGAATTGGTCTACAATACTTTGGTCAGTTTGCCAATTTGAAAAATAAGACAGAAAAGAAATTGAAAGAACAATGGCAAATAAAAATAGAGCAGCACCAAGTATAACCGTGTTTTTCTTAGAAAGTTGAAATGATGTTCTCATGCGCTGCCTTGTAGATGTCTTAGATTTCAATTTTGCCATAAAGCTGAGTTAGGATGCTAAAATACAAAAAGCGAGGCAAAACCTCGCTTTTATTTTTGAATCTACTTAAAGAATTTTATTGATCGATAGACCCCAATACGCGTTTCATAAAATCATTTAGGGCTTGTTTTTTATCAGCACCTGATTTAATTGATTTGGAGACTTCTAAAGCTCCATACATATTGGAAATCAATTCACCTAACACATCTAATTCTTCGTCTTTAATAGCAGGAGAATCAGTTAAGTATTCCAAGGTTTCTAATGTTTCATTTAAGAAATCCTCGTCATTCTCTTCTACAAACTGGACCAGATGTTTAATTAGCGGTAATCTCATTGATAAATTCTTTTAGATTTTCGTACTTATTGGTTTGTATTTGATTTACCAATTGACCATTTCTAAAGGCAGCAAAAGTAGGTAAGTTATCTACATTTGCTAAGGCTCTAGAATTTGGAAACTTTTCAGCATCAACTATTACAAATGTTGCATTTTGATGCTCTGAAGCTTCACGCTTGAATTTTGGCTTCATAATTCTACAATTACCACACCAACCAGCAGAATACTGAACAAAAACCGTTTCGTTTTCTGTGACTACTTCTGAAAGATTATCTTGACTTAATTCGATCATAATTAATTAGAATAGATGTATTGACAATTAGTGAGTAGATAAGTATTCCTTAACTCCTTTAGCATTCGCTTGCATCGCATCTTTACCTTCTTCCCAGTTAGCAGGGCAAACCTCACCGTGAGTTTGAACATGAGTATAAGCATCGATCAATCTAATAAAATCACTTACTTCTCTTCCTAAAGGCATATCGTTGATGTTTTCGTGAAATACTTTTCCATCTTCATCGATTAAGTAAGTAGCTCTATAGGTAACATTGTCACCAGAGAGTTCAATAACGTTAGTTTCTTCGTTATAACGCTCTTCTGTGGCATCTAAAATTCCAAGGGTAGAAGATAGGTTTCTATTGGCATCAGAGATTAATGGGTAAGATACTCCTTCGATTCCACCGTTGTCTTTTGGTGTGTTTAACCATGCAAAGTGAACTTCAGCAGTATCACAAGATGCACCGATTACTAAAGTGTTTCTCTTTTCGAATTCTCCTAAAGCTTCTTGAAAAGCGTGTAATTCAGTTGGACAAACAAAAGTAAAATCCTTTGGGTACCAGAATAACAATACTTTTTTCTTTTCAGTTCTAGCTTTTTCTAATACGTTTAATTCAAAAGTATCTCCTAATTCGTCGATAGCTTTTACAGTTAAATTTGGGAATTGTTTACCTACGTATGACATTGTATTAAATTTTTAATGTTAGTGACGCAAATATACAAACAGAACATTGCTTATTATAAGATATTTATCATATTATTCAATTCGATAATAAGAAAAACTTATGATTGGAGTTTCTTTATTTTATATCCAATAGCTGCAACAACAAGAGTAGTGATAGGGCTGAGCCAATTAAAGATACTATACATAAAATAGGAGGCTACTGGAACGCCTAAAACACCTGAGTGATAAGCTCCACAGGTATTCCAAGGAATTAATACCGATGTTACAGTACCTGAATCCTCCAGTGTTCTACTCAAATTTTCAGGAGCGAGTCCTTTTTCTCGATAGGCCTTTGAAAACATTTTACCTGGTACTACAATGGCGAGGTATTGATCAGAGGCTGTAAGGTTTAAAGCAACACAACTACCAACAGTACTTGCAAAAAGACCAAAGGTTGTTTTGGCAACTTTTAGCATAGAAGTACTCAATTTGTTGAGTGCACCAATACCATCCATGAATCCACCAAATACCATAGCACATAGAATTAACCAAATCGTTCCTAACATCCCATACATTCCACTTGATGAAAACAATTCGTTGAGAATTGGATTGGCAGTTTCAACATTGGTATTGACAGTAATTGCATTTAAAATACCCTTATAGGCGTTGACGAAATTAAAATCCAATGCACCAACGACAATTGAAGGTTGAAATATAAGAGCAAACAAAGCTCCTAAAAGCGTTCCAATTAACAAAGCGATAAGTGGTGGTGTCTTTTTAACAATCATAAAAATCACTCCTAATGGAACCAAAAATAACCATCCATTGATATTAAAAGTCGCTTGAATTTCATTTTGTAAACTACCGATATCGGTTTGTCCACTGATGTCGATTGTTAATCCCAATATCACAAAAACAATAAGCGTTACGATATAAGTGGGTATGGTAGTGATCGTCATATAACGTATGTGAGAAAACAATTCTCCACCTGCCATAGCAGGAGCGAGGTTCGTTGTATCGGATAAAGGGGACATTTTATCTCCAAAATAAGCACCAGATAAAACAGCTCCAGCGGTCATTCCCATTGGAATACCAAGTGCGTTACCAATACCGATAAGCGCGATACCAACTGTTGCAGATGTCGTCCAAGAACTTCCTGTTGCTATCGATATAATCGATGAAATCAGTACTGTAGCTGCTAAAAATATGGTAGGATTTAAAATTTCTAATCCGTAGTAAATCATCGCTGGTATAATTCCACTGACAAGCCAAGTTCCAGATAAAGCTCCAACCATTAACAATATTAAGATGGCACCTGTAGTTGACATCACATTGTGCTGAACGTGATCCATCATTTCATTAAAAGAGATCTTGTTTTTAAATCCTATAACAGCAGCTACAGCTCCACCAATAAGAAGCATAAACTGATTGGATCCACTTAGAGCATCGTCTCCGAATATAAAAACATTGTATGCTAAAAGTCCAATGAGGACAAAAACAGGAATTAAGGCATCTATTAAACTGATGTCGGTCTTGGAAGTAGAATTACTCATAAATAGTTTTTGATATTGACAGGTAATATTACAAAACTTTATCCAAACATTCCTTCATCCTTTTAAAAGTAGCTGCAATATCTCCATCAAGCCCTACGGAGAATCGAATAAGTCCAGGGGATAATCCCATTTTTGCTTGTTCTTCAATATCTATTTCAGAAGAGGTGGATGTTCCAGAGGCACTAAATAGGGTCTTGTAAAATCCAAGACTGACGGCCAAATAACCCAATTGATGTTCTTGTAAAAGTTCCATATAGGTGTTGGCTTTATCGAGAGTTCCCAAATCTAATGTAAATATACCTCCATAGCCAATCTCTTTGACGATCATCGAATTCATCAATTGGTGCCCTGGATGCGATTCAAGACCTGGATATACCGTTCTAACACCTATGGATTCAAAAGATTGAGCTAAATAAAGCGCATTCTCTGAATGCTTGCTCATTCGAAGATGAAGGGTTCTCATATTTTTTAAGATGGAAGCAGCTCTAAGGCTATCTAGAGTACTACCGAGTAACATAGCTGCTCCAGAATTGACGTCCTTTAGAGACAGACAAAAGTCCTTGGATGCACAAACTGCACCTGCAACACAATCAGAGGTTCCATTGATAAATTTAGTTAGCGAATGAATGACAATATCAGCTCCTAGTGAAGCTGCCTGAATAAACATGGGACTAAATGTATTATCAACAACAAGAGGGATATGGTGTTTTTTCGCCAGTTTAGAAAGTGAACGAATATCGGCAACTTCCAAAAGGGGATTGCTCAAAGCTTCGCAATAGATCAGTTTAGTGCTGGGAGTTATTGAAGCTTCTAAAAGTTCCAAATTGGTAATATCTACAAAGTCAGTATTAATATTGAATTTAGAGGTAAAATTCTTCATAAAAGCATAGGTGCCACCGTAAATCGTTCTACTGCTCAAAATGTGATCTCCAGACTGGCACAACTGCAATAGAACAGAACTAATTGCTCCCATGCCACTTGCGTATACATTTGCAAATTCAGTTCCTTCAAGTTCAGCCATGGCCTCTCCTAAGTAAAGATTCGAAGGGGATGAGTGTCTGGTGTATAAATAACAACCTTCCGTATTCCCTTCGAAGGTGTCAAACATTGTTTTTGCAGCTAAGAAGGTGTAGGTTGAAGAATCAGAAATGGAGGGGTTTACACCACCAAATTCACCGAAATTTTGAATGCAATTGAGATCTTTTAAGGCTTTCATATGTTGTATTTTGCAATACAATTTATAATATCAATTACATATTAATTGTAATTATTGTTATATTTAATGATATTGCCAAATAATATTAAAAAATATAGTTATTATGCAATTAATAATTGTTTTTAGCTTTAACATTTAATGATTTTACCATATGGATTCGATTGACAAAAAAATTCTAAAACTATTACAGCAAAATGCAGAGATCACTAACAAACGGATTGGCATAGAAGTAGGTCTATCAACTTCAGCTGTTCAACTCAGGAGACAAGGATTGGAAAAAGAAGGGGTTATTAAACGCTACGCTGCTGTATTAGACAAAAAATCACTCGATAGAAGCTTTGTGGTTTTTTGCCAGGTTACTTTGGCTCGTCATAAAAAGGAATACATCGAATCTTTTGAACGAATTATCACCTCATTTAAAGAAGTTGTGGGATGCTATCACACCTCTGGAGATCATGATTACATCCTTAAAATACTCGTCAAAAACATGGAGGCCTATCACTTCTTTTTAGTAAATAAATTAACGGCTATTGAACATATAGGTGATACTCACAGTGCTTTTGTTATAAATGAGCTCAAGGATGCCCTCGAAATTCCTATCGATTAAAGATTAAAAAAATCCTTTGAGTATCTATAAATAGTGCTATTTTTGTGACAAAATTTATACTTTATGAAATCATTTGACGTTGCTGTAATTGGATCAGGCCCTGGTGGTTATGTTGCAGCTATTCGATCTGCACAATTAGGATTTAAAACAGCATTAATTGAAAAGTATTCGACTCTTGGTGGAACCTGCCTCAATGTAGGTTGTATTCCATCAAAAGCACTTTTAGATTCATCTCATCACTACCACGATGCAGTAGCTCATTTTGAAGAGCACGGTATTGAAATTCCTGGAGAGATCAAAGTGAATATCGAAAAAATGATTGCCAGAAAAGATCAAGTGGTTGAAATGACCACCAAGGGAATTCAATTTTTGATGGACAAAAATAATATTGAAGTTTTTCAAGGGGTAGGTTCTTATAAATCAGCTACTGAAATTGAAATTTCATCAGATAATGGTTCAGAGGTCATTTCTGCTGCTAAATCGATTATTGCAACAGGATCAAAGCCAAGTAGCCTTCCTTTTATTTCAATAGATAAAGAACGTATCATAACTTCAACAGAAGCCTTGTCTTTAAAAGAAATTCCAAAGCACTTAATTGTTATTGGAGGAGGAGTGATCGGTTTAGAACTCGGACAGGTTTACAAACGACTCGGAGCTGAAGTGACCGTTGTAGAGTATATGGACAGTATTGTTCCAGGAATGGATAAGGCAGTTTCAAAAGAACTGCAGAAGGTATTGAAAAAACAAAAGGTTTCATTTGCACTATCTCATCAAGTAAAAGAGGTGAGCAGAAATGGTAATGAAGTTCTAGTTAAAGCCACTGATAAGAAAGGAAATGAAGTTGAATTTAAAGGAGATTACTGTCTGGTATCTGTTGGTAGAAAACCTTATACAGAAGGTTTAAACACAGAGGCTGCTGGAGTTCAATTAGATGAAAGAGGAAGAGTAGTAGTGAATGATCACTTGCAAACTACGGCTTCGAATATTTATGCAATTGGGGATGTGGTTAGAGGAGCAATGCTAGCTCATAAAGCTGAAGAAGAAGGTGTAATGGTTGCTGAGATTATGGCAGGTCAAAAACCACATATCGATTACAACCTGATTCCAGGTGTTGTTTATACTTGGCCTGAGGTTGCTGCAGTTGGTAAAACTGAAGAGCAATTAAAAGAAGCTGGTATAGCGTATAAAGCGGGAAGCTTTTCAATGAGAGCTCTTGGTAGAGCTAGAGCGAGTATGGATATCGATGGATTTGTAAAGATTTTAGCTGATAAAACGACTGATGAAGTATTAGGAGTACATATCGTAGGTGCAAGAGCTGCTGATTTGATTGCAGAAGCTGTAACTGCTATGGAATTTAGAGCTTCAGCTGAAGATATTGCAAGAATGTCTCATGCGCATCCAACTTATTCTGAAGCTATTAAAGAAGCTGCTTTAGCTGCAACAGAAGACCGTGCATTACACGCCTAATAAGTTTTGAAATATTAGATTAAAGGCTACACTGAGTTGTAGCCTTTTTTTATTGTTTATTTTTGTGATGTGTTAAATCGATTTAAAGAACATATTCAAGATCAATTTCCAGAGCTATTGCTCGATCCATTTCTAATTGCCTGTAGTGGTGGTATTGATTCTATGGTTCTAGTTGAATTTTGTATAAAATCGGATTTGAAGTTTGGTATTGCCCACTGCAATTTCAATTTAAGAGGCGATGAAAGTGATCGAGATCAAGAATTTGTGCGTTCCTATGCTCAGAAACATCAAATTGAGTTTCACACGATTTCTTTTGATACCAAATCATACCAAGAGTCACATGGACTATCTATTCAGCTAGCCGCTCGAGAATTGCGTTACAATTGGTTTAAAGAACTCATCGATACAAGTGAGAACCAATGGGTGCTCACAGCACATCAGGCAGATGACTCTGTTGAATCCTTTTTAATCAATCTATCTAGAGGAACTGGTATTGACGGTCTTATTGGAATTCCTTCAAAACGAGATGTATTTAGAAGACCGCTTCAGATCTTTACTCGAAAAGAAATTGAAACTTACGCAATAGCAAATCATATTAAATGGAGGGAGGATAGCTCGAATGAAGAGACGAAGTACATCAGAAATCAGGTTCGCCATAAGCTCATGCCTGAATTTAATCAATTACATCCCACTGCTACTGCTAATTTAATTGAGACACAAAAGAATTTAGCGAGTGATAAAGCCTTAATAGAATCATTCTTAGAGCCTATTAAAAGCAAATTATTTGTAGTGGACAATGAGGTTGTTTCTATCATTATCAAAGATCTAATGGCCTTAAAACCATTAGAAGCGATTATTTATAAACTCTTTTCACCATTTGGTTTTAAAGATGCTATTCAAGTCATAGAGCTTACTAAGTCTCTAAGTGGTAAAAAATTACTTTCTAAAACCCATATACTGTTAAAAGACAGAGATTGTTTGCTCTTAAAAGCAACTGAAAAAGAGCAAGCTAAAGTTTATGTTATCGAAAAAGACGATAAAGAGATCAATGAGCCTATTTCTATGATCTTTAGTCAAACAAACACATTAGGTGAAGCTACATTGAATGAAATATTTGTCGATAAGGACAAATTACAATACCCACTTTACATTAGAAAACCACAAATAGGTGATCGTTTGAGCCCTTATGGGTTATCAGGCTCAAAAAAAATATCAAAGCTTTTTAAAGACGAAAAATTCAGTCAATTTGAAAAGGAATCACAATGGTTGCTTTGTGACTCTTCAGGAACAATCGTATGGGTTATTGGTCAACGTGCAGATCGACGCTTTAAAGTTTCCGATAAGACTAAATCCATTTTAAAGATCTCGTTAAAAAATAAATTAGATTTCTAAAGTTTATTTTGAAAAAGAGTATATTTATTAAATTTCTATACTCATGAATTTTCTAAAAAAATCCCTCAAACTATTAGGAATTTTAATAGTTTTAGCTGCTATTGCTCTATTTTTTTTCATACAGCATCTCAAACCTGATTACAATGGAGAAAAGAATTTAGATGGTTTAAGTGATCAGGTTACGGTATATTACGATTCTTATGGAATTCCACATATTTACGCAGAAACAGAAGCGGATGCCTATAAAACACTCGGTTATGTGCATGCTCAGGACCGACTTTGGCAAATGGAATTATTGAGAAGAATCGCATCAGGTCGATTATCTGAAATATTTGGAGAAGTTAGTTTGCCAAATGACCGATTCTTTTTAAATGTTGGAATTCACAAACAAACTGAGCGAATTGTATCAAATCTCGACAAGAATCAACCCTATTACAAATTAACTGAAGCCTATTTACAAGGAGTTAATTCCTTTATCGAACAAGGTCCAACACCAATCGAGTACTATATTCTTGGATTTGAGAAAACCCCATTTACTATTGAAGATGTATTCA
>Ga0255784_10003370_pt1 | contig 12158 bp, 11 predicted proteins | sample 101ome_14_FD_179982 | JGI IMG/M metagenome (GOLD analysis project Ga0255784, IMG submission 179982) | Coastal salt marsh microbial communities from the Groves Creek Marsh, Skidaway Island, Georgia - 101403AT metaG (version 2) | ecosystem: Environmental > Aquatic > Marine > Intertidal zone >...
ACGACCCGTTATTCATTAAATACGGAACGTGGCACTATGTAGAAAATGTAAATACAACAAAGGGGTGTATAATGTTGAATTTACATTCAAAAAAAAATTATAGTTATGAAATTGCTAAGAAATTCTCCAATTTATGGCCTACACAACATAAAAGATGTATGAATAACGAATATTATTGAGCAACAAGGCAAGGTCCCATATAACATGATTTTGTCTCTGGACTAGTAGGACATGATTGACCTGAATGTTTCGGTTGTTGTGTTATAGTATATGTTCGCGTCTTTACACCACCGCTACCACATTGTTTCGAACAAGAACTCCATTGGCTCCATGTACCTTGACAAGGAACATCTACATCTGTTTGTTTTGTATCTCCATGTTCGTGTGGACATACTTGACCATTATTTTGCATTTCCGTTGTTATCCTATACTCCTCTTTTTTAGTACCACTAACAGTACCAGTGTCATTCACTACCCAATAACCAATACAATTTACAGGTTCACCTTCAACTTCGTCAAATGTCCATTCCGAATTTTTAAATTCGGTTTCAGATACAGAAACTGTACCTGAAAGATCCTTTAAAATAAGAGTACCATCTTCTTTACTAGTTAAAAAATAACCACCAAAACCACGCCCCATAACCGGGGCTCTCAATTGCGTTCTATTTCCATCTTTATTGTAAAATGATACATACATTCTGTTATCGTATGCTTCGTTACCAGTAGTATTATTATCATTTAATTCAATAGTATCATCATCATAACGTTTTACACTCTTATTCCAGTCACCTTTGCTTCCATCGTAAAGTAAGTATTTATTTTCATCAAGTTCGTATTGAAAAAAGAATGTATCGACACCTGTTTTTTCACTATTTGTTGAACCATCCGCATTAGTAGTGGTAGTAGTACCAGAAGAGGCAGGTATTAAATAAATACTTCCACTACCACTATAACCTAAATTTATACCATCATCATTATAAATGTCATACTTTATCTTTGTAATTTGAACAGTTGTAGTACTAAAACTCCGTGTTACTGGTGTATATTTTACCGTTTGTGGTTCTGTCATATCTAGTGTTGCCCCTAAATCTTGTTCGCTAATTACTATTTCATGACTGTCATCAACTATATTTGTAGTATCAAGACCGTCATATAAATTTTTCTCTGTATTATCCTTCATAATGACGCTTATTTTAAATCTATTTTTTCCCACAACGGAGTAATTTCCGTCACTCACAATAGATACTTTATTTTCTCCAAAATTTTCTATATTAACAACTGGATTTTCTATTGTACCGTCAAAAACTTTAGATTGGTTTGCACCGACAGGATCTTGTTCTCTAGTAAACTTATCAAAGGTTTCATTTTTACCAGATACATAATGTTCAATCTTAAACCCTTTTACATTATCAGTAAAACCTATATTGTTTTTCCAAGTCAGAGTAAAAGTAACGTTTTTAGATAATTTTGTATAATCAACACCAGCGTATTCTATAGTATAACCAACAATGTCACCACCTTTACTATTACTCTTATCAGGGTTAAGTGTTCTTTCAAACTTTAAATCCGAAATTGAAATTTCGTCCGTTTGGTCCGAGGGTGAAGGTGAAGGTGAAGGTTGAGTTGGAGTACGTTTTCCTTTAAACATTTTTACAATATAATAAACCGAAACGATTATAATAAGTGTTACGACTAAGAAAAGAATACCTCGCGTTGTATCCATTTATTAGTAGTATACATTTTATTTTTTTTACATTATTAATCAAGTACTACTTTTTTTTTATGTATATATTTCTCCTGAAATATTTATCGTCATCATCAACCCAATCATCATTCATTGTTTTAAAACCATCAAAACCAAATAAATATTTATTTCCTGATTCTAACATTATTACCTTATCATGACCTTTTAGGTCTTTTTTCTCTTCCAAACTTTCCGCTATTTTAACTACCGAACCTTCACTAAACTCATTTATATCAAAATTACGTGTTTCAACATTAAAATATTTACCACCACTTTCAAGTTTAAAATTTATACCATCACTATCTACTGTTGGTACTAATCTTACGTTACTAAACAAACTTTTCGGATTAGCATCTGATTCATTTACATAATAATAAAAATCGTAATATTGATTAGCTATTTCACTCCCAATAGGTTGATCTGTTGAATCACTAGTATCCAATCTTGGTTCATAAGTAACCGTTTCCGCAGTTAATAATTCCGTTGTTCCAACTAATTCATCACTCGAAATTACGATTCCATAATTTGTATCTACTTCATTTGTATCTACATAATAATAATCATAATCATTATGTAATACTTCATCTTCTAGTTTTGTATTTGTACCTGTTGGATCTGGATAATACGCTACTATTTTGAAAAAGTTTCTACCTTCAAAAGAATAGGGAACATTATCATTACCATCAGTATTATCTAGACCAGATATTGATGATTTTACTTCTGCAAAATTTATTAAATAACCTTCAGCAGTAATTGTTTCTCTTAGTTTCCACACTGAACTATCATTAGCAAACGTACCTCCTGGAGGCATAACACCGTGATAAACTTCAATTTTATCGACTTTAGCCTCTGTAAAACCAATACCGTTCTTCCATTCTAGATTAAATGTAACGTTTTGTGATAATTTGTTTAAATCCTCCACCGTATACCCTTCTATAGTATACGGTTCTATAGTATATGTGTCAGTTTTAGGAGGTGAAAGTGTCCTATCAACTGAAAAATCTGTTATGCTGGGCAATGTTGGTCCTGATGCTGGTGCTGGTGCTGGTGCTGGAGACGCCCCCTTTTTCCATGGTCCCAATTTGTTAAAGTATAAGTAGAGTAATGTAGAAGTTACTACGATAACTATTACCAAAAAAATTAGCAATGCACTCGTCATTTACTACTACTATACATTTTTATTTTTATTTTTATTTTTATTGTGTATAATTTCGTCCTCGTCCTCGTTCTCGTCCTCGTCAACCTCAACCTCAACCTCAATTTCCTCTTCAATGTATTCGTATTCCGAACCAGGGTCACTTTTCTCGTCTTCCTCTATAGCTCGACGCAAACGTTCCTCGAGTGTTAAACCGTCAATAACCGTACCGACATACTCGTCGTCGGGCATATCGGGATCGAGGACGTCGCCGTGGGCCAAACACACGTAACACGGTTCGCTCGGCGTTTCACCCGGGTCGTGATTGTGCATGGGCATTTTCTTTGTAACGGGTTTCTCCGTTCCGGTACCGCGTTTCCTCTTCGTGGGAACAGAAGAAGGTTCCTCCTTCCTTCCTTCTCCTCCACTACCACCACCACCGGGTTCTTCGGTTACCGTCGACGAACCCAAAGTTTTGGCGTGTTGTTTACACGTATCGTGACCCGGTAAACACCACTTCTTACACTGTTCGCCTTTCTTCGTGTGACATTTACACTGAATTTTAGGCTCCTCGGGTTTGTTTTCCTTAACCTGACGTTTTTGTTTCGGTTTTTCCAAAACCTCGATCTTCTCGTATAAAACCTTCACCGTACCCAAAAGCTCGTATACCAGTTTTTGAGTAACGTCCGCAGTCTCACGAAGGTACTTATTTTCTTCTTCAGATTTATTGACCTTTTCAATAAGTGTTTGTAGTAAATTATTATTGGAAAGGACACTATTGTTTATTTTGTCCATGTAACTATTAGAGTCACGGACGACGTTAATGAGAATATTTTCAACAGAATCAGACATTTTTTTTATTTATATTTTTATACATTTTTATTTAACTTAGGTCTATAATAACTAAATATCACACCTGTGCCTGGCAGTAAATCCACCGGGCATACCATTATGCTTTCCAAGTACACACGTTATTAAATGAAAGATCCCACCCACCTTTCGCTGAATTACAATCTGTTTCATTAGTAATTAATCTACAATCATATTGTTCATATGGATCAAAACCATAGTAATTTGAATATTCTAATAAAAATTCGTTCGCTTGACACGTTTCACAACTTTGTGTCATACACGCTCTTTCAACCCAATACCCGTTATCTTCATCATATTTAACAGATTCTCCAGTTCCAGTAGGAATAGTAAGTTTAACTTCATCACACTTTTTACCGTCATTAAATGGTTGTTGTTCAATTTTTATAGGGGCTTTTTCAATACCACCACCACATTTCTTACTACATGTCCCCCAATTGTACGATCTAATTAATTTACAATCTACATCTTCGTTTCTTTCTACTACTTCTCCACCGGAATATGACAATTCAGTAATACCGTCAGTATCCATACACGCTTTACCATCACCACTTTGTGGTTTAATAATTTTAAATATATAATTTCTTTTACCGGTATTTAAATAAGTTTCGTCAGACTCATCAGCCACTTCCCATTTATATTGACAATCAACATTACCCGATACCTTTAAGAAATTTAAATCATAGCCATAATATTCATCGTTTTCTACTTCATCGTAACTCTTCATGGCTAATACACGACCAACATTAGCTTTATTCTCATATGTCATGAAATAATCAGTACCATTATCCTGGAGTCTAAACCTAACAGTATTTTCTTTTTCACCTTCCACTATAGTAAAATCGTTAGCGTCTGCGTACGTATCTACAAACGAAAATTCACGATCCGGGTTTGAAAAAGAATACTTTATATATTTACCCGTATCTTCAACCATAAGTTTTACGTGATAATTATCTTTTCCTGGGTTCATGATTATCCTACCATTATTCTTTCGATCAATCAAAAACTGTATAGTTTCGTTACCTATTTTTGTAATGTCTTCTGCACCGGGTATTATATAGTATCCCGTCTTTTCTATATTCGAAGTCACTTTCATGGCATCATCACCACTTTTTGATATACCAGGTGTATAAGTTTGTTTTACAGTATCCTTTAAATTTAAAGTTTGTGATAAATCTTTTTCACTTATATTAATTATTGTATTTATATTTATAAGGTCTTGTTTTGTAAATATGGGAATATAATCAGTACTATCTTTTAATTTATAACTCATTATAACGTAATTATCACCTACAACACTTACCGTATCATTAGTGGATGGTAACTGGAAAGAAATCGAGTTATATTCTTGAACTTCACCAATTCCTGTCGCCTTTTTTGGAAAATTCGTTTTAAAATAATTCTTCGGAGTACCACTAGCAGTATCTACATTATATTTTTTAGTTTTTATCAATGCATCAGTAGTAATAGTATTACCGTTACTATCAGTAGTAGTAGTAGTACCGGCGTACCAATCAAATTTTAAGTCCGTTACGTTAACAAACCCAAAACGGTTTCTCCAATTAAAAATAATTTCTACGGCATTAGATAACTTTGCGTATGGAATGACTCCATCACTTGTTGGAGGCGAAATGGCCGCCGGTGGTTGCGTTGGGGGAGATTCTCCATCATCATATTCTATACTATACCCCTCAATTTCATAGTTTGAAATTTCGGAATACGGAGTATAAACAGCCTCGCTTGGTCCAAATTCAATCTGAGGACCAAATACCTCGGAAGTATCAACTTTTTGTTTATCCTGAGACTCCTTTTTCTTACCCTTTAAAAATTTAGGGTAAACGAAAAAATAAATTAATACGAGTATAAGTATTACTAATACTATACTGCCTAACATTATATATTATATGTTATATTTTTTTATCATCTCCATTGACAAGGTTTATATTTATTCCAAACATTATTAATAAGAACTTTATCTTCTGTTTCTTTACACTCTTTTTTATCGCTATTTAATTCAGAACATTTAGATGGCAAACCCAAATCTTCAACATATTGTTGCCACCTGGTTTCATCATAAGAATTTCCATAATTTTGCCACTCCGTTGAAATAAAAATGTCATACAAATCATTAAATAAATAAGATTCATCAAAATTTCTGTGCCACGGTTTACAAGTGGGAGTGTATTCTTTAGCTTGTTCAATTTCAATATTTGATGCAACCATATAGTTTACGCGTTCTAGTGGTTTTTCCCAATTACCATATAAACCATTACCACCCACTTCTCGTGTTACGCTTATATTTAAATCATCATCCCATCTATCAAGTCTAACCCAATACGTAAACTCGTATTTCATACCTCTTTTCATACTATAGGTATAATTAACAACTTTATAAAAATCATTACGATAAAAATCAATTTTTTCAGGATCGTTGTCATTTTCTTTTACAAACAAAGAATTATAGTTTGGTCCACCATTAGTTGATGAAAATTTCCAATTATGTCTATCAAAATTACCTTGTGGTGTATAAGTAATAACAAATTTAACAAGATATTTACCAGTAGTAGCTTCATCAAAGAAATCACCAATAATCTCATTTTTTGATCCTAAATTAGACGTCGTACCTGCCTTTACCAAGTCACTATCATTAATCCAAAAAGGTCTACTAGAACTATTGGGAACCCATCCATTATTATTTTTATATAACTCATATCTAACAAGAGGTAAATACACGGGCGGTTGAATTATACTTGAAAAGTCAGATGTAAATTCATCACTACCAGGTTTTTTATAACTAATATTTATATCACTCGTACCTTTAGGGTCATAAAATATTACTGTAAAAAAGTACGATTTACCAGTTTCTAAATCTATAGTAACGGTAGTGTTTCCATTTACATAATCAGTAATATTTTCTCCGTTCATTGCTATTCTCGTATTCCCATCTGATTCTACTTTAAAAGTATATTCACCATCTGTTTCGGGTACAAAAGCACCTTCCCATAAAACAACGTATTTTTTTCCGGGTGGATCTATACCAATACTTTCTTTTAAACTTGATATATTACTACACGTACCACTACTTGTTTCTTCTTCATAATATATAGGGCTACCATATTCAGAGTTTTCAAAATACCGCCACATTAAATTGTAAGTTGTACTTATTGTTAATTTTTGTTCAGAATTATTAATATACACGTAATAGTCTTTTACCGTATCAAGTGCTTGAGTCCACGTAAAGGTTTTTTCTGTATCACCCGTCTTAAATTGGTAATTTACTACAATTGGATTTCCAATTTTGAAGTAATAATAAGGGTCCGCGTTAACAATATCTATTAGTTTTAAAGTTACCGTACCATCTTTTACACTTGTTAAAATTTTATAGGAAATAGGAGGTGCTTTTACTTCAAAGTTCACCGAAGTAACATATTCAGTGTTCATGTATAAACCGTAATATTTATAACCGTAAGAAGTCTCATACCATTCGAATTCAAGGGTAGTACCGGCATCGTTCGCCGTAAACTGATATTCGACTTTATCTCCAATTTTGAGCGTATAGTAAGGGTCCGGGTTAGTAATACCATATAGTTTTACAGTTACTTTCTTAGTTTCTTCGTCTACGTATACTGTTATAGAATCGTATGTAGGTGTGGGCGGAGGTAAAGTTAAGAGAGGTTCGTAATCAAACGGGGTCAAGTACCCGTCGAATGTATTTTGCCAAGAACCACTATAAGGTTCTTTAAACCAAACCTTCATTTCATCACCACCTGTATTTTCACTAAAATAAATTTCAATTTTGTACGTTTCATTTTTTTTCAAATTTATATAACCAGATCTACTAACCATACCATGCATTCCCCTGTTATCCACAACTTTAACGCCGTCTATGTATAGATAACTCATATCATCAGACCGTGTAACAAAACCATGTGAACCATTTTTTTTAGGTACGAAATACCCCGTCCATTTGACACCGTATTTTTCTTTACCATAATGATTCTGTAAAGTTCCACCCGTACCATCGTGTTTATTTTTTATACTTTTTGTAAGTCCAGTCTTAGTAGGTGTTAAACCTAAAAATGAACTAGCGTATGGTAAATATCCGTCTTCATCAAACAATTGCCAAGCAAATTCACCTGTTCTATCAATTTCAATTTCAGGTTCAATGACAATAATTTCACCAACGGCATCTTCCGGTATATTTACAGTATCACTGTAATTAAATTTCTTTTTTGTGAAATTAGTTTCATCTTCTAAAAAACCAATTAACGGCTTTGTATAAAAATATAATCTGCTTGAATATACCGAAGTTAATACAATTTGTATTTTGTGCGTTTGACCTTTTATAAACGTATAATTAAGCATATCATTGTAAATTGGACCTTTATCAGAGTCAATTGTAAATTGTAATTTTCCATCAATATAAAATTTCATAAAATCACCATCATTATAAGCATAAAAATAAATCGGAAAATCAGTTAACTCTTTCGTTTGGTTAGCATAAAAGTGTCCTTCAATATACATAGTACCTTCAGGATTATCATAAAGATAGAATTTAGAATATAAATCCATCATAGGTTCATATGATTGACTCGGTCCCAATGTTTCAATAGTCCCAGAATTATCCGGAACAAGGTCTTTTAATTGCGATATACCCAAAATCCGTTTTTTATAATATTTCCAAGAATAGTATGCTTTTTCTGGTGGAGGTACTGTAAATTGTACATCACTTAACGACGTACCAAAAACACCATACTCAAACTCCTTTTCGGTTATGAAATTGTCTTGTTTTTCTTCGTTATAATATACTTTAAGTTTATTAGTTCCATTAATGTTTACATCAAACGTTTCATTATCGATTAGTGTGGTATTATCAACAAGTGTAAAGTCTTTGAACATAGTATCAGGGGCAATACCTTTTTCAAATTGTTTTGTATGATACTTTTGACCTTTGTTGTTTTCGAATACAAATATCCATTTCTGAACGCTATTTTCTACACCCGCCTTATTACTCCACTGTACACTATAATCATTTACTGTATACCCATAACCCTCCCGTTTATCCTTTTTTCTTACTTGACATAATACTAAAATGATAAATAGAATGATAGCTATTAAAAGTATCATTTTATATATCACGAGATAATTTTTAAAAATCTATAACATGGCTATATCAGGTCTAGAAGGTGTTGGTGCTGGTGATAGACCCTTAAAATAGTTTGGTACTTGTGGTCTATTTTTCTTATTAGAGTTCGATTTACTCATCATGTCCCTTACCCACCAAATAAGAAAAACTAAAAATCCCAATAAAACGAATCTTATGAATATATCTTGTGCGTCCATTTTTTTTATTATACTATAATAAAAAAAATGCGTCCTGTGACAACAGTATTTACAGAAGCACTTTTCATAGGTTTACTACTCTACGTTATAGTTATGTTTATGTCGAGATACGTGTATAAAAGCGAGACGGTTTTGATAGTATCAGGGGCGTTAGTACATTTATTGTTTGAGTATTCGCCTTTCGGCAATATTAACGAAAAATGGTGTAAAATGATATTTAATTAAATAACAGTATCGGTATCGGTATCGTTCATTTCTTCTAAAAGGGAATCTCTATCTCGACAAAGGTTAAACAGTTCCTCGTTCAAATCTCTCAGTTTATATTCAACCTCTTCGTTATACGAATTCAAATAGTTTTTATAAAATTCGCGTTCGTTACCTACATCGTACCCTTTGTCTATGAGACCACCTATAGTATACCTATACAAACGTATTCCCATATCCGAAGCGTATTTTCTGACGGCGTCTCTCTTAACAATGTTTGTTATTCTTTGTCTCGGTTTCGTTTTTCGAATCATAGTTTCAGTTTCGAGTATTCTATCGTCTATACGACGTAACTCGGCTTCATCGTATTCTCTTTGTCTTCTTTGTAACCTCTCTATATCGGATTCAAATGAAGTATCACCATTCACGTCTTCTCTCGGTACGCGAAGGTAAGGTAAAACGGAGTGTACAAGATTGAACCTATCTTCAAAAGTAAGAGACTCGTCCGGTCTCGCCAATAACTCGTCGAGTTCGTCAGCATCTGCGGTAGGTAAATCTACATCCATCTGTACAACCTCATCATCTTCCGAATCGTCTTCGTAATACCTACGCCTGTGCCTTTGACTATTTTCGGTTGAAAACGGTGTAGGTATACCGAAAGTATCATCACGCATAGTTACGCGTAAGTGAAACGCATTTTCATCGTCCGATTCGTAATTCGAGTTAGGACGGGAAACACACTCGTGTACCTTCTTTATAGAATTACACATCTCGAGGTAATCACCCTCGGGTATTATCTTCGAGTTCAAATCGATCAAACGCATTAAGTTAGTAAGTTCATCCATTTTGTTTTTTGTTTTTGTTTTCGTTCTTATTTTTTATTATTATTTAGTTCAACTTAGGTTTGGAACGTTCACGTTTATAGAATTGTATTCGTTTACGACGTTCTGAGTAGAAGATAAAAAATGAATAACACGGTTCATCTCATTATCTATGTTATCGAGCTCTTGTATCTGTAAATACCTTAACCCTTCTCTATACTCATTAGTCACACGTAAAAATTCTTTATAAAATATACTTTCGTCGGGTATGTGTCCTTCATTTTGTAAATCAGTTAAAGTCATGTTTTCGTCTAAACCTAAAATAATACAGTACGTTTTTATAGCCTCATTTTTAAAGTTTTGTGTTATTCTTTTCCTCTTTTTGGAATAAATCAAGGCGCGACGAAGTTCCCTTTTCTTACGAACTAACACCATACACCGTTCGTAAATAACATCCATTGGGTTTACACGCAAACTTGTAGGTAAAGTTCTCACGCGTCTACTTCTCTGTTCACCCCTAAAAATGTCGCGAAGTTTATTACACATTTCTAAATAATCACCCTCAGATAATTCATCGGAATGGTTATCTATAAATGTCATGATTTTTTGTAAAGCTAAATCGTTAGACGATGTCATTTGTTCATATATATTTTAATAGTATTACTTTTTTTTAATTAAAACGATGTTATTGTAATTTTCTAAGTATGATTTATAAAATTCTCTCTCGTTAGATACACACGGATCTCTTTGGTAGAGTGCTTCCCATGATTTTATATTCTTCAATCCGAGCTCACGGGCGCGCGTTCGAATAGCCCATGCCTTTACCTTTTCATTGATCACTTTCCTCGGACGATCAATTTTCATACGTTTACGTCTCACTGGTGGTGTTTTTTTAGCGTTTTTTTCGAGACACTTTATTTTTTCCTGAGCTTTTTTCAACACCTGTTTCAAGATTCGGTTTTCTTCTTCCGATTTCCTGTACATTTGTTTTAAAATTCGGTGTTCCTCATACTTTTTTTCGAACGTTTCCGAGAACACTCGTATGTCGGCATATTTGCTTTTGGTCATCTTTTGAAAGTAAAATAAGTGCTTGTACTGCTTCTCCTATGTCCTTATGCTTTAAGCAAAACCCGTTTTTACCAGCTCGTGAAATGCAAGACTCGTAAGAACAGTTTGGTCTCATGTGATATAAAAAATAATTATTTTACGTCTATCTTAGGCTTCGGAATCACTCACAATTTCGCCTTCTTCAATTTCATCTTCTTCGGTTTCTTCACCATCGTCAAATTCGCTTTCTTCATCGCTTTCAACAACACTACCGTTATAATCATCAATGTTTTCGGGTAAAATGTCCCTGAGCATTTTCCAGTTTACGTAAGGTGTGAGATTATAATCGTCGATGAGATCGTCTAACGAAATTTTATCAGTAACACCCCAATCGTCATCGAATACCCAGCGCCAATACCCGACGTTAGTTTCCTTTATTTCTAAAGGAAACAGTTCCACGGAAAAGTGTTGGTTTTCGCGGTACCCGGATTCTTTCAAGTCCTCAACTTGTTCTTCCATGTAAATGTTATACATGTGTTCGAGAATACCAATAGGTACGTCTTTAGTCGGGATTTTAGGTTCGTGAAAAAACGTTATGAAATGCGCTTGTCCATAAGACATCTCAACCTTTTTCTTGTAAATGCCCATGTAAGCGAGAATTTTTTTGTTATTATGAGGGATGAGGTGTTCCGGGTACCCAAAATCGGCGCGCAAAGCGTATACTTCGGAATTTTTAAAACATAAACTAGAACAAAGATCGTTCAAGTGTGGAAGTCTAACGAGTGTGGTACAGTTTTTCATAAGTTCATGTGTAAGTGTAGTCATTTTTATATATTTCAAATACGTATTAAATGTTTAAGTCCATTTCCATATCTTCGTGTTTAAACTGGTAATCAAGAACACTCAATCGTTCTTCTAACCTGTGTTTCTTTATAAAAGCGTTATACTTGGAACGATCAGAAGAAAACTTTTCGTTATAGTATACTTGCCAAAA
>Ga0255784_10003371_pt1 | contig 12148 bp, 15 predicted proteins | sample 101ome_14_FD_179982 | JGI IMG/M metagenome (GOLD analysis project Ga0255784, IMG submission 179982) | Coastal salt marsh microbial communities from the Groves Creek Marsh, Skidaway Island, Georgia - 101403AT metaG (version 2) | ecosystem: Environmental > Aquatic > Marine > Intertidal zone >...
CGCGGTGCTATACGAGCTGAATTAGTTGTTATTTCTGGGGATTATGATGGCCAAATGGAAGCTGGCAGTGTGTGGGCAACCTCAACTGCTCGTATTTCAGGAAAGTTGCAATACAAAACATTGCAGATGGATCGTGGAGCAGCTTTGAATTGCCATGTATTGCACAATTGGGACACGAAGGCCGATGTTAGGGATAAAAATCAGGAAACCGGACCAGATAAATCCCTCCCTGGCATCGGGTCTGGGTCCAAGCTTGACAACAAGAACTCATCTCGAAAGAAGGGTGCCTGACGCATGTTGATCAGACCAAAGGAGCAAACGCCCACCCCTCAAGAGCATGCGACTTATATTCTTTTCGGATTGGTGATGGAAGGCTCACTCGATGGTGGTGAGTTTCCAGTTGTGATAGATGGCAGTTTTAAAGGGGACATAACCGCGAATGAGCTAACCATAAGCGAGCAGGGAAGTGTAACCGGTAAGATTAAAGCCAGCAGTGTCAAGATTAACGGTAAATTTAGTGGTGAAATAATTTGTGAAAGTTTGACGGTTAGAGCAACTGGTAAAGTTGAGGGTGAGGTTCAGGCCGACGCGTTGTCAATTGATCTTGGTGCTGAAGTGATTGGATCGATAAGCCGAGTTAATCGTGAACTTTGATTGCTGATAACTTTTCTCAAGACCCGCTCTAAATCCTACTTTCAGACCTGCTCCTACGATAAAATGCTCGCGGTCTTGGAGCTCTAGCAACTTATATTTTTGTCGTCAGGCGTAGGGCGCGTTTTGCCTACGCATCCTCATCGAGCTGCTTCGAAATATCATCACACAGTTCAGCGGTAACAATGCATTCATTCATAAAAGCCATGGTCTCCGCTCGGCCCTGAAGCTGAAACATTCGCATTGCAGCATAGCGCCCGGCGGCCATCGCAACTGTCAGCGGCATATTCTCTGAGATGGCGAAAGTTTCCAACGCAGTCTCAATTGAATCCCGGATTTTCTCGACTTTGTGGATTTCTGTCTTAGACAAGCTCATCACATCATCACTGGTATTCGCTGTTTTACCCAGATACTGATTGAATTGGATAATCTCTGCCATAGCTTAATTTCCTCGGGCAAGTTTCAGCGGGCATTTCATCATCCGCGCTTCGATTTCAATATTTGCTGATGCGAATGTGTTTAGATCGCTGTGTTTCATCGTCAATGGAACAAGAATATTCGTGTTTAATCTGTAGGCCTCATTTTTTAAAATGATGATCGCATCATCCATTTTTCCGGTGTGCTTAACTTCTATAATCCCAATGGTGCTGCAGCCGGCCAACTGACTGTTTGTGCGGTTGCTGAATTGAATATTTTGTGTTCCGTCTATTGGTGTAGCAGTGTTTTTGTTTACTTCTACCGCCTGATCATTTGCGTTATTTTTAACCGCCATAAAGTGTTTGTTATTAAATTCATCAATAAGTGCGTTAGCAAGATCGTGCGCGACATCTGCCTTTACCTGCTCTGATCTCAGTGCATCCCATTCATCGGTTGGCACAACCACGACCGAGGCCTTGCCGTTCTTACGATTATCAATCAGAAGCTGGCAGCCTGCTGTCATGTAGCCGATGATTGTGATTGCAGTGATTGTGAAAAGTTTTTTGTGCACGACCGTGAACCAATTGATTGTCGAATTACTCATGTGGTGGAACGACCCACCAGCATAAATGTTTACTCAATTTTCAATTTTCTGAACGCTAACTCATGGAGACGCCGAGATCGTGGCGGTGTTGTTTTGATATGTAGAGAATTTAAATAATTGAATTTATTGAATCGGAGAGATAGCCACCGACAGATTTCCTCTGGGATGAATGCATGCTAGGCATAGGAAACTTGCTCTGCCTAACTTACTAATTATCGTTGGTCTGGTGGACGTTATTTTTGTCAAAACTGCGCCCTTTACGGTTTGTTTTTCAGGTCGATATGTTTTTATTCTGAGGGAATAAGCTGGGCAAAAAAGGTAAAACAGCCTGAGGGGGTAAGACGCTATGGATCAAGTGTCCTCGACCATAAAGCCTGATTTGATTGCGCGCATTTGTGCGCTTTGTGACGGAGAAGACGACAAGATTGCGATTATGGCAACTGTCTCGGCGGAATTATATCACGGGGTTGATGGGTTCGATTGGGTCGGCTTTTATCGAGTAGTATCGCCAGGTCTGATGAAAATTGGCCCCTACCAAGGTGGTCATGGTTGCCTTGTTATCCCGTTTGATCGTGGTGTATGCGGTGCGGCGGCGCGACAAAAGGCTATCCAGATTGTCGACGATGTTGAGAGGTTTGACGGGCATATCGCCTGTTCAGCGAGCACTAAATCTGAATTGGTTATTCCATGCTTTGACGCCTGTGGGGAATTGCTCGGAGTGCTTGATATCGACTCTGACAAGCCCGCCTTTTTCAACACAGGGGATGCGCGGAAACTTGACCAGATGCTACGCTGCCTCTTTTCTGGAGCTAACTGATGTGCATTCTTATTGTTCGTATATCTTGTTTTTTAGATCACTGGCGTTAAAATGACTGATAGTCAGTTAACTTTAGGCTAAACAGGATGCAATTCAAACAACGTGCCCGATCAAAGATGGCGAAATCAGAACGCGAAAACAGTATTTTGATGGCAGCTGAGATGTTGCTGCGCCAATTAAGCTATGACGCCATGACGATGCAAGCAGTTGCCACTGCGGCCGGTCTTGCCAAGGGAACACTCTATCTCTATTTCGCTAGCCGAGAGTCACTTATTATAGCGGTTTATGGACGATTGTTCGACCGCTGGATTGACCGGTTTGTCGTTTCTCAGTCGGAACAGTCCTGCGTTGATGGATTTTGCCGAGATTTTGCGCGTTGCTATGCTGATGACCCGCTTTTCCTGCAATTGGCTGGTGTTGCCAATACCTTTTTGGAACCTCATCTTGATCACGCCGCCTACATTGTTGGTAGGCAGGGGATGATACGGCGGGTCAAACGTCTGTCTGGACGCGTGAGCCAGCAATTTGGGGTTACCCCCGTCGATGCGCAAAAATTGATTTGGGGACTGTTGACGATTGCTGGCGGTGCTGCACAGTTATCGGTTCAATCGCCATTCGCCAAACCTGAACTGCCAAGTGATATTGCGTCCTTTAATGAGCTTGCGCATTTCGAAACTGTTTTTTTTAATGTGGCATTGCCTTTTGGTAGGGGTATTATCCAAATCCAACCCCCGCTTATCAGAAAGTAAAACTAATTGAGCCTTTCCCATTATCAGGCGTATCATCTGGCGATACATCATTAATAATTTTGTGGGGACTTTGTTGTGGGTGACCCGGTATTATTTGCTTATTCACTTAATCAGGCGGGCGGTGGTGCTGCTTTGCATGATGGCGAAGTTGCGCGCCTTTTAAAAGATGATCAACTAGCTTGGGCACACCTCAATGCTGATCACCCCGAAACCGCAAAATGGCTGCGACATGAAGTTACCTATCTTAATGATTTTGTAGTCAATGCCTTGCTTGCTGATGAGACCCGCCCGCGCGTTGTGTCAATGGGTGAGGGAGTGCTGCTAATTTTGCGTGGGGTTAACTTGAATGATAATGCCAGCCCTGAGGATATGGTCTCGATCCGGCTTTGGGTTGACCCCCATCGTATTATTTCCCTTCAACGGCGTAAGCTGAGAGCAGTTGGCGATCTGGCGGCAACATTAGAGGCTGGTAAAGGGCCCAAGGGTAGTGCTGACTTTGTTACCATGCTTATTGACCTTTTGTTTGCGCGAATGGCACCAGTTGTCACTAGCCTAGGCGAGGAGATGGACGATATCGAAGAGGATATATTGAATGGTGGCGCCAACACATTGCGTGAACAGATTGTCTCGATACGTAAGAAGGCGATCATCTTTAAGCGCTATATGGCGCCACAGCGCGATTTGATTACGCATTTGCTAGAAGCAAAACGTGACTGGTTTGGGGAGAACAATGATCATCAGTTAATTGAGGCGCATAACAATATTACACGTTTTGTAGAAGAACTTGATTCAGTCCGTGAACGCTCACAAGTTATCAGCGACGAAGTGACTAATATTCTTACCGAGCGATTAAACAAGAATATGTATGCGCTGTCGGTTGTTGCAGCGATCTTTTTGCCAATGGGTTTCTTGACTGGTCTTTTGGGCGTTAATGTTGGAGGTATACCTGGGGCGGAAAATCCGCAAGCCTTTCTTGTATTTTGCCTGTTATTGGCACTAGTGGTTGGGGTGCAAATTTTGTTTTTTCGTAAAATGCGTTGGTTCTAAAATTTTTGGTTTGTTAGGCCTTACTGGCCGTCTGGTCCAATGTTAGTGAAATGTGTCAGAAACCTGAGGTTTAACTCAAGCATGGTTGATTTTGCTTGCCAGTGGGGACCTCGCTGAGGCACCGCAGCAATTTGTTTAGTAAGGACCTTTCAATGCTTGTAGTTTTTGTTTATTTTGAAATTAAACCAGTGTTCATTGATGCGTTTTTGGAGGTTATGCGAAAAAATGCGCTAGCCTCACTAAAAAATGAAATTGGGTGTCACCAATTCGACGTTAATCAAGACCCTCTCTCACCAAACAGCATATTCCTTTATGAACTTTATGAAGATGCCGCCGCATTTGAACTTCATAAGCAGACTGATCACTATCTTGAATTCAATGAGGCGATTGCGCCTATGATTATTGGTAAAACTTTGCGAATCTTAAAAAGGATGGAACTAGATTAGACAACCTGACACTCCATCTTGAATTTAATCCTGAATTGTGGCCGAAAACATTGGCCACTACTGCAGTCAATAATTTCAAGGCTTTAAAATTTTTACAGAGTGTCGTTAAATGAAGTCGTCAAGTGATTTTTCTCAGCCTTAGTTCTGTTTTGTGCGGGTTTTTGTTCATGAGTTTTTGGTTGCGCCTAAGTCTAGTATCAATCGTTGTGCTGTCTTTTTATGCCGCACAACCCGTATTCGCGGGCGGGAAGACCTATCAAGGAAGTGAGTCATCAGCTCACTGCACCCTTTGGTCGAATCTGAGGTTGAAATGGCCGCAAACGATTCTTGGCCGTGAAAAAGCGGAATGCCGTCGACGCGCCGTTGACAGCTCAGCTGGCAATACTCAGTGCCGGCTCTTAAAAACATACATTGACCCCGAGAGTGGTGAACGGATTTGTATCTACAAACGGCACGGTACAGGCCTCGAGGAACTTACTTTAAGCATGTCTGCCTTTTTGCATTGCCAGAAAGATTTTATGTGTAAGCGCACTGCAAAATAAGTGACTCCAAAATTATATTTCCAAATTATCTTGTTATACCTATGCTTGGCGCATGATTAGCCAAAGACGCGTATTTGAGATCATTGAAAAAGGTCAGGCTGATGACCGCGCAAGCCGTTATTGCGACCTATTCCTGTTCGCATTGATTCTATTGAATTTGCTTGCGGTCTGTTTGGAGACGATCGACACGCTCTATGCGCAATATAAAACTGCATTTACGGCGGTAGAGTTGGTATCGGTGACGATTTTCTCGATTGAGTATGGCTTACGAATCTGGTCATGTGCCGCCGCCCCTGATGGCAAATATAAAAGCGCATCGGGAAAACGCATGGGGTATATCTTCAGCTTTACCGGCATCATTGATTTGCTGGCGATCTTGCCTAGCATTATCCCGCTCTTGCTTGGCGGGGTGGATCTGCGCTGGCTGCGGATATTGAGGTTGATGCGGCTGTTGAAATTCTCGCATTATTCATCGGCGCTTGAAGATTTGATATCGGCAGTGCGTCATGAAAGCCGGTCATTCGCCGCAACCTTGTATTTGCTGGTGCTGGCATTGCTGATTTCCAGCTCATTGATTTATGTTGCCGAACAGGATGTGCAGCCCGAACATTTTGGTTCCATCCCGCAGGCGATGTGGTGGACAGTTGTGACGCTAACCACCGTTGGTTATGGCGATATTGTGCCACACACGGTGGCGGGTAAATTCATTGCAACGCTGACCGCGCTTATGGGGGTTTGTGTTGTTGCGCTCTTGACCGGTATTGTTGCCACGGGTTTTACCAATCAGGTGGCGATGCGGCGGCACCGGCTTGAGGCCGAGATTTCATCCGCGCTTAGCGACGGTGTTATCACCAGTGATGAGCGCCAAAAAATTGATGATTTGCGGCAGCGTTTGAATATCTCCGAGGAGGATGCGCTGGCGATTATCAGCTATCTAGAGCGCAGAAGTGACAAGAAATAGCCCGCTGTTTGTTTGGCGCGCAGATGAGGCAAAGCGCTGGGCTAGGCCGATGGCGGGCTGGGTTTTTGTGACCGTTTACCCCGTAGTTTTGACGCGGCAAGGTAATCTTGCCATTCTTGATGTTTTTCAAGATCTGATAGATGCACATCAAGCGCTGAATTAGCGATCTGGATTTCGATGGTGAACTGGATCATTGCCGCGACCATCAGGATAATCGACGAAAAGAACAGCCAGCTGCCGATCGTCTCGATGCCGAAATAAAGTGAAATCATTGCTGACAGATTCAAAATGAAGGCAAGCGCGCCGCAGGTCTGGATAATCGCAATCAGCCGCAGACGCTGGCGCAGGCTGGCAATCTGGCGAAAAAAGCGGGCACTGTCATCAGTTGAAATATTTTCGTTGATGACCGTGTCGTGCAAATTACGGATCAGGCCAGCAAGTAGCGAATACCGATTGCCGAAATTAATCATCATCAGGGGTATTGCAGGGAACAGAACGCCAACAATCAGAATATTTAGCTGCATATTCGGTGAAACCCCAAAACGTAAATGATACTAGCCGAATTTAAGTAGATGGCAAAAGCTAGCCGCTGATCTGGATTACGCCAAGCGCCTGCAGCCCGTCAATGATATATTGAAGCGACAGCGCCGCAAGGATGATGGCGGTGATCCGCGAGAAGACCAGCGTAATCCGCGGGTTAATATAAGACTCGGCAAGGCTGGCGATGATCAGAACGATTGCTGTTGCCAGCATCACTGCCACCATTGCGCCATAGCCGATGATCATATTGACATTTTCGGTCGGATTGCTGGCAACCACCATTACCGAGGTAATCGCGGCTGGCCCGGCCAAAAGCGGCGTAGCAAGCGGAAATATCGCGATATTATCGTCGGTTGAAACGCTGTCGCTGCCCTGTTCGCGCCGCGCCTGACGTTTGTTGGCAAGCATGTCAAGCGCCACCAAAAGCAGAATAATGCCGCCGGCAAGACGAAACGCGGTCAGTGAAATATTTAGGTAATGCAGGATCCACACCCCGCATAGCGCAAAGAATATCATAATCGCACCGGCAACCAGCGAGCCTTCAAGCGCGGTACGAATTTTCTGACGCTTATTCAAATGGGTTGTGATAGCAAGGAAAATTGGCGCCGTACCAACCGGATCAATCACCACGAAATAAACGATAAACGCCGTGATAAAGCTCTCGATCATCTTTCTATGCCTCCCTGGCTAATTTCAATAAAGACGGTGTCAAATGAGGCGTTCTGCAAGCTGTTGCCAAAATCGGGTTTTGCGCACCGCGAGGTGGGCTGCGCCTCAATTGCGCTCCTTATTTGCGGTAAGGATACCGAAAACCTAGATAGGATGATATGAGAATCCCCAATGATATGGAAGTGGTGGTAAAAGCTGGTGCGCGGGGCGCTTTGCCGGCGAGGGCGCTCGCCAGCCCGATCCAGCCCCATAAAGAAATTTCTCGAAAGGCGAGATATACGCTTGACCTAGGGGCGGCAAACCCATTAAAACGGCGCACCGGAGGCGATCAACCGGCTAGCCCCTGAACGGGCCAGCAACAAAGATCGCCAGTGCCATTCGCAGGCACCGAGATGGCGGAGTAGCTCAGTTGGTTAGAGCAGCGGAATCATAATCCGCGTGTCGGGGGTTCGAGTCCCTCCTCCGCTACCAATCCTATTTTAGATCACTTACCAACCCAAAAAAACTGCAGCCATTGCAATTTTACATTTGCTGAGCGTTTAACCTTCAAAAGTAAATTTGGGCAGGGAATTTAGGCTTTCTTTCAAAGCTTGGCCCCATTCTTTTGAAACCATTTGAAAATATGGGTTTTCCGAGTCAATTTTCAGGGATTTGGGTGCCTTGAAACTATCAATTTCATAGACGTTTATGTCTAAAGGTGGGCCAACGGAGAGGTTGGCTTTGATGGTGGAGTCAAACGATACCATCAAAAGCTTGATGGCATCCTCAAACGTCATCTCTTTTTCAAAAGCCCTGACCAGGATCGGCCGTCCATATTTTGTTTCACCGATTTGGAAAAACGGATGCTCTTCTGAAACCTCAATGAAGTTTCCTTCGGGATAGATTAGGTAAAGTCTCGTAGCGCCGCCTTTGATTTGGCCGCCAAGAATAAAGGTGGACGTGAAAGTACTCTCTGCCTGTTGCTGGCCTCGTGCTGATGACTTAATTACTTCCGCCAGAGTTTCGCTGACACTTCTAGCAACCTGAAACATTGTAGGCGCCTCTAGTATTGAGGGTGCTCTTTTTTCACGCTTCTTAGTTTGTTCGGATAAAATGCTCACCACAGCCTGGCTTGTAGCTAAATTACCGGCGGTCGTGAGCATAATTTGCCGCTCACCATCAACACCCCAAGAAAAGGTTTTTGGATATCGGGAAACATTGTCGAGCCCGCCATTAGTCAGGGTGTCTGACATGAATACTAACCCGCGTGATAATTTTAGAGCGACACAATAGGACATTCGTTTAAGACCATTTTTATTGTTGGCTTATTATTATTCGTGTTGCCACTTGTTCTTCTCCAATACCAAACCTTATGCCTGATAGTGGAGCTACATCATTGTAGTCGAAACCAGTAGCGAGTTTAACATAACGGTCATCGGGTGAAATACCGTTTGAAATATCAAACCCTACCCAGCCTAAACCTTCGGTATATATCTCTGCCCAAGCGTGACCAGCATCTTGAATTTTCTTATCATGCATCAACAAATATCCGCTCACATACCTCGCGCTGAAGCCAAGTGACCGAGCAACTGCTATAAACGCATGAGCGTGATCTTGGCACACACCCATGCCAATTTCCATTGCCCTTTCAGCAGTCGTAAAAATATCAGTTTTGCCCTTTGTGTACTTGATGGCATCTGATACTCGCGCAGATAACTCATGCAATATATGAAGTTCACCGTCATTACCGCTCTGTATAAATTTGTTCATATCCTTGCCAAGTTGACGCAAACGGGTACCGAGAAGGGTGAGGGGTGTAGCATTCTTGAAAATTGGGAGGGGTACACTGTTGTCATGCATCCCAGTTATGCCATTCGTATCGCAGACGCTAATTTTCCCGCGGCAAACGATTTGGATTTTTTGAACACCCAAATGATGGTTGCATAAATGAACTGTGTTTCCATGATAATCGTCTGCCTTCAAGACAATTTCGCCACCGTCCGCCTCTATATTCCACTCCAAAAGTTTTTGTTTGGCTGAGCTTTTGGGTGTAAGAAGCAAACGCTGAATAACCGACTTTGGCATTGTCTCATAGTCAAAAACTGTTTTGTGATTAATTGAATGAATCATGGTTAGTTCATGTTAAAATCGTTGGCAATTGCCTGGCTTAATTGATTGTTTTTTGCCATGTGCTCAGTAAGAAAAACCTTCAGGTCAATTTCTTGTACATTCCTTAACCTATCATCGTTAAGGCTTGTAAAAATTTCATCAGCTAAACCCAAACTCTCATAATCTTTGTTATAAGAATTGGAGAGGTCCTCAAGGTTGGACTTCACTTCTTTATAACAAAATTTTATGGAGCGTGGCATGCGCTCATCAAATATCAGGAAATTAGCTACACCAAGGGGGTCCAACCTTCCTTTTTTTAGCCAATTGAAAGAGCGCCAAGCCGCAAGCGAGCGGAGCATCACTTCCCATTGACCCTGATCGTTGCTACCTCCTATCACTTTGGCCGTTGGCAGCAAACGATGGTATTTAGTGTCTATAGTTCTAATCGTGTTATCTGCTCGTTCAATGAAGGTGCCCAACCGAAGAAAATTGAAAATATCATTGTGCAACATCGTGCCGTAAAGCGCGCCTCGGAATGACGAGCTACCTTTTATGATATCATCTAAAATTACTGGGAGGTCGCGGATGTTAACGGGTCGTTTTAAAGCTGACTCACATTTCATCCAGCTCTCATTCAGTGAAAGCCAGACCTCTCGGGTCAGCGACGTGCGAACTGAACGACCATTGTTTCGAGCTTTCGACATTAACGACACGACACTGTCGAAGTTATCCCTGTCACGGAGCAAAAAATTGATTATGTCTATTGTTTTAGGGTCATCATATTTTTCATCGAATAATGATCCCAACCCGTGATTCGAAACTAGAGCAGTCCATTCCTCCTCGCCGTCGTTTTGCCTTGATAATGCGTAGTGCAGTGTGGCCTGAATTCGCCGCGAGAGGTTCTCGCTGCGTTCCAGGTACCTGGCCATCCAAAACAAATTATCACCGTGTCGACCTAGCATTTAAGCCCCTATTACCCAAGTATCTTTGGTTCCGCCGCCTTGGCTTGAGTTTACAATTAATGATCCCTTTTTGAGTGCAACGCGAGTTAAGCCGCCGGGGGTCACCTCAATGGTATTGGGTGAGACCAAAACAAAAGGCCTTAAATCAACATGCCGAGGCGCAAGTCCGTTTCGAGTAAGGATTGGAACGGTCGACAGGGCCAAAGTTGGTTGGGCAATATATTTCCCGGGGTTGGCTTTTAGCTTCCTGCAAAAAGCTGAAAGCTCTTGTTTGCTTGCAGCCGGCCCTACTAGCATTCCATACCCACCTGAGCCGTGGACTTCTTTAACAACAAGTTCATGCAAATGTTCCAAGACATATTGTAAGCTATCAGCTTCAGAGCAACGCCAGGTGGGAATATTGTTCAGTAGCGCCTTCTCGCCAGTATAAAATTTGATAATCTCTGGTAAATAGGAATAAACCGCTTTGTCATCTGCAATGCCTGTTCCTGGTGCGTTAGCAAGAATCACACTACCATTACGGTAAGCGTCAAACAGGCCAGGTGTGCCGAGCAAGCTATTGGGATTAAATGATAATGGGTCGAGAAAATCATCGTCCACACGACGATATATAACGTCGACATTTTGAGTTCCAGTGGTGGTGCGGATCATCACGCGGCCATCGTGAATTTTGAGGTCAGAGCCTTGAACCAACTCAACGCCCATTTCATCAGCCAGAAATGAATGCTCGTAGTAAGCTGAGTTATAAATCCCTGGCGTCAGCACGACTATGTTGGGATCACTAAAAGTGTTTTCAGCGCATAAGGCGAGAGATTTGAAAAGTTCTTTTGGATAATTGCTTATTGGTTTTATTTGGTGTGTTGTAAAAAGCTCGGGGAACATGTGTTGCATGGTAGAGCGGTTTTCAAGCATGTATGACACGCCAGACGGGACCCTTGCATTGTCCTCTAGTACAAAGAACTCGTTTTCACTAGTTCTAACGATGTCCACGCCAACGACATGAGTATACACACCGCCAGGCGGTTTAAACCCACACATTTGCGGCAAAAAAGCTTTGTTTTTGTAAATCAAGTTTTCAGGGATTATGCCTGCTTTTAAAATGTGCTGGCCGTTGTAGATGTCTTCAAGAAAAGCGTTTATTGCGGCGACGCGTTGAATGATCCCACGCTCTAACATTCGCCATTCATTGGCAGATAGTATCCTGGGAATTAAATCAAAAGGAATCAGGCGTTCTTCCGCTTTTTTATCGCCGTATACATTAAAGGTTATTCCGACGCGACGAAAAAGCTCTTCAGCAGTAGCCGATTTCTTATACAACTTTTTTAAATCTTGGTCGCCAAGCCAAGCCATCAGCTTTTCGTATGGCTGTCTGGTTTTTTGGCTATCAGTGCCAAGCATTTCATCAAAAATTGACATGAGCTATTCTATCTAAGTTTCACACTGTTAGAAAACGATAGTTCGGCGATACTGTGTAATAAAGCGTTAAAATGCGCCATGGGGTGTGCAGAAAATGCGCCATATCAAGATCAAAACTTTCAACTATCCAATATTTTGAGTTAAAAAATCCAAAACTTTAAGCTTATTGGCTGAGCAGTGCGTGAGGCGATGTCTATGATTTTATCAATCCTAAAATATCTGCTATCCCTAACTTTTTT
>Ga0255784_10003372_pt1 | contig 12148 bp, 6 predicted proteins | sample 101ome_14_FD_179982 | JGI IMG/M metagenome (GOLD analysis project Ga0255784, IMG submission 179982) | Coastal salt marsh microbial communities from the Groves Creek Marsh, Skidaway Island, Georgia - 101403AT metaG (version 2) | ecosystem: Environmental > Aquatic > Marine > Intertidal zone > Salt...
TCGTATACTTCGCCTTGCTCATCGTACGAATGGTCAAGGTTTCAATCATATTTGCCTCCGGTGTATTCCTAACGTCCGACAGCATCTTATTCAAGCTTCTCGTAATGGCGGTTTTGCTGTTGAGGCGAACCTCATGGCCAAATTGGCGTACAAAAGTGCTCAAATCTAAAAGCTTCGTCGGATCCGGGTCGTCGTGGATACGATAGACAAAGGTCTGGCCAGAGGGCTGTCCGCTCTTGGCTTTTCCGATAAACTCAGCGACCGACCTGTTTGCGAGCAACATGAATTCCTCAATCAAATGGTTGGCGTCGCGGCTGACCTTAAAGTACACGCCAGTGGGCTGGTTTTCCTCATCAAGCTTGAATTTCACTTCCTTCTTATCGAAGCTCAAGGCACCCTTACTCATACGAGCGGCGCGCAACTTCTTCGCCATGCCGTCTAAGGTTCTTATGGCATCATAGAAATCTGCGTTCTTTCCTTCCGGGTGGTTGTCCTCAATGATCTGTTGCGCCTCTTCATAGGCGAACCTGCGGTCGCTGTGAATGGCCGTTCGGCCAAACCAACGGTTGTGTACAATCCCTTCCTCGTCCATCTCAAAGACGGCACTGAAGGTGTATTTATCTTCGTTCGGGCGGAGTGAACAGACCCCGTTGGACAATACTTCGGGAAGCATAGGAACTACTCGGTCCACTAAATATACGCTCGTCGCGCGCTCCACCGCCTCTTCGTCGAGAATCGAATCCGGATGCACATAGTGGCTCACATCTGCAATGTGCACGCCCACTTCCCAATGACCATTTTCCAATTTCTGTAGCGACAAAGCATCGTCAAAATCCTTGGCGTCCGCAGGATCAATAGTGAAGGTCGGCACCCCCCTGAAATCACGTCTGTTGTTCGCAATTTCCTTTTCGTCAATGCTTTGGTTCAGCACATTGGCTTCCTCCTCTACATCTTCTGGGAACTTGTACGGCAAGCCGTATTCCGCCAATACCGCATGAATCTCCGTATTGTGGTCGCCCGCATCGCCGAGCACTTCTATGATTTCTCCAAAAGGCGAGCTCGCGTTTTTCGGCCAATCCAGGATACGAGCCACCGCTTTTTGCCCATGCTTCACCCCGGCTAATTTCTCTTTAGGAATGAAAATATCTACCAACATCTTGCGGCTCGACGGCACTAAAAATCCGTAGGTCTTACCGATCTCAACGGTACCTACGAAGTCCATGCGCTTGCGCTTGATGATTTCTATGATTTCGCCTTCGAGTTTCTTGCCGCCACGACGTGCGTACAAGCTCACTTGCACGGTATCGCCATCGAGCGCGTGGTTCAAATTCGCCGCGCGAATCAAGATATCTGCTTCGGTATCTGGGCTGACCACATAGGCATTCCCGTTCCCCGCCATGTCCACCAATCCGGTAGTGTAGACTGCATTGTATTTGAGCTTGTATTTGCCCCGGTCCACCATTAAAATCGTGCCGTTGCGCTCCATGTCCGCCAAGGCCATTTCAACCTTGGCTTTGACCATAGCCGGCTTGTAGCCCAACTGGGCGGCGAGCTGCTTGTAGTTGAATTTGCGGGTCGGGTATTTTTTGAAAACGCCTTCTAGCGCTTGGGCATAGGCCTTGATATCTATGCTGGTCGAGCGTTTTTTGGCCCGTTTATTGTGCTTTCTTGCCATTTTGTTGTTGCTCACTTTTGAATGTGAAGCTCAATTGACTCGTCCTTTCTTAAACGATATTTCGTCCAAAAAACTTCTTGTTCACCCTTTAAAAGAATACTGGCTGTGTTTGACGGTGTGTTGCCTTCATTTACGGCAACAATTTTTAATCTATTATCTCCAGTAATTAACGAGAGAACGATTCTAGATTGCTCTGCCGAGATGTAATTGTTAAAAATAATTTCCTCGTTGAGAATAATCATCACACTATCGCCATCAGACTCTAAAAAATCATTAATATACAACGTAGCTTCATTGGTGGCCCATTGTAATCTTTCAATGTCTCCATTAAACATCTCTTCTTGATGCGGGAGAATGGTTCTCGCAGGTTTTGTTGAAGCCAACGGAATACTTGGCTCCAGGATTTTATTAACTTTTTGATTTTGAGAACCGCTCTCTTCAATAACGCCGCTTAGTATAAGAACTCCTTCAGGACAAAATTCCCTGTTCTCATCGTCATTCGTAAACCTTGCCCATAAAAAAACTTCTTTGTCTTTAGTCCGCATTTTAGCCTTATCGACTTTTATATAACAATATACACTAGACGTGTCTATGTCGCTATTGATGTTTTGAATCTCCTCAAAAGAAATTCTATCGTTTTTTATCCTGCCTTTGATCGAAGAAATAACGAACTCGTTATTGTTTAATGTTGTTCTTGTTGTGCCTTCTATCTCCCCATTATCCAAGCACTCAAAAAACACACTTATTGCCATAATAGAATAGTCTTGGGGTATAATGCTTCCCTCTAGTGTATATGTTGTTTGAGCGTCTGAACAAGTAAAACTTAATATAAACGCCATGCATAGTGAAATTCTCATGTTTTTCATATATTCATGACAAGAAACCTAAATTATAACAATAATGAAAAAAATTCTATTTGCACTTGTTTTTGGCATTATGTCATTGAATGCTTTTGCTTCTTTTCCTGCAAAAAAAAGTGGTTCCTCAGTAAAAACGGAAATTACTACTTCTGAAACCTCTTCGGCATTGGATTACTTACTGTATTCGGATGACGAAATGTTAATCGCTGTCTTATTATGTATCTTTTTAGGCTCTTTCGGGGTACACTGGTTTTATTTAGGAGAAAAGGCTAAGGGGAAGAGACGTTTGTTTACATTCTTAGCAAGTGTCGCTTTAGCATATGGAGGAATCTTCACTTTGTATGCAGGGTTAATTTCGGGAGGAGTATTTTCTTTATTAGGTCTTGGAATGTATTATGCTGGAATCATTGGCCTGGTCATTAATTGGGTTATGACAATTGTTGACTTAATTAATATAGTATCAGATTAACTCAAAACTTGGATTTATTTCAAGAGCCCTTGCGTAACGCAAGGGCTTTTTTGATTGCAGCGGGAAGCACCAAGCATTAACGAATTTCCGCGCCACTCAAAATCACTAATGTGACGAGGTGTTTAGGTTGCTTCTTATTTTTGAGTCTTACGCTTTTGTTTATTACCATTTAGAATCATCTACATAAATCCCTCCTCTATGAAACCCTTCTTTCTTTTCTCTGCGCTTACACTTTCTACTGTCATTGCTGCACAAGAGTCGCCTGGCGAGGCCCAAGTTGTGTTGCCGCAACAAGCCACATACACAGATTCTGTTTCTGCAGAAATCGAGCTTGAAGAAGCCGCTCCCACAAGCGCAAGTTTGGTGATGCAATCAGTGAAAATCAGTAGTGTGCTCTACGATTTGAATGAAGGGTTGATTACTAAAGAGAAGGCGCAGGCGAAAATTGATTCGATCATCTCTGAACTGTATTTGACCTCCGCTTCGTTTTTTGAGAACTACGTCCCCGACACTGTAGAAGAGCCCTTAAGCTGGAATGACGATTTTTCTGCGGCCTATTCTGGGCCCGATTCTTCCCAGTACCCACAAGAGCACTACGACACCACATTTGAAGATTTCGATTTTGACTTTTCCAGCTTTTTTGATGATCCCCCCAAAACCAAGGTCGGTGTCTTTGACTTCCATCTAGGACCAAATGCGCTTGTCCTCAGCGACCGAAGCATCGCTTCCGCGATGGAAAACATAAATGCGGGACTTTCGTGGGAAAGCCGAATCTTCTTTGGTCAAAAGCGACTCATTGGCGGGGCGAAATCTCCAGTGCAATTTGAAACAGGACTAGGTATAGTATATAATGTTTTTAGATTTAAAAACGGCATGACTATTGATAAAGACCCCCTTATGTATGGGGCAACTAATATTATTCCTGTTGCGGGATTTACTTCAATAAGTAGAAGCAACTGGACAATTAATACTATAGAAATACCGGCGCTCTTGCATGTCGATTTTGGGACACAGGGCACCTTCGGCAATAGCTTTAATTTGGGATTTGGTGTTTCCGGACTATTTCGAAATAAAAGCAAAACCACACAGGATGGCTATGATTTAGATGGAGACTCGGTAAAACGCACAAATACCAACGGCTTCCACACGCGCTTGCTTAATTATGCGCTCGTGGGGCAATTGGGCTATAAAAATCTAAAGATTACCGGGAAACTCGAGCAGCTACCGTACTTCAAGGACAACTACTTCCCTGAGGAGGCCTACCTGGGTTCTATTACCGTTGGCTTCTCGCTGAACTAAACTCCTCCAATGATCCGCCGCCTAGCCTTTTTCTTATTCTTGCCCGCCGCACTCTGGGCGCAGGAACTCAATCCCCTACGTGAGCTTGAAGTACCGTATGCGGATGACCGCGTTTTACTGGACGGATTGCTTTCAGCAAACGAATACGCCGATGCCTTGCCCTTTGAGCTGTTCAATGAAATGGACCCGGATCCCAATGGAACGCCGCCTGTTTTAGCTAAGGCTTATGTCTACCGAACAGAAGAAGCGTTAATCATAGCTTTTGATTGTCCACTGGTGGATATCGATCACTTAAGAGCAAATATTCAGCCCCGCGACAATGCTTGGGGGGACGATTTCATCGGCATCACCATGGACCTCTATGGGGACATGCGAAACACCATCTTTATTGCAGCCAATGCCCACGGTGTGCAAATCGACCTACGCAATAATAATCCCACAATAGAAGACGAAAGTCAATACGACGTCGGATATAATATCACCTACGATACCCACACTAACATTGGAGAAAAGGGCTGGACCATGGAAATGCGCATTCCGTTCAGTTCATTACAGTTTGAGAACAAGCCCGTGCAAAAGTGGCGAGTCGGGTTCTTCCGTGAATACTACGTGGGGCCGCAGGTGCACCGAGCCATCAGCATGAATCGTAACTTTGACAATCCTTGTTTTGATTGCCAATTCAATGATTTTCTCATTCTCGAAAACATAAAGGGCGGCACACGACGTGACCTGCTCCCATATGTATTGGGAGGACTACCGGTCGAAAACGGGGGCTTTGGATCGCCAACAGGGAGAATTGGACTCTCCGCTTTCTATGGTATTAACTCACAGAATTCCATCGAAGCTGCCATCAACCCTGACTTCAGCACCGTGGAAAGTGACGCCGCGCAGGTCAGTGTAAATTCCGCAACGTGCTTATTCTACCCGGAGCGCCGACCGTTCTTCAACGAAGGGGCAGACCTCACGGCCACCACCATGAACTACTTTTATTCGCGCACCATTGCGAACCCGTCAGGAATGGTCAAGTACCTCGGTCAGGGCTCGAAACTTCGCACCTACGGGCTCGCGGGCTACGACCGCTCTAGCCCCTACCTCGTGCCAGGGGAAAACCGCGATATTTTAGGAACGGCTGGTCAAAGCTTTGCCTCCGTAGTCCGACTATCTCGGCCTCGAAAAAATGGCGCTAACCTCGGCTATCTCAGCACGAACAGACTCTATATGGACGGAGGCTCTGGACACCTCAATGCGTTTACCGTTCGCGAAAACCTAAGCGACAGCTGGCGACTGACCGGAGAATATGCGTGGTCGTACACCGCAGAGCCTGAAACGAATTGGGTTACGGACGGGGCCACCTTTGGAAAGTACACCGCGGCCACAGATGGTGAGTCGTTCCATGGTTTTTCTCATGCCACCGGACTACAACGCACCAGCCTGCATTGGGTTTCCGATATCTATTATACCCACGTAGGCGAGACCTTCCGGGCCGATATGGGCTTTTTGCCACTGAACAACAGAAACGAGTTGGGCTTTAGGCAACGCTACATCAACAGACTCAACGGAAAACGGGTTAAGTTCTACCAAATCACCCCTGGGGGGCTAGCCAACTTCACGCCCGATGGTCGTTGGAAACAGCAGCAGCTTACCCTGGATTGGAATGCACAATTTGCCGGCAACTTCATGCTTGGCGGTGGGGCCACACATGGCCTCATGGAAGAGTTTGAAGGCGCGGTGTTAGAGAATATATCCACCATTACTCAATGGTCTAGCTGGAGTCCAACACAGCGATTTAAGCTCAATCTATACGTCAATACAGGTGAGTTTGTGGCCTATAATACCGCCTCTCCAAGGATAGGAAGTGGCCTGAACACCGGAATGGAAATGAACCTCCAGCTCTTCGGGAATGTCCAAGCAAACTTCACGGGCAACTACAGCTCACTTTGGGAACGCGACGGCAGCGGAATGATCTACGAAGGGTGGATTTGGCGGAGTGTACTTCGCTACAACCCCAACAGGTTTGTGCAGGCTAGGTTGATTACACAGTGGAACCAATTCTCCGGTGATTACCTCTTCCAACCCCTATTGCAATACCAGCCCGGGCCGTTCACCATATACTACATCGGCAGCAGCACCTACGCCGCGCCGAACCAAGGGTATAATGGCACGCAAATCTTCGCGAAAGCCCAGTTGACTTTGAGGCCTTAATAGAAAAAGTGTTTTTTGGAACTGTTTCTCCATCCCGCTTGACTTTGGTATTTGACGAAAAAAATCTTCACATCAGCCTGAGATTCGTACTTCACAAAATGAATAGTTTTATCAGATTGTGATTTATAATCTACGAAGTACCAGAGCCCTTCGTTTCCTTTCACTTGGCTCTGATAATCGACCTTATAAACTGTTAAGTCCGCTTGACTTTCATACTGAACTACGAAAACCTTGACATCCGCTTGGCTTTCATAATTCACACTATAAATACTTTGCCCTTTCAGCCCTATTGAAATCAATACCGCGACGATAGCTTTACTATGTTTCATTGTTTCGGATTTAAAGGTTTTTGAAGATACATGAATTTGGAGTGCAAATAGCCAGAGTCGAAGAATTTGTCCCCTACTGGGTTCCAAGTGTTATGGAGGGGTTGTTCCGCGAAACCCGCATCGCGTCCAGGATTGCCAACCTCGGCTGTGCCGAGTATTGGCCGTCCTGGGCGTCGGTAGGTATTGTCCTCGATAACGCCCTTCAACGCATGCAGCGTTGTGGTCTTTTTTTATCCCACGCCTACGCAAGCAAGCTTGCAGGCGGGGCATAAAAAAGCCCCTCACTCTCGTGAAGGGCTTTTATCGTTACCCGACTAGGACTCGAACCTAGAATAACGGTACCAAAAACCGGTGTGTTGCCATTACACTATCGGGCAATCGTTCCCATTTGGGACGGCAAATATACTGTAATTGGCATTACTCAAAAAAGAGATAAAGAAAATTTTCGTGGTTTAACATTCCCTAAGCCCAATAGGGCGTTGGTTTTTCTTATTTTCGAGGCAATTACACCCGGTCTTTCAAGACAAAATATCAAAAAGCAGAGAATCAGTGAATTACAAAAAGCTCAATAATGTGTTCGGATGGGCAGTGTTTGCCGTCGCGACCATTACGTATTTTATGACCATTGAACCTACGACCAGCTTCTGGGATTGTGGGGAATACATTGCAACTTCGGTAAAACTTCAAGTAGGTCACCCTCCGGGCGCACCGTTCTTCCAATTGATGGGGAACTTGTTTGGCCAATTCGCTGCTAATCCAGAAAGCCAGGCATTGATGGTGAACGCGTTGAGCGCCTTGAGCTCCTCGTTCAGTATTCTGTTCTTGTTCTGGACCATCACAGCCTTGGGTGTAAAGCTGTTGGGCGGGCAAGATAAATTGGACAACGCCAGCACTATCGCAGTATTGGGTGCAGGTGCCGTCGGTGCATTGGCCTACACGTTCTCTGATAGCTTCTGGTTCTCAGCGGTAGAAGGTGAAGTATATGCCATGAGCTCCTTCTTCACTGCTGCTGCATTCTGGGCAGTGCTCAAGTGGGAGCAAGCCGTAGATCACGATCCTTATGCGAACAAATGGTTGTTGCTCATCGCCTACCTGGTAGGGCTTTCAGTGGGGGTACACATCCTCGTGTTCTTGACCATTCCAGCCATTGGAATGATCTACTACTTCAAAAAATATCCTAACCCAACCCGCAACGGATTCATAATCGCCAACGGGGCGAGCATTGCCGTACTGGGATTGGTCTTTGCCTTTATCATTCCTATCGTGTTGAAGTTATTCAGTACCCTGGAAATCTACTTCGTAAATAACTTCGGTTTGCCGTTCCACTCGGGCACTATTGCTGCCTCCCTCATCCTCACCGCTGCCGTGGTATTCGGGATTTTGTGGACGCAAAAGAATAACAAGCCGCTGTACCAGCAGGCCATTATTGGCGTGATGTTGATCGTGATGGGGTACTCAACCTTCATCATTTTGGCCATTCGTTCGAATGCGAATACGCCGATTGACGAGAACAACCCGGAAGATGCGATGTCGCTTTTGGCGTACTACAACCGTGAGCAATATGGTGATTGGCCAATTCTCTATGGGAAGTCTTTCAACGCCCCGTACGACCGCAGCAACCCATTTGACGATGGCAAGCCGGTATACCAGCGTGGATACGCTGTGATGAATGGGCCTAAGCAGGTGACTGCATTCAAATTGAAGACAGAAGCCGAGGCCTATGTAGCAGAGAAAGGCGGTAACCTCACCATCGACGGTAAATACCTGTTGACCGACGACAAAAAGGGAAGTGTGCCGAACTACGATCCGAAATACCAAGGGTTTTTTCCGCGCATCTGGAATGACGACCCTCAATACAAGCAGAATTACATTAGAATAATGGACATTAAGGACGAGACGGCGCCCATCACTTTTGCGCAGCACGTAAGGTTCTTCTTTGAATACCAAGTAGGTAAAATGTGGTTCCGTTACTTCATGTGGAACTACAGCGGCCGCCAAAACGATGAGCAACACCGCTATGAAATTTCAAAAGGCAACTGGATCACTGGTATTCCATTCTTAGATAGCATGCGTATTGGCAATCAAGACAACTTGCCGGACCACTGGAAAAACAATCCTTCGCGCAACACTTACTTCATGTTGCCATTCCTCTTGGGAATCTTCGGGCTCTACTACCAATACAAGAAAAACAACAAGGATGCTTGGGCCGTGACGCTCTTCTTCCTGCTCACTGGATTAGCCATTGTGGTCTATACAAACCACAAGCCGTTCGAGCCTCGAGAGCGTGATTATGCTTTCGTGGGGTCGTTCTATGCCTATGCTATTTGGATTGGGCTTGGTGCCCTCGGATTGTGGGACACCCTGCGTACAAAGATGAGCCCGCAAGTGGCCTCTTACCTCGTTGTTGGGGTCACCATGCTTGCTGTACCTGTTCGCATGGCCGCAGAAAACTGGGACGATCACGACCGTTCAAACCGCTACACGGCGCGCGATATCGCTAAGGCCTATCTGGACAGCTGCGAGCCGAATGCCATCCTCTTTACCAACGGTGATAACGACACCTTCCCGTTGTGGTACGTGCAGGAGGTGGAAGGCTACCGTACGGACGTGCGTATCGTCAACCTCAGCTTGTTGAACACGGACTGGTACATCGACCAGCAGCGCCGCAAAGCCTACGATGGCGAAGCTGTGCCGTTCTCTTTTGACTGGAACCAATACGTTCAGGGAACGCGCGATGTCTTGTACTACCGCGACCTCGGCGTGAAGGGACGTTGGGACGTGAAGGACTTTGTCCAATTCACCAAGCGCGACGACAGCCAGGTGAAATTCAAAGCAAGCGGCGGCAAAGAATTGCCATTGTTCCCACAGAAAAACTTCCGCATCAATATCGATAAGGAAGCCGTCTTCGCCAATGGCGTTGTGGATATTGCCGACAGCGCAAGTGTGGTGGATTACATCGATTGGAACTGGAAAGCCAACGTCATCACCAAGCGTGATTTGATGGTTATTGATTTGATCGCCAACAACAATTGGGAGCGCCCAATCTACTTCTCCATCACGGTGGGGAACAGCCCGAAGGCCTACTTCTGGTTGAACGACTACTTCCGCCTTGAGGGTATGGCGTACAGATTCGTTCCTCAGTACTACCCTTCTTCAGGCCAGGGTATTGACTACGGTCGTGTTGATACTGAAACCATGTACGACAACCTACTCAACAAGTTTGAGTACGGAAACATGGAGGTTCCTGATGTATACCTGGATGAAACCAACCGTCGTTTGAGCTACAACCTACGCACCATCTTTGGTCGCTTGGCCAACGAATTGGTCGCAGAAGGAAAGAACGATAAGGCCGTTGAAGCCCTCGACTTCGCTATGGAGAAAATGCCGGTGGAGAAATTTGGTTACAACTACTTTGTCTTCGGCATCATCGACGCTTACTACAAGGCAGGAGCGACGGAAAAAGCTCGTGAATTGACTTGGGCTTTCGCGGACCGATTAGACGACGAGCTCGCCTTCTACGCCGCGTTCGACCGCCAGGACCAGCGTGCCGCCTCGAACGAATGGCGTACCAACCTGCAGTTCTACCAAATGCTATTGCGCAACGTTCAGATTCACGACAACAACGAAAGCGTACAGAACTTCTACCAACGCTATAATGCCGCTGCATCGCCTTTCGGCAACGGACAGGGGTAAGAGAAAAAACAATATTCTTAAACCCCCGGGGCGCTCCGCGCCCCGGGGGTTTTTTTATGGGATCTAAGATCCGGGCGCCTGCGGCGCCCGGATCTTATCTTATCCAAAGTCCAATTGCATTCTCTGTATCCGCGATACCAACGACTCGTTCGACATGGTCTCGCGCAACCTGTCTACCAAAATAGGAAAGGCCAACGGGGTTGGTGCGTCGATGTAATTAAGGACCCATTCCTGCTGAGCGATGCGCTCCAAAGCTGCCCGAATGCGCGCTTCTTCGAGTTGGAACTCGTGCACCTCCTCTTGGGCCTGTCGCAGCAAAAGATTGTCTGGGTCGTAGTCGCGGAAGACCTCATACATGAGCTTGGTAGAGCTCTGCAGCTGCTTCGTGCTCATGTTCTTGCCTGGATAGCCCGTGAAGAGTAGACCAGAGATTTGGGCAATGTCGCGGAACCTACGTTGGGTCAGCTCGCTTTCGTTGAGGCTGCTCGAGAGGTCCGAGCGAAGGTGGTCCGTGCTAAAGATATCACTATCGATAGCGTCCTGAATAGGGATGGGTTGGTCGCTCAGGAGCTCAAAGCCATAGTCGTTCATCGCGATGGAGAAGGTCTGAGATCCAAAATGTCCCAAACGGTGGCCCAGTAGTAGCGCCATACCTTCGTGGGCAAGGCGCCCTTCAAACGCATAAACAAAGAGGTGGTAGCCCTCGTCGTCGTCTAGGTATTCCATGAGAAATTGGTCGCGGTTCGGCACAATGCTGCGTTCTTTTTGCAGGCGAATGATGGGCTGAATAAGCGCAAGCTCCGGGTCTTCGAACGAATGCTTGGTCGCAGACTCTTCGATTTTTTCTCTTAGGTATCGGCCCAATTCTGCACTGAGCGGCATCCTCCCGCCCATATAACTGGGCACCGCCCCCTTCGCGTTTTTCGCCGGGCGAACGGTGGCTTCTATGCCTTGGAACCGCACGAGCTCGAGGCATTGGCCTGCAAACCAGAATGGGTCCCCTATGCTCAAACGAGAGACGAAATATTCCTCCACTTGGCCCAATACCTTACCGCGCTGCAATTTCACCTTGACCAGCGCTGCACTGACGATCGTGCCTATGCCGAACTTGTGGCGCATTGCGACCTTTTTTGAAATCACCTTGTGCACTCCCTCTTCCACCACGACCTTGTGGTAGTCGTCGTATCCGCTCAAGGTATCGCCGCCGCGCACCACGAAATCCAAACACCACAGCCATTCTTCATAACTGAGCGACATGTAGCTCACCGTCTCGCGCACCTCCTGCCACAACTCATCGGCCACAAACCCACCGCCCACGGCGCGGGTGACCAGATACTGTATCAACACATCCGTGCTGCGCAAATACGGCATTCGATCCTCGTTGGTTTTCGTATCTATAGCCTTGCGCAACGCGGCACATTCAATCAATTCCAAACTGTGGGTCGGCACAAAATATATCTTCGAAGTCGCGCCGGGTCGGTGTCCGCTTCGGCCCGCGCGTTGCACAAACCTGCTCACCCCCTTCGGCGACCCGATCTGCACCACGCAGTCCACCGGTCGAAAATCCACGCCCAGATCCAAGGACGAGGTGCACACCACAGCCTTTAATCGGCCGTCGTAC
>Ga0255784_10003395_pt1 | contig 12090 bp, 8 predicted proteins | sample 101ome_14_FD_179982 | JGI IMG/M metagenome (GOLD analysis project Ga0255784, IMG submission 179982) | Coastal salt marsh microbial communities from the Groves Creek Marsh, Skidaway Island, Georgia - 101403AT metaG (version 2) | ecosystem: Environmental > Aquatic > Marine > Intertidal zone > Salt...
TGATATTCTCACCTTGTCGAACGCGGACTCGAGCGCGAACACCGCATCATTCGGTGTCGTCGCCGCGACTTCCGCGGCGGCGTTCGCGCGCGTCGTCGCCGGCGTCGTCGTCGTCAAACCGTCCCGAGCGTCGTCTCTCCCGAGTCGCGTCTCTCCCGGGCGTCGTCTCTCCCGGGCGTCTGCGCCCTTCGCCGACGGCGAAAAGGGGTCCACCGACGACGACGCGCACCCGTCGTCGTCGTCGTCTTTTTCATTTTCAACACCACCGCGACGTCTCACCTCGGCGCGTCGATCCACGCCGTCCGCGCGCTTCGCCGACGCCCGACCAACCTCCTCGAGCGCGCTTCGTCGTTCGCACGTCGTCGTCGCGTTTTCCCCAACCACCAACAACCCCTCGATCGCTACGAGTGCGTCCCGCGCGCCGGCAAAGTTCGTCCCCGCCTCCGCGCTTCGACCCGCCGACGGATTCGCGCGCGTCGTCGACGCCGTCGTCGATCCCGTCATCCCTCCGTCGGTTCGGTTGAGTTCCACAACCGTTCAAACGACCGACAGACGAACGGGTGATTGAGATGAGAGCGCGCGAGAACGAACGCGTCGATCTATCGAGCGTCGAATTCCGATCGACGACGAAACGGTCGGATCGGGTCGACGACGAACGAAACGGTCCGTCCGTCGCGCGGTGAAGCGCCCGCGTCGTCGATCCGTCCGTCCGTTCGGTCGCGACTCTACATCCTCCTCATCATCTTCTTCCTCCTATGCACGACTAAAGTACGCATTTACCTTAGTTACTGTACTTAGTATGTACTACACACGTGTACTGTAATACAACAATAGACTATCGAGTATCACTAGTATTAGATGTGTACTCGTTGAGGGATGACGGCGGGGAGAGTCACGTGGAGTCGTCGCGTCGTTCGTCGCGTCACACCGCGCGTCCGACGGGCGAGGGAGAGAGGCGTCGAGTCGAGTCGAGTCGATCGGTCGGTCGTTCGGTTTTCGAGACGAACGTCGCGCGGGAAAAGGAAAAGTCGACGTGGGTGGTGAAATCTGGGTGGTGAAGGCAGAGAGAGAGGATCGATCGGTTTTCACGTTTGAGATCGGGAAAAGGATGACGCCCGAAGCGGCGCGAATCGCGCGCGAACGGGCGAAACGCGCGCTGGAAACGATGCGGACGTCGAATAACGCGTCGCCCATGGGGAACGGGTCGAGGTCGTCGTCGTCGTCGGTGACGACGACGTACGACGGGGGATCGACGGAGCGGCGAGACGCGTGTTTCGACTGGTCGAGAGGGTCGTGCGCGCGCGGGGAGAGCTGTCGGTTTTCGCACGAGGGCGCGCCGGGGGGGAACCCGAACGCGGGGGCGCACGCGCGCGGCATGGGGAACGGGTCGAGCGGGTCGAGCGGGTCGTCGTCGTCGCCGCATCGGATGGCGGCCGGGGTGTGCTTCGACCACGCCAAGGGGACGTGTAAACGCGGGGATCAGTGTAGGTTCTCGCACGACGCCGCGGCGGTGGCGGCGTTTGCGAAAATTGCATCCGTCGGTGGGGGTGGTGCGAGCGGGAGCGCGAACGCGACGAGCGGGAACGGAAGCCCGACGAGCGGCGGGAGGTTGGCGGCGTCGAGCATTCCGAAACCGTTGCCCATTAGCGGGGCGTTGGCGGCGGCGGCCAAGGCGACGAGCGTGGTGGCGCCAAAGGTGGAGCCGGCGCCGATCGTGAGACGCACGGGGGCGGTGGACTACGCGGCGGCGGCCAAGGTGGGCGTGGCGATGGCGACGGAGGGGTCGTTCGCGGCGGCGTTGGTGGGTAAAAGAGCGGGCGGCGAAAACGGCGTCGCGGCGACGGCGGCGCAGCCACCCGTTCCGACGTCACCGGCGCCGCAGGAGAGCAAGGTGGTTCCAGCGTTGACCGCGAGTGGGGCTTCCGTGCCGGCGCCGAGGTTTCCTCCGACGCCGAACGTCATGGCGGCGCAAACGACAATGTCGGCGAGCTTGTCCAAGCCGACGTATCAGTTTGGCACCGGGTCCATGCTGAGCGCCCCGGTTGGTGAGCAGCCGGGCGTCGACGCGGTTCCGACGCTGAACGACGGCGGTGGTGGTATCAGTTCCGGTAACGGCGCACCGGCGGTGGCCAAGGCGTATCCAAAGCCCGACTTTGCCTTTGGTAGCGGAGCGTCGGCGTCGGCGCCCGCCGTCGCGGCGCCAGCCGGTTTCGTGCCGCCAGTGCCGAGCGGTCCGCCGCCAGTTCCCGCGGGTCCGCCGCCAGAGGCGAACCAACGCACACATCACGCCGTGGGTCCTGGGTTTGGGTTCTCTCAGCACGATCTCGGCGTGGCGACGGCGCCTGAAAAGACGGCGCCGCAACAGTCGGGGAGCGTGTGGGGCGCCGGCGCGACGACGACGACGACGACGACTGGAGTGAACGGGCTCGGGGCGGAATGGGACGTCAGCGGCATGGGAATGGAGGGCCTCGCCGTTGATTATAGCAGCACTGGAACGTACGACGCGCTCGGTGGAGCGTCGCCCTTTGGCGTTGGATTGGGCTACTCGCTCTTTTCCCCGAGCGCCGCCGTCCAGCAAGCGGATGGCGGCGCCGCGCAGCGGGCGCAACCGCAGAGCATGTGGGGCTCAAACTTTGGCGGTTACGGTGGGTTCTAAAAGTATAGCTCATCTGTGTGATAGGTTGACGGTTTAATTCGATCGTATCAAATGTTTAAATCCCAACGTCTTTAACATTCGACTCGAAACGCGCGCGCGCGGCGCTTTCAAGTCAAAATCAAAATCCTCTCCATTCATCGTCCTCACACGCGATCGCCGGCGCACGAAACCACACGGCCCGAGACGCGCGTGATCGTCAAGCATGGCGTCGTCCGCGTTCGCTGCGATGCGCATCGCGACCGTGGCGTCGATGACGACGTCGACGACGTCGCCGCGAAACGCCGCGCCGCCGCCTCAGAGCTGTCAGCCGATGCCGACGCCGATGCCGACGCCGATGCCGCGTCGCGCGTCGCGCATCGGTGTCGTCGCTCGCGCGAGCGCGGATAACGATGCGCCGAAGGCGTCTCCGTCTCGACGCGTCGCGCGTCGAGCACCAAAGACGAAGACGACGGAGGAGGGTGGAGCGACGGGCGGCGCCCCGCGGGCAAAGACGACCAAAACGACGACGACGACCCGAACGCGCAAGGTGCGCAAACTGTCGAGCGAAGTGAAGGAAGCCGCGGCGTCGTCTTCACGCCAGGTAATTAGCGTCGAGCGGCGAGAGCGGGAGGCGATTGCGTTGAAAAAGTTTACGGAAGCCAAGGCGCGCGTGTTGAAGGGCGCCGACACGCTGGAGGGACTCGTTCGAGGCGGGGGTGAATCGACGACGGCGAACGTGCAGAGCGGTGAAGCCGCTGGGGAGAGATTGAAGCGGTTGTTTGCAGAACGCCGTGCGCGAGGATTGGCGAGCGTGAAGAGCAAGTTTAACGATATGGCGTCGCCGGGCGCCGACGTCAATTTCGATTCGTCGGATAAAAGCGAAATGGTGGACAGCATGTTGGAAAGCGCGGCGGAGGTTGAGGAACAGAACCGTCGGGCGAGAGAGGGGTACTCTGAGAGCTCGCTGGGAGTGAATAACTCGATCGATCCGTTCAAGCTCGTTCCGGGGGAGTACGTCGTACATCGCAAGTATGGCATCGGGCAGTTTTTGGGTCACAAAGTGCTGCCGATTGAAAACGAAAATGGAGACGTCAAGAGCGTTCCATTTCTCTTCCTTAAATACGCCGACGCGACGGCTAGGATCACCCCAGAGTCGTCTAGGCGCTTACTTTACCGGTTTTGTTCACCAGGGGCGCTCGTCAAAGCGCCCAAGTTGAACAAGCTTCACGATAAGAAGTCCTGGGAGGAACGAGAACAAAAGACGGAGGCGACGATTCGCAGACTTGTCGTCAATCAAATGGTGGTGTACCTCCAGCGCTTGCAGTGCGTGAGAGAGCCGTACGATCTTCCAGATCCAACGCTTTCAAAACAGTTTGCGGATTCGTTTCCATACACGCTCACCCCGGATCAAACGACTGCGATTGAGGACATTGGCAAGGATTTGCAGCAAGACTCGCCGATGGACCGACTCGTCATCGGCGACGTAGGATTCGGTAAGACGGAGGTGGCGATGCGGGCGATGTTCCACGTCGCTATCACTGGCGGAGGTGTGTTTATGCTTGCGCCGACTACTGTCTTGGCCAAGCAGCACGCGGCGAATCTTGCAGCCAGATTCCGGCCACTCGGATTGAACGTCGAATTAATCACCAGGCACATCACGGGATCAAAGCAGAACAAGATTTTGGACGACTTCAAGAGCGGACAAGTCAACATTGTGGTCGGTACGCATAAGCTCGTGAATCTTGACGAGTCGTACTACAACAACTTGAAGCTACTCGTCATTGATGAGGAGCAAAGGTTCGGCGTGAAGCACAAGGATCAAATTAGTGCGCTCAAAGCTGAAGTGGACGTTCTCACTCTGTCCGCCACCCCGATTCCTCGCACCCTTCACATGGCCATGTCTGGGTTCCGGGACGCTTCTTTAGTCCAAACCCCACCGCCTGAACGTCGACCAATCAACACAATCCTGGCGCCAATCAACGATGATGATATACGCAAGGCGATTGAGCACGAGCTCGCTAGAAACGGCCAGATATATTACATCGTGCCGCGCATCAACATGATTCGTGACGCTGTCGAGCGACTGAACCGCATGTTTCCCGACTTGCAAATCATGACTGCTCACGGACAAATGGGCGGAGACACTCTCGATGAGGCGATGGAATCATTTTCCAACGGAGAAGCGGATTGTTTGATTGCGACGACCATCGTCGAATCTGGTTTGGACATTCCAAACTGTAACACCATCATCATCGAGAATGTGCAGTTCTTCGGCCTGGCATCGCTTTATCAGCTTCGTGGCCGCGTCGGTAGAGCTGGCCGTCAAGCGTATGCCTACATGTTCCACACGTCCGACAGCGCTGAGCTTTCTCCAGGTGCGCAAGAGCGCCTCATCGCGCTTGAAGAGTGCTGCGGCTTGGGCGAAGGTTTCCGCTTATCTGAGCGAGACATGGGCATCCGTGGTGTTGGTACTATGTTTGGCGAGAAACAAAGCGGTGACGTCGATGGGATCGGCGCCGATTTGTACTTGGAGCTCTTGTACAAGCAACTCCAAAGAATCGATCACCTGAGAATCCAAACGATTCACGCCGATGACGTTCGCGTCGGTACTGGTGGATACGAGTTCGGCGTCACACCCTTCTACATCGCGACGACAGAAGCAAGCGACGAGGTAAAGTCCACGATTGACTCCATCGTCGGTCACGACGACATAGAGCAGTTGCTCGAGTTGATGCGCGACACTTTCGGAGACCCGGATGAGAGCACTAGAACGTGCCTTGCGGCGAGAGAGATGCAAATCTTAGCCGGTGACCTCGGAATTCAAGGCATTGTGTTGGATAATCCGTTGGAACCGGTGATAGATTTGATGACGGACGCGTCCATCATGGTGAAGGAGCTCCTCGTGGAGGGTATCGCGACCACCTACGATGTTGAGGTGATTGACAACGGTCTTCGTCTGCCGACGATGACAGACATGACGATTCACAGCAAAGTCATGTACACCGTCAAGGTTCTCCGAGGCATCACAAGAAGCATTCCTTCATTTGTCAAGTATCTGTAGATTGCAAAAATAGCGCGGTTGAAATTCATTCATTGTTTACATTGTTTACATCTCCTACGCGGTGGTTTGTCGTTTTGAGACGCGTTCACTTCTTTTTTTTCGCAGATCTCAATCTAGTACCGATACCGCTCTGTGGCTTTAGTGGACGTTTCTGACTCTTCGCTTTCGGTGCAACACTTCGGTGATAGCTCCCGTCTTCTTTGCAGAAAATGACTTTACGCGACTCGAGTCTCTCAAAGGCGGCTTGAATGGAACGAAATTGGTACCTACGCATTTTCTTGGCGCACGCAACGACATCAGTGAACGCACCCGCACGCTGCTCTGTTATCCATTTAAGGACGAGGTCGTCCATGACATCATTTTCAGCATCTTCATGATCTGCTATCGGGTTCATGGGCTGGGATAAGTTGACGTTTCCGAGTTCTTGCGACGGAGGTGTGTCGATGGGAGCCTTTTCAGGCTCGGGCGTCGATGGCGTACCCTCTAAAATTGAAGAAGTCTGCGAAGAAGAGTGATCACCTTTATCTCCACTGTCGGTGTCTTGCGCGGGATCGAGCGTTGAGCGAACGCGAAGCGAAAGTCCGTGGTGCTCGGTCTCGACGCGACCGACAGACATGCTAAAAGGATTCTTCTTGGACCAATCCGCCTCCTCGTCCCCATCCGCTGCCGCAAAGAAGGGTGGCTCGTAATCCATGGGCGTCCCATGCACGTAATTGACGTGAATAGAAAACTTGCACCCTTTCGGAACTTCTTCGAGCGTTTTCACGAGAGAAATCAAGCATCTCGTCATCGCGATTGCAGATTTCTTAATGTACTCGACGTCCCGAAACCGTCCCGACCGCGTCGATGTCCCCGTCGTCTCGCTTATCGTCGCATGTCCCTTCTCATCTATCCGCTGCGGCGCATCGACGCTCACCTCTCCGCGCGAACCGTAACGAACATTAAATCTATACTCCTCCACCGTGTTTCCTTTGTTTGTGAGCACGAAGGACAGCGACCGCAAGTACCCGAGAGACAACGCGTCGGCGACGCCCACTTCGAGCATATCCAACACTCTCTTCGCCCCCGTACTCGCCGGCTTCAACCTGTGCATGCGCATCCCCATATTCTTACACTCCTCAAAGTGTGTATCCGCGTCAAAAATCCCTACGGCGTCGTTCACCACGCGCGTCATCGCTCGTCAGTCGTTCCCGCGCGCGCGTTTCGAAACCACTCAAACTCCGAAACGCACCTCGACAGTGCGTCACCGTATACATCGCCACCCGAAGCATATTCATAACCATCGCGCTCGATTTCGCGCGCGTCAACGCCGCCGTCCCCACGCTCGTCGTCGTCGTCGTCGTCGCCATCTTTTTCCCGCGTCGGCGACTCGCGTCCGTCGTCCAACCACCCATCCATCCATCCATCGGCGTTTCCGAGACGAAACGAGAAGAGGAAACGTCGTTCGTCGCGAAAAGTGCCTCCAAATGTCCGATTGGCCCAGTTACAGTATATTAATTTACCATTATGCTATGTACTGATATGTGAGAATGATACTTTCAGGAATAGTATATACATAGGTTTGAACCATTTGGAGTATGAGTATGACCGACCGGGTCTCCACTGTGAAAAAAACCCGGAAAAACAAGGGTCTTTTTGGGCGAGGTTTTCCACGCCGGACCGACCGACGACGACGCCCGCACACGTCGACGGGCGACCGCCGCATGTTACGCGCGTCCGTTCGAGCGAGAGGTTTGATCGTGCGCGGAATCGCGAGAACCCGCGGTCTCGGTGGTTCTTCTTCGAAAGCCGCGGTTCTTCGCGCGCAGCAACAGCAACAGCAACAGCAGTGCAATCAACAACGCGGCGTGGCGACGACGACGAGAGCGATGAGCCGATTCGGAGACGTGCCCGAAGCGCCCAAGGTACGCGAACGAGGATGAGGAGGGTGTTGGGAGAGGTATCGCCTCGATGACGGTTGGTTTGGCGCGAGAGTGGGCGCATCCGACCGCGCGAGGATTCTTCACTCGCGCGCCGGAGAGGGCATTGGAGAGGCGCGCTTTTTGTATAAAGTGTGTGGACTGACGGAAACGCGCGGTCGTTCGCTATCGATTCGATTCGTAGGATCCGATCCTTGGGATTTCTGAAATGTTCAACGCGGACACGCATCCGGATAAGATGAACCTCGGTGTGGTACGTATTCGACGAGACGAGATTAGCCCCTTGATCAAGAGGGGTCCGACGACGCCTCAAAGGCGCTCTGCTCTGTACTGACCGTCTGTGGGTTTCCGTTTTTTTAATTCGCGCGTGATTAGGGGGCGTACCGTGATGACAACGGTAAGCCGATGGTGTTGCCGTGCGTGCGCGAGGCTGAAAAGCGCATCGCCGGTAACTTTAACATGGAATACCTTCCGACGAATGGTGACAAGGCATTCATCCAGCACTCGCTCAAGTTGGCCTTTGGTGAAAACTCTGAACACGTGAGCAACGGTAGCATTGCCGCGATTCAGTCCCTTTCTGGTACCGGTTCGTGCCGCTTGATGGCTGAGTTCCAGCGCCGGTTCATGCCGGGTTGCACCGTGTACATCACCGTACCGACGTGGAGTAACCACCACAACATTTGGCGCGACGCTGGCTGCGAGCAAGCCACCTTCCGATACTACAAAGAGGAGACTCGCGGTCTCGACTTTGAAGGTATGATGGAGGACATCAAGAATGCGCCGGACGGCAGCATGTTCCTCCTCCACGCGTGCGCGCACAACCCGACGGGCGTCGATCCGTCGGCGGAGCAATGGAAGGCCATTTCCAAGCTCATGAAGGAGAAGGGTCACTTTGCGTGCTTTGACATGGCGTACCAAGGTTTTGCGTCTGGTGACTGCGAGAGAGACGCTCAAGCGGTTCGCATCTTTGTTGAAGACGGCCACAAGATTGCGTTGGCGCAATCCTTCGCGAAGAACATGGGCTTGTACGGTCAACGCGTCGGCACCGTGAGCATTATGTGCCAAGACAAGGATGAAGCGACCCGTGTCGAATCTCAGCTCAAGGTGATTGCCCGCGCGATGTACTCCAATCCGCCGATGGCTGGATCCATGATTGCGTCCACCATTCTCGGCGATCCGGCGCTCAAGGCGCAGTGGTACGTCGAAGTCAAGGAGATGGCTGATCGTATCATCAACATGCGTACTTTGCTTCGTAAGCACCTCGAGGAGAGCGGTTCCACCATGTCTTGGCAACACGTCACCGACCAAATCGGTATGTTCTGCTTCAGTGGTATGACTGGCGAACAAGTTGACCGTTTGCGCACCGAGCATCACATTTACATGACGCGCAACGGACGCATCTCCATGGCGGGCGTCACGAGCAAGAATGTTGAGCGCCTCGCCAAGGCTATCCACGAGGTTACCAAGTAATTTTAATATATCCGATTAGTATTCGAATACCTTACAACATCCGCTACTCTCTATTACGTTCAAGTCAAGTCCAAGCTTTCATCACTTACTTGTTCTTCTTGCTCTGCTTCTTTGATGAGCTTTGGCGCGCAAACGCAGTTCCCTCGAGCCAGTCCGAATCGGAAGCGCTGCTGGTACCGCGTTCAATCTTCGTGGCGGACACCTTCTTTTGAGCAGGCTTCTTCTTATCCGTTTCACCCATGAACGGAACCAAGTGTCCGAGTCCTGCCGCGTTCATCAAGAAGGCGATGACGAGAGCCGCGACACCCGCCAGGGTGACGTAGATAACCGCAAGTTCGCGATCGAACACCACCTTTGGATCTAAGACCGGAACGGAGGCGTTGTAAAACGTCGTCGCGTACGAGACGCCAGCCTCATCGTAAAACGCAGTCAAGGCCAACTGCAGGGAGTGCCCCGCAAACTGCGGGTCGATTGCGAACTGGTACTCAAACGTCGCCTCCTTTCTAGACTTGATGACGGCATCCCCGTACGCGTTCGTCGTAAAGTTGGAAACGTAAAAGTTAAAGTTAGACGGCACATTCAGCGAACCCGCAATGTGCGTCACGTTGACGTCGTCATTACCGGTGTTTCTCAACCCCACGAGTACCTTGACGTTTTCGCCACCCGGAAACGCGTGCTCCTCGTACCCCGGGAACACCACCGCCGTCTCCACGTCCGGATTCGCCGCCGGAATATCCGTCAGGATGTATCTCGCATTCTTTTCGCTCGCGTGCGCGCCTGCGTTTTCGTTCCGTCGTCAGTCGTCATTCCAGTGTACTACTACAATCGTCGGATTAATTTGAGATCCTTCGTTCGCGATCGCATCCAAGCGTCGTCCGTGTCGACCCGTTCGAGGACGACGAGGAGGAGGAGGACGACGACGACGACGGGAGGAAACGCGCGAACGAGGAGACGCTACGTACCGGTGGCGCCGATGAGAATTGCCAAAACGCCCGCCGCGGTGAACTTCATCGTCGAAAAGGAGCGCGTTTTGAGGGATTGTTTTTGCCCTCGCATCGTGTCGAGAAGGTCCTTGGGAATATATGTATCGGCAAACAGTTGAGAACTAGGGAGAAACGAAAGGCGAGCGTGTGATTTTACAAAGCCAACAAATCGATGGCTAATGATGGCATGATCTATGGTACGCGTAGAAGTTTACTCCTCCTCGACGGATTCGTCGTCGTCACCGCCGCCCTTGCGCTCGTATCGTCTGCGTTGCGCGTGAAACTTGTTCTTGATAGCGTTAGGCGAACGACCGGGCATGAGACGCGCGAGGACGGCCCACTGGTTGCCGATCACCTCTTGAATTTGAATGAGGTGCGTTTCTTCAAACTCAGCCCACGGACGAGTGGTTAAACCGGGTTGGAGGTAATCTCTCCAGCGAGCGTAGACTTGCTTTTGCGTCTTGCCCGTCAGTTGGTTGGCGATGAGCGCCCACTGCTTGGCGCCGTGCTTTTCGACGAGGCTCTTGACGAGCCTGTCTTCGACGTCGGTCCAGCTTCGACTCTTGGCGTGGATCTCCTCGTCGTTCGCCTTCTTCGAGCTGGGCCCTTCTTTACTCACGGCGAGCTCGTGGTCGTGGTTGAGCGCGATCGCTCGTTGGTTATGGCTGAGGCACAGCTTCTTCATCTCGTTTGATAGCGGCTCGCCATGAATGTCAACGAGCGTTTCGAGCAATTCCTCATCCTCGACGGTGCGCAAAGTACTGCCGCGCGTCGAGAAAGCTTTCATCTTCTTCATCGCTTCCTCCTCCTTGGACAACGGAGCTTCATCCTTTTGCGACGACCGTTGCTTTGTCTCGCTCTTCGGCTTCTTCGGCTTTGCCACGCTAGCGGGAGCGCTGGTCGACTTGCGCTTCTTGCTCGCGCTCGGTTCCACCGGTTTGAAGGCGTGAGCCTCGTTTTCCCAATCCTGAGTGGACGCCGCCGCCTTCATGTTGTTGACTTGAGCAAAAGTCGGAGTGTGCAACAACGCGATTCTCGTCGCGTCGTGCGGCGTATCAGCGTCAACCCCGTCGCCACCATTCTTCCCGTGCACAATATTCAACAAATCCGCGAGCTCATCGTTATTGAAGTACGCGTTTTCAGTCGTGTTCGGCGTCGACCCGAGCGCAGAGTACGCCCACCTCTTGACTGAGATTGGCCTCCCTCCGATTGCGTCATCCTTGAGCGTCAACGAGTCTCTAAAAAAGTTTGGTGTCCCGCTATCAATCGACCCGAGCATCTCTCCATCCCCAGCACTTCTCGGAGTGTTTCCATCCTTATCGAAATTCACTCCTTGACCTATCGCCCGTCCTCCATTCGCCCGATATCTCGCGCTTCCGCTTGCCGTAATCGCCGTCGTCGACGGTTCCGGTCTCGATTCCACCTTGGTCCGAATCGTCCTCAGGCTCGGTTGTCTCTCGAGCATCGCCGTGTACACATCCTTCTCCGCCTCCACAGACACATCTTCCGCTTTACTCGAGCTCTATGAACACGATGACGACGACAACAAGAAATCACCCAGCGTCAGTCAATCAAAACAAATCAAAACAAAACAAAACAAATCAAATCAAACGCGCGAGAGAGCAGAGAGGAGAACGCGACTGCGCTAAATATCCATACGTACCAATCCAAGTTTACTCCTCGTCCCACCCGTCGCCCCTTTCCCCGCGGACGCCAACAACCCGTGCAACTCTGCGGCGTCTTCGCTCGAAAACTTCATGCCGTGCACCACGCGCTCGACTTCACCGTCATCACCCCTGTTCGCCGCGGACGCGGGTGGATTCGTCGCGTTCGCGTTCGTCGTCGCCTTCGTCGCCTTCGTCGCAGCACCGGGACCGGATCCACCGCGCGTCGATCGTCTCGACGGCGGCATCGCGCGTATCCGATCGTCTCACGACCTCCGATTCCTCCGCTTCGGTTTCGGTCGTTCGGACGCCTCGATTTCGACTCGGGTCGGTTGGATTCGGTTCACCCACTCGTCCG
>Ga0255784_10003410_pt1 | contig 12074 bp, 3 predicted proteins | sample 101ome_14_FD_179982 | JGI IMG/M metagenome (GOLD analysis project Ga0255784, IMG submission 179982) | Coastal salt marsh microbial communities from the Groves Creek Marsh, Skidaway Island, Georgia - 101403AT metaG (version 2) | ecosystem: Environmental > Aquatic > Marine > Intertidal zone > Salt...
AGCAATTTTTTCTGAGCAACGAAAGTTGCTCGTAGTATCCGTCTGAGTATTGAGGATAATTTGTACGCAATGTTACCTCGTCAAGTATTTGGTTTGGAGGTAAATGAACGACTATGAAGTCATCGTGATCCTGAAATGGATTGCCAGTAAAGGATATTTCACCCGTAGTGCTGTTGCGCTTTTGTGGACGGCGGGCAATCCGTCGACCGATACCACCACCACCACCGCCCCGAAACGGTGTTTGTTCACCAAACGTAAACGCCACTGGGGCCGTCGTGCCTTGCCCGTCTTCTGTCGAAGGACGCGCCGTCTTCACTACCCGGATGGACTCTCCAAGACGACGGAATCTTTCAAAGTTCATCGTATTGGCGAAGAAGAACATCCCACAAACCTTTGTTGCATCCAAAATATCGCGTCGACCGATGAAGAGCAGTGAGTTTGGCGGTAACGTACGTGCAAACTCGCACAGCTTGTTATAGCCCTCCGTTTTAAACGGGGTAGCGACTGGACCCGGTGGATCATTTGGGATGTCAAACAAATCTGTTTGTGTCAAAGTTCTACATCTGGACCAATGAGGTGCACTAATCCATCCACGACTGTCAAAAAGATGTATGTCAAACTCGTAGGTGTCATCAACTGCGCCTGGAGGTGTGACGCATCCGAACGCTGCGGGCGGACTGCGCTGGCGGTTCGGAAATACTGTATCCGGATGGGTCCAGGGTGCTTCTTTCCTTGGAAGCCCCCCCGCGAAATCCAGGCCAATGGCTGCGCTAGGCATATACTCCATCAGATCGCTAAACTTGATATTATTCCAACTGTTTTTCGTGGAAGAATAGTATCCACGCAATGCGTCGAGATCAGCCGGGAGAAACTCGCCAAGAGTGTTCAGAGATGTGCGAGTCGCGTTGATTTCATTGAGAATTCTTCCTCGCTCTGCTTGAAGCCATGTGCCTTTGGTGTATTCTTCAACCTTACGAACGAGACGATCGATGAGATTATCAATTCCACAGAGTTCGGTGCTATTCGGCAGATGCTCATCGAACCAGCGCTTTTCTTCTTCGTTTGAATCCTCAAGCGAAAGGTTTGCGTGACCAACAGTATCGCGATTTTTAAGGGCGACGTAACCCAAACCCAGTTCTGGAGTATCATCCGCCTCTGCTCGCAAACGCTGTTCAAGTCTTTGGTACGGATTTTCAAGACGCGAGTCGGCAGAGAGATCAGCCATCGTGAGCGCCCCAATGGTAAACTGTACCTTGTTGTAACGCTGCACGAGCTCCATGGCTTGCGAGTTGCGAATCCTGGCATCTCTGGCAGATGCCACGGCGATCACAAAGGTGTGTGGGTTCGCCGCATCGTCGAGAAAAGACGCAGAGAGATCGCGCGTCTGCTGCATCATGTCTGCCGGTTCTCCGGGAATGCTCCCGGCGACGATGCCAGGCAAGTCTATCAAATCAAGATTGACGCACAGAGACGAGTACAGCTCGATGATGATGCGATCGTGCGCGACGCCCATCAAGCGCCCGTTCGCCGCGGCAACCAGGGCGTCCATCCACTGTTTCACATTTGCCACCACGAGATCTGGGGACATGGGTTCAGAAACATCTGCCGGAACGTTCGAGCCCGGTCCTGGCTGCATTTTCATGATGACGTACCCTCTCTCCCTAAATTCCTCTGAAAAAGTTTCCCGCTCCCTATACCTCAACCGCAGCTCGATCGGAACCCTCGTGCACAACCTCTCATCGCTCGGAAAGACATTCATCATCGCCACTCGCTCGAGCGTGCTCGACTTTCCCGACGATTCCTCTCCGATGCACACGATCCGCGGGACGGAAAATCGCAGCGCCGGATCGTTCTGGACGTCCAAACCGTGCTCGAGCTCAACCTCCCGCAGGCGAGACAGGTGGTCGGTCCACGCCCCTTCGAAGCGGCGTTCCAACGGTGTAGACATGATTCTTTTCTCTTCGTTTTTCTTCTTCGTTCGCCCTCCGATGTGTTCGCCGTCGTGCCGGTGCGTCGGACAGTGGGTCGGTCGACACACGCTTCGGAGATCGTCGTCGACCGAAAACGGGGTGCCAAGAATATTTTCAGATTTTTTGTATGTACATACAGTAACGGAGATCTTTCAAGATTTGCGGTGCCAAGTTTGCTTTTGCGAGCCACGTGGCGACATGTATCGTACCCTGGCCACGACCGAGGGCCGTCGCGGCGCCTCTGGGCGTTTAATCGCTCGGAAAGTCGCGAGTTAGCGTTGACGGTGGATAGATATTAAATACAGTTGAGGTTTTACCGCGGCGTCGACGCGTGAGAGTGCGGGTTTATACGTTTGCGTACGCCTCGTCGTTTTCGCTCGCGCTGAGCACGGCGAGTAATCCCCGCAAACACCGCGACCACTGTCGCAGCCTCGGGTCGTCGCCGTGCGCGCGAGGGGTGGATTTGGATGCCCCGCGCAGCGCTCGATCTCGTCCTCGCTCGCGCAAGAGGGCGACGATTCTTTGCCCGTTGCGAGTGAGCGCGAAGAGCGCGGCGCATGCCGCCGCTGCGCACGCGGGATCCGCATCGCTCACGCCTTGGGTGAGGCAATCCAACGCGACTTCGTGCGCGCTGTAGTGAGACTTGGCGCCGGCGTGAAAGGCGAGGTTATGCATCAACATGAATGCGTGTCTCTTGGCGTCCACGTCTGATTGAGACGCGGCGGCGCCGATGACTTCGAGACAAAGCTCTAGGATGTGTTCGCCTCCGCCTTGCGAACGAAGGACGATTTTCTGACCGTCGTCAAAGCACGCGACGCTGGCGAGCGCCTTGACGCACGCTGTGACGGTCCGCATCCATCGCTCGCGAACCGCATCCTTGGATTCATCCTCTTCGACGTCTCGCGCCTTTGTGAGCGCGAACGCCAGCATCATTGCCGTCTCTTCGACGAATTGAGAACGCACGAGCCAATACCTCGCGGGGCCTTCCATCGACGCGAGAGACGCCACCGCCGTGAGCGCGAGCGCTTGCGTAGATGATCCTGGAACGTGCTTGTCGAAAGCGTAATCCATCAGACGTTGCGCGAACGACTTTGGCGTTTCTCCATCCACAGACGCCGGCGGCGTCACGGTGAGAGCTCTCTTGCTCTCTGGATCGTTTGCGACAAAGTTGACGACGAGCGAGAGCAATTCATACATGATTTGCTGATCCAGTTTAGCGAACGGCCAGACGGCGCGGAACATAGCGGACAGGTCGGCCTCCATGGCGCACTCTTTCGCCTCGTTGACGATTTCCTCTTGCCATGAGTCGTCGCGTTCACTCGGCGGCGAATACATCAAGTGACGCAAGCACGTCAACGCGCTCAGGGCGACAGTGGAAGGAATTTCCTTTCCGTCCGCGTCGCGGCCAAATTCCAACGCCGCTGCGAGGGCATCCTTACGCTTCACCCTCATCGCCGACGCGGCGACGTACACGTCCATCGCCGTGGGAACCGTCTTGAAGCTTCCATCCGAGTTGCGCGACTTTTCCACGGCGTTGAAGACGGTTTGAATGAGACTACCCACGAGACCCCACTCGCAGCTCGCAGCTTTTGCGCTCAAATCGTACGCGAGCACGTTACGAGTGGCGGCGATGATGATTGACATCGTCGGCACCATTTCTCTCTGCGCAGAATTCCCCAGCAAACGCAAGTGCCACAAGACGAGCAGCGATTGGAGAAGCGAGGCGCCTACGTGCTCGAATGAACCATTCTTCGCTCGCTCTGACGTCGCGTGCGAGCGGAAGAGCGTGGCAACGAGCAAACACACGCCAGTGGCGGATTGAACGTTTTCAGCAAGCGATGCGCCGTGAACGGCGCTGGCGAGCACCTTTGCGCACGTCGACGCGAATCCGTCAGTGGCGATGACGTCTTCGTCGCCTCGAGCGTTGGCTTGCAAAATTGTGGCGAGAGATTCGGAACATCTCGACGCGACGCGAGCGGCTGTGGTGTTCGAACCACCCAAGAAACCAGTTGCTCGTTGTAGACAGTCGCGCAATGCGGATGCGGCGAGTTTGGCGTCAAAGCTTTGCACTCCAGCGACAGTCATGACACCGAGCAATGCGGCTACGTTGGACGCCGCTGCGCACGAATCGCTCGAGCCGTACCCTTCAAAGGTGACTCGTCTGAGAACACCGACGGCTCCGTGCCACATGTTCCCGTCGCCCTCGTGTTTTGGGTTGAAATCAAACGCTTCGGCAATACCGTGCGCGTCCACTCTCGCCGCGGCGAGCAAAGCGGCGGTGACACCTCGATGCAACGCGCCGACGCGCTCCGCGTCTCCTCGGACGTCCTCCATGAGAATGCGCGCCAAATCGCGCCAGACAGTCTTCGCAGCGAGCATCGGAATGGATGGGAACGGCACGGAAGAGTGCGCATCCGGATGGAATCCATCATCCGGGACCTCGAGACTCGTCTCCGCCGCGGCGCTACCCGCCATTAGGGAACCAATACATTTGCACGCGGATGAACGCGCGATGGCCGCTTCGCCTTCATCCAACGCGCAAAAGGCGGCGTCGTCGAATAAATCGGGAAACTCATCCGCGATTATGTCCACGATCGGCGAGTTCGGGCCAACGGCGACGGCTAAGATGTCGTACGCACGAGCGCGCATACGCGAAGAGGAATCTTGAAGCAAATCGCTCAGCCAAGAGAGACTGGATCGCTCGTAAAACGCGTCGATCCATTGCTCTTTTGGAAGCGATTCCACAATGAAGAGCAAACCTTGCGTCGCTTTTTGCATGAGCGCCGATCCTCGATGATCTTGCGCCGTGTACGACGGACACACTTCATCCAGGAGGCTGGATGTGAATTCAAACACGGATTCCGCCGGGGCGGCGCCCAGACGTAACATGGCGACGCTCGCGTCTACGGCGGCGCATCGAGCGGCGTAATCGCAATTTTTCGCCGCGATGACGGATTCCGTCACCACACCAACGCAATCGACTTGAACCAGTCTCGCAACCAGAGCGTCTGCATCCACGTCCAACGGCGCGTACAATCTGTATCGCCGCGTCGCCTCGCACACGTTTGCGAGCAAATCCATCGACGCCCGCAGAGCGCTCGATCGAGCCGCGTGCAGCAATCCCCCGTCTTCCCCGAGCGCACTTCCAGCGGCGATCGGGTGTCTCAACACCGGAGGATCGCGGCAGGTGTCGTCGCGCGCATCCACGCTGTAACTCGCCCCCGCGCTCGCGAGCGGAATGACGACGTCGTAGGCAATCTGAATCAGCGCGTCCAGGCTCTCTGGCGGCAAGGTGCTATCTTGTACGCGCATGAAAGACTCGAGACAACACGTGAGGGTGTCCGCGATTTCGACCCACAGCCAAGAATCTCGCGCCGATCTCGGCGGGCGTCTCAAGAAGCGTTCGCTCGACTCGTCCCATCGACCGAGCGACGCTAAAACAGCCATGGCGTGCCATCGACTGGCTTGAACATTCGTCTTTAAACCGTCGACGATGCGCGCCGCTTGTTCGTGCGAACGAGCCTCGCCGAGGGCGTTGACGAGATCACCGACGACAACCGGCGCGCAGGAGATTCGAGAGGCGTCGCGCATGACGCGCACGTCGCCGTCTTCCATTTCATTCTCTTCGCCGAGCGCAAACGACAATAGCGCCGCCTCTTGATTGCCTCGCACGTCGTACGTGTGCATCAACCTCTGTCGACGCGCAAACATGTACAGCACGCGATTGACGTCAATACCTTCCGTTTGCAGAGGATCGGAATCCCCAAGTCCCGGTGGGTTGAAAATTTCAGGGACGAAGCGAGGGAATCTGTACGTCTCGAGGAACACCTTTGGCAAGCTGAGCTCGTTTGGTTTGGATTGACTCGCTCGAACGACGACGGCTTCGGTGACTGGAGCGAAGAGCACTTGCGACAAGAGGGACGCCATGGCTTCTCTAATGCGACGCTGCGGGTGGAACACCAATCCAAAGAGGCGAGTCACCCGCCCACCGTGACCGTCCTCCTTGGTCAAGAGATCTCTGACGAGAGAAGAGGCGCCGCACGCCGAGGCGAGAACGCGCAGAGCGCCGGCGACGACGGCAACGTGCGTCGCCGAATCGACGGCGAGCTTGAGCAGCGCGTCCAACATGGCCGGGTCCGCGAGCACAGCGGCAAGTCTTTCGTCGCTCATGACGATTTCAAGCTCGGCAATCAACTTGTCTCGAGACGATTTAGCGTCATCGTGGATGAATGTGCGAAGCGACGCTCGCACGTCGTCAAACGTTTGCGTTCTCAAGCTCTCCCTAAACGCATTTTTCCTCTCTTCCCCGCGTTCATCGCGAACGTACTCGTCATCCGTCAAAAGGACGACGTCGAAAGGGTCGTCGCTGCACTTCAGCAAAATTTCTGCCGCCGAAGCCAACCCGTGACCAATGCTGTGCGCTAAATCTGTGGCGCTGCGAACGCGCACCTTTTCGCTCTGATGAAACAAACCTCTCAGAGAGGGCGACATGTTGAAGAGCCTGCCGCCGATTTGCTGATTGGCGATGAAATCTTGCGCCCGTGACGCGACGCGGCCAACTATTTGATCTCCGATGAGCGCATCCAACCACGCGGAATACAATGAGAGCTGAAACGCCGTCGCGCGACTATTCGGCGAATCGACGCAGAGGTGCTCCAAGCACATTGCCGCGTTGTGCGCCGTCGCCTCGTGGTTTAAACCGCCCACGATTATCTCTCCGATGATGGCGGGGTGTTCCATGACTGCTCGCGCGTAAGCTTGAGAGCCGCCCGCCGCCGCGAGCGTGGCGTACGTTGAAACTCTGACGCCCTCAATTTGATGCGTGAGCATTGAGAGCAAAGCCGTGACGACGAGTTGCGCGTCGTCTTGCGTGCCGCAGCGAGAGCTTAACGTTAAGAGCGTCGCAGTCATGCGAGACGCGAATGGCACCACGTCGGCTATCGCCCCGAGTAGGCTCAAAGCCGGCACCGCGTTGATGACAAGCTGCGAAAACTCAGCCGGCGTTGCGCTCGTCGCCGTCGCGTGCGACGCGAGTTGCAGGCATCGATCCGCCTCTTGCACGAGCAAAAGCTCCATTGGCAGCGTTGTGTGAATTTGACGAAGCGCCGTCGCGCAGTATTGACGAACCAATGGATTCGCTGCCGCGATGACTTCATCCAAGCAAATATCAAACCATCTGCGCACGAGGTTTGGATGTGCCGCTCCAACGCCTCTGGGCGGAGCGCCACCGGCGACTGTGGCGATTTCCGCGCTAACTTGAACGCAAGTCAAGTACTCGCTCGCCGCGCCAGGTTCAAACTCCATGGACTCGAGCACGGATTCCCAGAGATCGAGATACTGCCCCAAACGCATGAGCGCGCCACCGTGCGGGTGCTCGCCGGCAGCCGCCGGGGCAATTTGCAACAGAGGCAATAACAAGCGCGCCGTGCAAATCGCCAACGATCGCAACGCCGGCTCGCTCACCGCCGGAATCACGTGCAACATGAGAGTGTGCGCGATCGGAAGCACGCTGGTATTGCTTCCGCGTGAGCCCCCGTACCCGTGCCCACTCGCGTCGGGAGGGAAATTTTCGACGAAAGGACTATTTGGAGACGCCGGTCGCTTGCTCTCTGGCGCTCGCGACGTCAACAACGATTGACGTCTAAGATCGACAACTTCTCTGTGCAAGGCGACGGTGCACTGCCGAATTACGCACAACGCCTCTCGTCTCGTCTCTTCGCTCGACAGCACGGGATCAGACGCGGACAAGAGCTCGCACGTCCGCTCGAGCGCTCGCGAAGCGTGTTGCGTAGCCGCCTCAATCGGCGCATCCGTCAGCGCCTTGCGCAACTCTCTCAATCCACCCTGCGCCAGCGCGTGATGCCCGCACGTGTCCAATACCTTATTTAACGCGTACAGATACTGCGCATCCGACTCGGAGACGGCGACAAAGGGGAGCTCGTATCCGCCGTCACCCTCGGCGCTCACGCACATCCGAGCCCCCGTCGCAAAGGACACGCGACGCGTGGACCCGCCAGCCGCCCTAGACGTCGACGCCGTCCTCTGACTCTCCTCCCGCACCTTCCGAGCCATCATCTCCCGTTCTGCGTCGTATCTCCCAATCGCAGACGTGTCCGTCGCCTCCCTCACTTCGCGTTCTTCATCGAAATCAATCCCAGAGACATTCGCGAGCGTTGACAACAACCTTCGCGCGCGCCGGTCGTCTCGCTTACCTCTCAACTTTTCCTCCGCCCCCAGTTCCTTCAACCAAACCCTCGCCGTGGGTTCGCGTTCACACAACCACGTTAAAAACGTCGCCGCGCTCCAGCTCGCGCACGTCGCCGCGAGCGATCGTCCATCTGACGACGCCCCCGCGTGCGTCAACGTTTCCACCGGTTCGTAATCATCGTCATCATAATCTTCGTCGCCCTCTTCGTCCTCTTCGTCTTTACCCCGCACAGCGAGCGCTAAAACGAGCGCTAAAACTTCCGGTGTCTTCGCCGTCGTCTTCGCGTCGCACGCTCCCGCGACGCACGCGACGACGAGGGAACGAAGTCCGCGCGTGCGAATGTTTACATTTGCGCTCGTTAAACTCTTCTTCGCCCGTTCGAGCGTCGCTTCCGTCGTCGCCGCGCGTAACGCTTCGACGGCGGACGACGTCGTCGTCTGCGGCGGCATTACGTCGGGTTCGCGCGACGGCGACTCGCGCGCGCGCACGTATCGGCGCGGTGTGGCGAAGGAATTTCTTGCATTCGAGTGCGCGGCAACAGCTCTTTTATTGAAAAATTCAAATTTCAGACGCGTTCGCGCAGACGGACGGACGGATGGGCGCGACGACGCCCCGCGTGTGGCTGCGGGTGATGACACGTACACGATTCTTCGATGATTGGTTACACGTAGTAGTAATAGTTTTGAGCGCGAGCGCCCGGGGAAAAGGCGAGGGCGGACCAGAAACCGCCGACGCGAGAGGGAAAGGCGGATCGGCCGACGACGAGCGGAAGGAGCAATCCGACGCAGACGTGGTATACCCACTTGAAATCAACTCTGTCGCCGACGGTGCGAGCGATGACTGGGGTGGATGCGGTGACGCACGCAATGAGAGTGAGGTAGAGACGCCAAGCGAGGAGCCAATGGGTCTGATCGCCGCCGAGGGCGAAGACGGCGCGGGAACCGACGGATCCGACGCCGAAACCGAGGATGAGGAATAAGACAAACATTGGCGTCGTTCGAAACTGTCGGGTGACGCGCACGCGACTGAGCAAAACGGCGATGGCCAGTATGAGAAGAAATCCCAAAATCGCTCGCGTGCCCTCGTTGACGACGCAGGCGGCGTACGAGACTGAGTGAAACGGCGTCTTGACCAAGGACGCGACGATCGATTTCCTAGCCGAGCCATCGACGCCGTCGCATCTCGTCGTGAGCCCGCTGAAACGCGCAGTGACTTCGTGCCAGCCGAAATATATGGTGGAGACACACGCAACGCTCAGTCCAGACGCCAGCGCGTCGCACGTCATGCCATGAAACCGCTCTACGCAAAGCCTATTCGTCCGTTCGGCGCGCTCCGCCTTGCTCTCAGCGACGCCGTCCGACGCAATCTTATTCCCTTCCGCCATGAGCGCGTTCGACGTCTGCTTTTGCATCAGCGAGACGAAACTAATCAGGTTGGACGTCTTCCGAGACTCCACCTCTTGCTTTCTAACTTCTAATTCTTCGCGCAAAAGCGCCCTGTCCTCCTCGCACATCGACGTCGTCGTGGTCGCCGTCGTGGTCGTGGTCGCGACGGACGAAACCTCCGGCTCTTCGCTCGTCAACCCCACCGGCATCACTCGCATAGCTGCGCCACCACCGTTACTCTTTTTACTCTTCCTACTAGACCGTTCAACCTCAACCACCTTTTCCCGACGTTCGCTCGAAACAAATCGTCTTCGCTCAGTCGCCGCGGCTATAAAAGCGCTCTTCGTCCCGGGCGCGTCGCACACAGCCTCGGCGTACTTCTCCACCGCCGCCGCGAATAACACCGCGTCCGTCGCGTCGCTCTCGCCCTCGCCGACGTCGAGTCTCGGAATCGCGTCGGCGAACGCTTTGCCGGCTCTCGAAACGTCCATTGCCAGAGACGCAGCGGACGGCGACGACTTCTTCTTCTCACGCCGACGCCGACGATGACGAACGACCCACGCCCTCGCGATGAAAACGAGTCCGACGATAGTGAAAAGGAGGAGAAGGACGAGAGCTCGACCCATGGGTGCGACGTTGCGGCTCGACGAAAACGTGCCTCGAATTGAGAATCCGACTCCTCCTCGAAGATTTTTCGTCATTCTTTTCGTCGTCGTCGACGATGAGGACGACGACGATTGCGCGGCAAACCCTCTTGGCGATGCCGCACGATGATTCGACGTCATGCGCGCCTCGCCGGTGTCTTCGGCGTCGCGACGTCGACTGAGGTGGGAGAGCGGTTGGAAAAGCAAAAGAAGAGCCAGGCAAGACTACGATGCGCATGTGAATGTTGCGTTTTTTACAATTCGTTGCGTCGGTTGCGAGGCATCGTCATTCGCTGTCGTCATCGCTATCGTCATCGCTATCGTCATCGCTGTGTAGGTGGGTGGTGATTGGGTGATACTTTTTCGACGATGGATTTTACAATCGAGGCTCTCGCGACGGGTGGCGCGATCGCGGCGACTTTTCGTTTTCTTGATTTGTTTTGTTTTCGTTTCGTTTCGTTTCGTTTCGTTTCGTTTCGTTTTCGTGCTTTGTGATTGGCGTCGCTGTCGCTATTCACTATCGTCATCGCTGTCGTCATCGCTATCGTCATCGCTATCGTCATAGCTGTCGTCATAGCTGTCGTCGGCATTGTCGTACATTCGCTTGAACTTTTTGGAGATGTGCATGTACGCTCCGTCTGGTATACTTTCTTTGACTTCGTCGACGATAGCCATAAAGCTTTGCACTTGACTGCGAACTGGAGCTTGGATTCCGATCGACTCACGGTACCTTCTGACCAAGGCATCTGCGATGCCGTTATTCTTGAAAGCGTCTTTGCAGACGAACGGAAAAAGATTGTTAGGATTCAGTGGACAGCCGTTCATTAGTAAGTACCGTAAGCAATCGACGCGTTCTTGCTCACGAAAGCTTCCCCCCTCAGCGGCTCCATCGCACGCATCTTCGTCCCATGGACATCCGTGCTCGTGTAAGTACTTCAAGCATGCCAAATGTCCATTAGAAGCGGCTCCATCGCACGCGTCTTCGTCCCACGGACACCCGTGCTCATGCAAGTACTTCAAGCATACCAATCGTCCATGAGAAGCGGCGTACATACACGCGCCTACGTCCCACGGACACCCGTTCTCACGCAAGTACTTCAAGCAGTCCAAACGTCCATCAATAGCGGCGCGCGCACACGCTTCTTCATCCCACGGACACCCGTGCTCATGCGCGTACTTCAAGCATGCCAATTGTCCTATCTCAGCGGCACCAGCGCACGTCCCGGCGTCCCACGGACACCCGTTCTCGTGCGCGTACTTCAAGCAATCCAAATGTCCCCCCTTAGCGGCGTACCTACACGCTTCTTCGTCCCAAGGGCACCGATTCTCGTGCGCGTACTTCAAACAGTCCAAATGTCCAAACCAAGCTGCGTACTTGCACGTCTCCTTGTTCCACGGACACCCGTTCTCATGCAAGTACTTCAAGCAGTCCAAATGTCCATTAGAAGCGGCTTCAGCGCACGCATATTCGTCCCACGGACACCCGTGCTCGTGAAGGTACTTCAAGCAGTCCAAATGTCCATGAATAGTGGCGGCATCGCATGCATCTTCGTCCCATGGACATCCGTGCTCGTGTAAGTACTTCAAGCAGTTCAAATGTCCCTCCTGAGCGGCAAGCTTGCACGCTTCTTCGTCCCACGAACTACCGTGCTCATGCAAGTACTTCAAGCAGTTCAAGTGCCCACGGACGGCGGCGCAGGTGCACGCCGCTGGATGCCACTTGACTTTTTGCCTCCACAGACGTCGAAGTTCTCGCAAGTCGCCCTTCAGCGCCGCGTCGTGGCTCGCCGAGACGTGTTCGTCGCCAGCCTTGAACCAATCCTCACGCTGGAGCCGCGCAATCGGGTCCTCAACCATGTCGGTCCTC
>Ga0255784_10003414_pt1 | contig 12068 bp, 10 predicted proteins | sample 101ome_14_FD_179982 | JGI IMG/M metagenome (GOLD analysis project Ga0255784, IMG submission 179982) | Coastal salt marsh microbial communities from the Groves Creek Marsh, Skidaway Island, Georgia - 101403AT metaG (version 2) | ecosystem: Environmental > Aquatic > Marine > Intertidal zone >...
TGGTGGACAGTCCATTAGAATATAATCATAAGAGGTAGAAACCTCATTTAGAATATTTTTTAAAACATACTCACGGTTATCTTTTGTAACTAAACTGACCTCACTTTCCGTTAATGCAGGCGTAGCTGGAAGTAAATCAAATCCATCATTAATTGTGGTTACAATAGTCTGAGATACGCGCGCTCTTCCTAGTAACACATCATTAACAGAATATTCTAATGATTCTGAGTCTATACCGGTCCCTCTTGAGGCATTAGATTGCGGATCAAGATCTATTAACAACACTCTCCTCTTCATTTTATGCAAACAAGCTGACAAGTTGATGCTGGTAGTTGTTTTGCCAACACCACCTTTTTGATTAACTATTGACAGTATCTTCAAATCTTACCTCTGCAATATAACGACTTGTACTAAAAAAAGGTGAAGAAATTTTTGTCGTACTGATCGAAAACTTACTTACACATTCTTTGCTTAACTCTAACACTGGACTGCCTGTCAACATATATGCTTTTGATGCTTTCCCATTATTTTTTATAATATTCATCATAAATGAAAATTTCTCTTCAAACTTCATTTTTGATATTTTTTTATTACTAAAGTTCTTCATAACAACGGTGTCTGTATCAAAAAATACTCCTGGCATTAACACATCTTTTTTTATAACTGTTACATTCTCAAGATTAAGCTCCGCTTTTACAAGTGAGAGAAAGTTTATAAAAGTTGTTTTTCTATCAATAAGATCTACTCTCATTTTTGGTTTTAAAATGGCGATGATTAATCCCGGGATTCCACCGCCTGTACCAATATCTGAAAAAGAGTTACCTGACAATACGCTATTGAATTGATATGAATCATATATTTCTCTTTTAATGACGTAGTCAATGCTTGATGATGATACTATATTATTTGTTTCATGCCATTTAAAAAGTAACCCTATGTATTTTGAGATTGTCCTCTGTATATTGATATCTTCTTTAGCAAAAATATTCTCGATTAATTCTTCTATGTTAGAAGACATTTTAGATATGTTTATTTTTTTTTAAATAAATCTTTATTAATGTGAGCATTGCTGATGTTATTCCTGGTATATTAGCGGCTTGTCCTATATTTTCTGGACGTGCATTTTCTAACCTTTCTATTGCTTCGTTTGATAATCCTTTGATTGTTTGATAAATGATATTTTTTGGTATGGTTGTTTTGTAACTTGCCATTAATGATTCAATTTCTTTATCTTGTCTAGCAAGGTACCCCTCGTATCTGATGTCTGATGCAACAAGGTGTCCTATATCAGAATTAGCTGTTGCTCCAAATGTTGGCAACCTCATAAGGTCTGGATAGGTAATGTTAGATATCTTGAGGAGTGATGCAAGAGATTTATTCTCTTTGAGCGTTAGATTAAAGTTTTGCTCCAATAATTTATGTGAATCGGTTTCAAGTTGTACTTTAATATTTTCTAATCTTTTTTTCTCTGCTGTAACACGTTGCATTTTTTTACAATAATGATTGTATCTAGACTCGCTAACAACTCCAATGCTATAGCCTTGTTCCGTCAATCGAGTATCTGCGTTATCATCTCTTAGCCTCAATCGATATTCTGCCCTACTGGTAAACATACGGTATGGCTCTGTAACGCCCTGAGTTATAAGGTCATCTATAAGAACGCCAATGTATGATTCATGTCTCTTAGGTGACCATGATGATTTATTTTGAACTTTAAGTGCAGCATTGATACCTGCGATTATTCCTTGAGCAGCTGCCTCTTCATACCCGGTCGTACCGTTAATTTGGCCAGCCATAAAAAGACCTTTAATATTTTTCGTCTCGAGATTTGACTTAAGGTTCCTTGGGTCAAAATAGCTGTACTCAATAGCATATCCTGGCTGAGTAATCTCACAGTTTTCTAGGCCAGTAATAGTTTTCAAAAATTCATTTTGAACCTCCAAAGGTAAGCTAGTAGATAAACCATTTGGATATATTTCTAGATTATCAGATGTTTCAGGTTCTAGAAAAATTTGATGACTTTCTTTGTCTGCAAACCTATAAACCTTATCTTCGATGGAAGGACAGTATCTTGGTCCTACTGAGTTAATTTTCCCATTAAATAACGGCGAGAGTTTTTTAGCTTTTTTTATTATATCGTGTGTATGCGCATTTGTGTACGTTATATGACAAGGTAATTTATTAATGCTCTTAATGGGTTCTCGGTAGTGATCATATAAATATGAAAGCATTGGTATTGGATCATCGCTATCCTGTGTTTGTAGGCTTTTAAAGTCTATCGATTGTGCTTTGATACGAGGCGGGGTTCCGGTTTTGAGCCTTTGAATGTTAAAACCTTTTTCTCTAAAAAAATTTTCCAGTTCTATGGAAGCTTGGTCGCCAGATCTCCCTGCTGAAAATGTTTTGTCTCCCATGTGAATTACACCATTGAGAAAAGTTCCGGCGGTTAAAATTACAGTTGGAGCTTCTATTATTTCACCTGTGTCAAGCATAACACCCGTAACTTCATCTGTGCCAAACTTCATGCTTTTCACCGTTGACTGTAAAACTATGAGATTATCATGGTTCATAATTTCTTGTTGAATAGCTTTTTTATAAGCATCTCTACATGTTTGAATTCTAGTTGCTCTAACTGCTGGACCTTTGCTTGAATTCAGAACTCTTGACTGAAGGGAAGCTTTGTCAGCGGCTTTACAAATTAGTCCGTCAAGAGCATCGACTTCTCTTGCTAAATGAGACTTGCCAATACCCCCAACTGCAGGGTTACAACTCATTTGGCCTATGCCGTTAAGCTTCATTGTAATCAGAACCGTTCTAGCTCCAAGACGAGCCGCTGCATGAGCTGCTTCGCATCCCGCATGTCCACCCCCAACTACAATAACTTCAAAAGATTGCATTATTTACCTATACAAAAACTAGCAAAGATTTCAGTCAATAAATCCTCTGTTGGATTTTGCCCTATAATTGCCGATATTGCTAGATGAGACAGTCTCAGTTCCTCAGCTAGTAGATCAAACGCTCCCACGCTAACTAGGCGCTTTGAGTTTATTAAGTGAGCTTGACCATCACGGAGATGCTCTAAGTGCCTATTTCTAGCCAGGAAAATATTTTCTGACGTATTATCAGACTGGTATGAATCCTTGATAACTTCCCTTATCAGATTCATCCCGGCCCCGGTTTTAGCAGACACATAAACACTTTTAGGATAACCAGCAACTATTTTTGGTAAGTTTTTAGTTAAGTCTATTTTATTAAAAACTATGATGTAGTTTGAGAAGTTATGGTCATCTATGAAAGCTTTATCTTCTGGCGACAACCCAACCATGTCATCAACAAGATAAATAATATTATCTGAAGAATTTGCAGCTTTTAATGACCTTGAAATTCCCTCTTTTTCTATTTCATCGTCAGTTACATGAATGCCTGCTGTGTCTATTATGTTAATTACAATATCATCAACAGTAAGTTCATAAGTTATAGAATCACGAGTGGTGCCTTTTTTGCTAGTCACGATAGATGCGTCCGTTCGAAGAAGATAATTTATAAAAGATGATTTTCCTGAATTAGGTTTTCCTACAACTGCATATGACGGCCGAGTATTAAATGCCATACCTTGTTCAGAATTATCAATCAAAGATTCTAGTTTAGATAAAATGCTAACAATATTTTTCAAAATTTTTGTTTGGTTTAAAATAGGCACATCATCATCTTCTGGAAAATTTATAATTGACTCCACCTCAGATCGAATAGTTAGAATATCTCCACATATTGAGTTAATTTCATTTAGAAATTTACCGCTTAGTGAATTATTTGCCGCTGTTAGCGCTTTTTTGTTACTCGCGCTGATTAAATCTGCGACAGCCTCAGCCTGAACTAAACTTAGCTTATTATTGAAGAAAGCTCTTTTTGTAAATTCACCTGGTTCTGCGGTTCGAACACCGTGCTTATTTAAAAGCTGTATGATCGAATTTAAGATTATTTGATTTCCATGACAAATAATTTCTATAACATCCTCGCCCGTATATGATCTTGGTGATTCATAATATATTGATATGACATTATCTATAAACTCACTGCCATCATATATATTTGCAACTATCGCCGTTCTATCTTTTAGCTCTGTGGAAAAAATGGGGCTGATAATTTCTATAATGTTAGAACCGCTAACTCTTATTACACCTAATGCTGATGTGCCGGGGGGTGTTGCAATAGCACATATTGCTTCATTATTCATTTACTAACCGACGATTCTTTTATTAATTACGTATTGCTGCGCAATAGATAGGATATTATTCGTTAACCAATATAAAACTAGTCCGGATGGGAATGTGGCAAATAAAGCTGTAAATATAAACGGCAAGAATAAGAATATTTTTTGCTGCATGGGGTCAGTCGGCGCCGGATTAAGCTTTTGCTGGACGTACATCGATGCCCCCATAGCAATTGGAAGAATAAATAGCGGGTCTGCAGAAGAGAGGTCTTGTATCCACCCAATGAATGGCGCGTGCCTAATTTCAATACTCTCAACAAGTACCCAGTATAGAGCAATAAAAACAGGTATTTGAATCAATATTGGTAAACAGCCTCCAAGCGGATTAACTTTTTCTTCCTTATACATGCGCATCAACGCTTCACTAAATTTTTTCTTATCCTCTGAGTACCTCTCTTTGAGAGCTTGCATTCTTGGTGTTAGCTTTTTCATTTCTGCCATAGATCGATAGCTGGTCTCGGATAATTTAAAAAAGACTGCCTTAATTAAAAGAGTAAGAGCTATGATAGAAAAGCCCCAGTTTCCAAATATCGTGTTAATTGACTCGAGTATCCAAAATAATGGTGCAGATAAAAATGTCAGCACCCCATAATCAACAGTTAGGTCTAACCCTTCAGCAAGGTTAGAAATTTCAGATTGGAGCTTTGGTCCAACGAACATTAGAGAATCATAGCTAACGCTATTACCAGGGTTTAAAGTAATATAATCCGTTGAACTTCCTATAGTATATATACTATTTTGGTAATCAGTGTATATCGTCTTATCTAAGTTTGTTGTGGGCAACCATGCTGAGAAAAAATAATGTTCGATCATACTAATCCAACTATTTTTAGCTTTTACGGCTTCTGTGTTCTCAGCAATATCTTCAAAAGACAGTTTAGAGAATTTATTTGATTCATCATAATATGCGCCACCTGTAAAAGTCGGCAACATGATGCTTCCTTGGCTGTTGTTGTCTCTGGATATAGTTTCATAATTTCGCACATTAATATCGTTAGTGCTATCGTTTCTAATGGTATTAGTAATGCTTAATTGATGCGTGTTGTCTAAAAGCCTGATTGTCTTGGTTAGAGTAATATCATTAATGTTCCTGGCTACGAGAGTAACTTTATTCTTGGTGGTTGCAGCTATTTCATACCTAGGCGTTTTACTTAAATTCATTACTTGTACGTCAGATGAGGCAGAGTATTTTTTATTATCAAAATCTAATATAATAATATTATTTTTAGACCCTAGGTCTACAGAATAATCTTTAAGCTCTGCATATAGAAGTTCGCCGTTGTTGCTGTCATATTTTACCAATAATTTGGCGTTTTCTATGGTTGCAATTTTTCTGGGGACACTCGTTATATCTACTGGCTTCTGCTTTATTGTTAATTCTGCCTGTGGTGGCTGTTTTGAGATTGGGGATGAAGTATTTTCATCTTGTTCAATATTGATAGATTCTACTTGATTGTAATCCCTGTCATATGCATCAAAAATAAGAATTAGTATGAAAAGCAGCCCGCTATATAAAAAAAGTCTATTCACTTGTTTCTCCCTTTTTTTCAGGGATTGGATCATATCCACAACCTCCTCCAGGCCGACAGCTAACTACTCTTTTAATGCTTAGCCTTATGCCTTTAAATATTCCAAAAGACCTTACTGACTCAATAAAGTATTGTGAGCATGTAGGTGAATATCTACAGGACGTTGGGAGAATTGGGGATAGGGCAATTTGATAGAGCTTTGCTAATCCTATTAATACTAGTGTAATTGGTTTAATAATGATGTCCATTCTCGCAATAGAATATCATTTATATCTTTTTTTTCAGCTTGTATTTTGTTACTTATAGACAAAAGGATTGCATAGGGCTTTGATTTAAATTCAATACTTCTAAATTTCTCTCTTAAACATCTCCTTAATGAATTCCTAGAAACAGCGAGTGGTAGTGCTTTTTTTGAAATTTTTATCCCAATCATGGGTTTTGTGTAGAAACAGTAATACATAAGAATATTAGATGACGATAATTGCATCTGCGCACGAAAAAAAGTAAGTGAGTCTTTTGATATCACTATTAGATCTTTTTTAGAAGTAAACAAATTATGGACAGAGTACAGCGCGACCCTTAGCTCTTCTTGAGCTTAATACAGCACGACCTGCAGCGGTTTTCATTCTTGCTCTAAAACCGTGTGTTCTCTTACGTTTAATATTGCTTGGTTGAAAAGTACGTTTCATGGTGAGTATAGTGATTCGATATAATCATTATGTCAATATATTAATTTAACTTTTTTCATGAGATATTAAACGTCCAAATGATTAAAGAAAGCAATATATGGATTAAATGTACCCAAGAATTATCTAAGGTTTTATCTGAAAAAGAAATGAGAACATGGATTAAACCTTTAGGGGTAAAATACAGTGAATCCGGCATAAGCCTTTTAGCTCCAAATAAGTTTATGAAAGAGGAGGTTGAGAAAAATTTTTTAGATAAAATTATATTTGTAGTGAGTCAGCTGCATTCTAATCTAAATGTAGATTTAAGTGTAGAAAGCAAAGCTAAGACCGAACAAACGATAGAAACACCAAGGGGATTTAAGTCTAACCTTAGTAAAGAAATGACTTTCGATACATTTGTAGAGGGCAAGTCAAATCAGCTAGCCAAAGCTGCCTGTCTGTCTGTAGTAAACGAACCGGGCATGTTTAATCCTCTTTATATTTATGGTGGTGTTGGGCTCGGCAAAACCCACTTACTTCATTCAATAGGGAACCTACTAAGTAAAGCGAACAAAAAAGTAGTGTATTTACATTCGGAAAAATTTGTACAGAATATGGTAACTGCTTTGAGAAATAGTCAAATGGAAGAGTTTAAAAGATTCTATAGGAATCTGGATGTGCTCCTAATAGACGACATACAGTTTTTTGCTGGTAAAGAAAGATCTCAAGAAGAGTTTTTCCATACTTTCAACGCGTTATTTGAATATAAAAAACAGGTTGTTTTAACATGTGACAAATATCCGAAGGAAATTAATGGATTAGAAGATAGGATTAAATCTCGGTTAGTTTGGGGTATGAATGTTTCTATAGATCCCCCAGATTTAGAAACGAGAGTTGCAATTCTTCAGGCTAAAGCAGAAGCGTTGGGATCATCAATAACAAATGAAGTAGCATTTTTCTTGGCAAAGAATATAAACTCAAATGTTAGAGAGCTAGAGGGTAACCTAAGACGTGTTATAGCTACGTCTCGATTTAAGAAATGTGACATTACATTAGAATTTACAAAAGAAACATTAGCTGATCTTCTATCTCTTAATCAAAGAATGATTACAATAGATCAGATTCAAAAAATTACAGCGAATTACTATAAAACGAGGGTGGGTGACATTTTATCGAGCAAGAGGGATAAAAAAATAACGCTCCCAAGGCATATGGCCATGGCATTGTGTAAAGACCTAACAAATAACAGTCTGCCTTCAATAGGAGACGGGTTTGGAGGAAGAGACCACACCACAGTGATACACGCTAATAAAAAAATAAATAAACTAAAAAAAGAAGATGCTCAAGTAGCGCAAGATTATATAAACATAGTACATATATTGAATAACGGGTAAAACCTGTTAATAAATAAAAATCTAAAATTTATCCACACCTTGTTAACTGTTTTCTAGATCAAAATTCATTCTTCATTAGCCTAAAAGTATCGGGATTTGTATATAAAAAATAATAAAAAAGAATATATAAAAATAACATATAATATATATATGAAATTAATATTTAAAACAAAAGACCTACTGGAAAAATTAAAAAATATTGCACCTACCGCTGAGCCAAAACAAACGCTAGTGATACTTGGGAACGTTAAAGTTAGTATAGATGATAATATAGCTACATTTACAGCTTCTGACTTAGAAATACAAGTTACTACTACAGTGGCATGTATATCTGATGAAAATGGAGTGTTTACAGTTCCAGCTAAAAAACTATTAGAGATATGTAGCGCACTATCAGCTTATGACGAAATTACACTATGTTTTGATGGTAAAAAGGTTGATATAACAGCTGGTAAAAGTAAAGTCTCACTCCAAACATTAGAGGCTTCAGATTATCCTCATATGAGCATAGAAAAACAATCAAACCCTATAACTATTACGAATGAAGAGCTATTAAAAATAATAACAAAGACATCATTTGCTATGGCCTACCAGGATGCTAGACACTTTTTAAACGGCCTCCATATTTGTTCACAGGAAGGCATTATAGTTGCTGTATGTACAGATGGTCATAGACTTGCAAAGTACACGTCATCAATAAGATGCGACTTAGATATATCTATTATTATACCAAGGAAGGCAATAACTGAAATTAATAGGATTATAAGCACATTTAACAACAATAAAGAACAAATAGTAGAAATTAATATTGCTAACAACATGGTTATGTTTACAATTGGTGAATTTATATTAATATCAAAACTCATAGAAGGGACTTATCCTAATTTTAATAAAGTCATACCAGAAAAAACTCAATCTAAAATTAAGATCAACAAACAAATACTTAAAAATTCACTTAATATTATTTCTAAAGTTGTCAATCAACAATATAAAGGTGTTAAGCTAACACCATCACCTAGTTCATTACACCTTATCTCAAGTAATACAGAAAGCGAGGTTGGAGAAGATGTTGTAGATTCGATATATGATGGCGATGATATTTCAATAGGCTTCAACATATCCTACCTTCAAGATGTAATAGATGTAATTGATGGCGATACATTAGACATCTGTATTAATGATCAGAATTCAGGTTGCGTACTACTTGATGAAAATACTAATGAATCAATATTTGTAATAATGCCTATGCGTGTCTGATGTGTTAGTTTCCTCATTAACCATCCAAGACTTTAGGAGTCTTTCTTTAAAAACTATAGATTTTAAGACTTCTATTACTATTCTTGCTGGCAACAATAACGTTGGTAAAACTACAATCCTTGAAGCAATATATTTCTGTTCAAATCTTAGGTCTTTCAAGTCAATTTCAAACCAAAACTTAATTAATAATAACTCTACATTTTTTAAAATTTCACTAAACTACTTACATAATCACTTAAAAAGTAACATATTCATTGAAAAAACATTAAAATCATCTAAATGTACTCTTAATAATAAAAAAATATCTAAAAATAATCTAAATAATCAATTTCCTTGCTACTGTTTAGTCTTTGGTTTTAATAACATTCTTCTTAATGACTCTAGTTATCGTAGAGATTTTCTTGATTCCGGTATGTTTCACGTGGAACCCGGATCACAAACATCTATCAATAATCTAAACAAAATTATTAAACAAAGAAATTATCTTCTAAAGAGTAAGAATTTAAAAGAATTATTATTCTGGGATAATCAGCTCGTAGAGATTACAAATATCGTACATAGCTATAGATATAACTACTTTCAAGGTTTAAAATCACATCTTTATCAGATAATAGAAAGTCTTAAAGTTTCAGACGATGAGTTATATCAAGAAATATCAACTTTAGATATAGACTATAAAAATGGATGGAAAACTAGTAATTACACACAAGAACTTCAGGAAAATCTAGATAAAGATATTGCTATTGGTTATACGTCAAGCGGACCACACAGATGTGACTTCACAATATTATCTAATAATAGACCAGTTAAGGAATCTGGATCAATGTCTACACTTGTCTTGTCTTGCCTAGTAGTTTACTTAGCAAAAATAAATCTGTTCCACGTGAAACATGGCTATAAACCTACATTACTTATAGACGACCTATTCTTTGGAATAGATGATAAAAACCTTAATACTGTGATAAAATTACTTGTTAATTCGAAAGGGAACATAATTGTTACATGCCCGAGTATTTACGAAGAAATGTTGTGTAAAGTTGTTGAAGGAAATAGAGAAATCACTGTTTTAAACATAGGAGACAGGTAGTGTCAAAAAGTACATATACATCAGACAGTATAAAAGTATTAAAAGGATTAGAGGCTGTACAAAAAAGACCAGGAATGTATATAGGAGACACAGATGATGGTAGCGGCCTCCATCAGATGATCTACGAGGTAGTAGATAATGCTATAGACGAAGCTCTCGCGGGTCACTGTAAAAATATAGATATTATACTTAATGAAGACTCATCCATAACAGTTAAGGATGATGGTCGTGGTATACCTGTTGATATTCATAAAGAAGAAAATAAATCAGCAGCAGAGGTAATAATGACAACGTTACATGCTGGCGGTAAATTTGATGATAATTCTTATAAAGTATCAGGTGGTCTTCATGGTGTAGGGGTGTCTGTAGTAAATGCATTATCTGAGAGACTTTCGCTAGTGGTGCATAAAGATGGGTCAGTTTATGAACAAGAGTATTATAATAGCGTACCAGTAAAACCACTTAAAAAATGTGGTAGTTCAGAGATAAATGGTACATCTATACAATTCTTACCAAGCACAAAATATTTTAAAGATTTAAACTATAAAGATGATGTTATAAAAAAAAGACTTAAAGAATTAGCTTTTTTGAATTCAGGCATTAATATTTCTTTTTCTAATGAAATTTTAGGAACTAAAGTAACGTACTATTATGAAGGCGGTCTTAAAGAATATATAAATGAAGTGCTTCAGAATAAGAAAGAAATTCATGATGAGCTGATCTATGTAGAACCATATAAAAAAGGGAATGATTCTGTTGAAATTTCTATGAAATGGACATCATCTTATACAGAACAAATTCTATGTTTTACTAATAATATCTATCAGAAAGACGGGGGAACACATTTGAGTGGTTTCAAGTCCGCACTAACCAGGTCTCTTAATAGTTACTCTAATAAAATGAATAGTAAACAGAAATTTGAAATAACCGGCGATGACTGTAGAGAAGGACTTGTTGCTATTATCTCCATAAAAATGTCTGACCCTAAATTCTCTTCTCAAACAAAAGATAAGCTTGTATCTTCTGAAATAAAAACTTTAACAGAAACTACGTTATCTTCTAAGCTCTCTGAATTTCTAGAAGAAAATCCAAAAGATGCCAAGTTAATAATAAACAAAATCCAGCAGGCTGCAATAGCAAGGGAAGAGGCAAGAAAAGCGAAAGACCTAATTAGAAGAAAAGACCCTCTTGGTATTGCTAACCTCCCTGGTAAGCTTGCAGACTGCCAAGAAAAAGACAGAGAACTATGTGAACTATTTATTGTTGAAGGGGACTCAGCAGGCGGCTCTGCAAAACAAGCAAGAGATAGAAAAACCCAAGCAATACTTCCTTTAAAAGGAAAAATAATGAATAGTGAACGCTCACAAGACTATAAAATATTATCTTCAACTGAAGTAGGCTCTTTAATATCTGCTTTAGGATGTGGGTTCAACCATGATTCTGATGATTTTGACATTACTAAACTAAGATATGGAAAAATTATTATTATGACCGATGCAGATGTTGATGGTGCTCATATCAGGACTTTACTATTAACACTATTGGCGCGAAAATTGAAACCGCTATTTGATGAAGGAAGAATCTTCATTGCTCAACCTCCTCTTTATAAAATAAAAAAAGGTAAGACAGAAAAATATATTTCAAATGATGAAGAGCTCAACACGTTTTTATCAACATCTTTTTTTGATAATAAATATATTATTTCAGAAAACAATAAAATAAACCCGCAAGAGTCAAGTAACGTTTTAATCAACTACTCGCGGATCCCATCTATCCTCAAAAATATCAGTAAATCAAAAGATAAAATTGTATTAAAGGCCATGTCATTCATCCCGACACTTTCTGTACAAAATAAAAACAATA
>Ga0255784_10003443_pt1 | contig 12002 bp, 6 predicted proteins | sample 101ome_14_FD_179982 | JGI IMG/M metagenome (GOLD analysis project Ga0255784, IMG submission 179982) | Coastal salt marsh microbial communities from the Groves Creek Marsh, Skidaway Island, Georgia - 101403AT metaG (version 2) | ecosystem: Environmental > Aquatic > Marine > Intertidal zone > Salt...
TGATGACGCGAAAAAGAACAATCTTTCGAACGTCTGGACGCGGTACAATTGCAATGGTTGGTGACGGCATAAACGATGCGCCGGCATTATCGGCAGCAGACGTTGGTGTTGCGATGGGCGTCGCCGGAACCGCGGCGGCGATGGAAACCGCACCGGTTGCGTTGTTGACGAACGATTTGAGTCGTCTCGCGGATACGATTTATATCGGAAGAAGGTGCGTTTTGAAGATTCGACAGAATATCTTCTTCTCTGTGACGACAAAATTAATCGTCTTGGGCTTGACCTTCGCCGGTTTAGCCGGATTGTGGCAAGCCGTCGTCGTGGACGTTGGCAGCGCCTTGATTGTCATTTTTAACGGCATGTCGATTTTACGCGAAGCAGAGAAAGAAGACGCGAGACGAAACAAGATTTCACACGAAGTGGGTGTTAAATTTGCAAAAGACGAGAAGGAAAAGCAGAAACTGCTAGCGGAGCGGCAACAAGTGCATTCGCACGGACACTCTTGCTGCGACCACAAAAAGGAGGAAGAAAAGAAACCCTCTGCTCCCTCGTGTTGCGCCGAAGGAACGTGTTCTGCAAAAACGACCGTGTTTTCGGCGGAGAAGCTTATTAGCCGTTAGGTATGAGAAGAAGGGAAAACGCAGAAATGCCGAGTAATAACATCGTTAATTGGAACAAAAGTAAACACGTATTTGAACGATGCCTGTTCAATTCGCACGTTTGTATCACATAGATGTTATTTTTTTGTCTCTCTCTGAGCTTTATTACCAAATGATATCGCTACAGCTAAATCTACAAATCTACGCGCTCATTCCATCCGATGAAGAGGACGGTGACGCGACGAACAACTCATCTTCCTCCTCGTCATCTCCATCATCTTCGCCGCTATCATCCAAAGAAGAGGAAAAAGAAGGCGTGACATCGACGAGATAAACAAACTCGTTTTCACCGCCTCCTACGTCTCTTCGAAACTGTTTCATCATTCGCAATTTTCTCTTCCCTGAGTTGGATGCATTTAACATGTGATAAATGGGAGCACCATTCCCCATCAGCCGCGTGGGACCTAAGTATTGCCCATTTTGTATCACACCAACGATTTGGCTCCCAAACAGTTCTCGCTCATCTTTATCTTCCTCTTTCATCGAAATTTTGTCGTCGTTGGCATCGTCGTCGTCGTCGTCGTCGTCGCTGACTAACGTGAACGAATGCGCGTCTAACTTTTCCCGGGTTTTTTCATCGTCTAAACTGACCCATTTCCCAGTCGTCGGGCATCTCAGCTCGCTCGGTTTATACTCGCCTTTATAACGCATTTTCTGGCAATCGTGAATGTAGTAGCCCATGTAGTAGTACTTAAAATCGTCCAAGGAATACTTTGCCGTGTTGCGATTCATGGAGACAAAATCAATCTCGTACAACGCACTCAATTTTCCGAACTCGAGTTTCATTAAATCGGGATCGTGATAAAAGTATACCGAGCTCAAAACAGTCGGCAAGATATCACAAACGCCGACGGCTACAAGCTTATCGTCGATGAAATATCGAAAATGTTTCGACCCGTACATTTTATCGTCCGAAACTAACGGCGTGTCGCATAAAAAATTGACGTACGAACTCTTCTTCAACTTTGAAGGCGGGTCCTTGTGAATTTTCGCCTGGTATCTTTGCCATAATTCAAAATCTTCTCGTCTGAATTCCGAGTTTTCAACCGTCACTGTGAATGCGTGGGTGCTTACCTTTTTCTTTTCCTCCCTCGGTGGTGACGCTTCGTCTTTCTCATCCTTCTTTTTCGTCGGTTGCGGCTGTAGACGTGATGGTTTGCTTTCCGTCTTTTCAACATCCGAGGAGGAGGGAAAAAAATTGAGGAAACCGTCGTGCGCTTCCACTCTAAAGTGTCCCATTTCATTCTGTTTCTCATTCAATCGCTGTAAAACCTTCGCGACTACTTCATCTCGATCTTTCTTCAGCTTCCCTGCGATTATCAAACACGCTGAGGAGGTATATTGCGATCCTTTCTTCAACGCTTCTCTGTTCGTCGTCTTCTGTACCAGTTTTTGTTGTGGTGGTATTTTGCTCAAAACGTCGACACCGTCTTTATCGCAGTTGAAAGAGCACCTCGCGATGGCATCCAACACGCGCTGTATCAAAAAGCCTCGCTCTTCCTCTTCACTTTCATTTTCCACAGTAGGTGTTTTCTTCTTTTCTTCCTTGCATGTGCCGTCGTCGTCTCTGCTAACCTCTTTCCCCAAAGAAGAAGAAGACAACTCACCCGTCTCTAAATATCTCTCAAACTTTCTCTCCACTTTCTTCTGCTTGGACGTTTTCTTAAACCTACCCACGTCCAATCGAATCGTGCACAGAACGCAACAGTTGCTTTCGATTGGCGTAGGATGGTACACCCACCTCCCGCTTCGTCTCCACCCGTTGTTGATGCATCTTTCGTAGTCGAAAACAGTTAAAAAATGCGCCACGAAGCCGGTTGAAATCGAAGACGAAGAGATTTTTTTGCAGTATCCGCAGCGCGATTTAGAATACTCGCCGTGATATTCGATTATCGATTTCATCGTGCCGTTATCGTTGTTGTTGTTGTGGTTGTTGTTGTTGTTATTGTCTTTCGACGACGACGACATTCTTTACGTGTACTCGTGTTGCTTCCCTCGTCTTCTTCCGCGCATCATGATGTTGATGTTGATTTTATGGTGATGATATTCGTTATTCGTATTACACACTTGTCTCACTCTCTCCTCTCTCTCTCTCTCTCTTCAAAACCACTTCTTCTCTTTTTAATAATTATAAAACTACAACTTATTGAACGATACCGGCGTATCGTTGTGAACTCTCCAAATCGTCTCACCGAGCAAGTTCCCGACGGAAAGCACGGTTAATTGCGCGAAATCTCGCTCCGGCGTGTGCGGAATGGAATTGGTCACGATGACTTCGGTAAACGCGCCGCTGCCTAACCGTTCCACCGCGGGCGGGGAAAACACCGCGTGCGTGGCGCAAGCGTACACCTCTCTCGCACCGAGCGTTCGGCACAACTCCGCGCCAGCGAGTAAAGTACCGCCCGTGTCGATCATATCGTCCAACATGACGCAAACTTTTCCTTCGACGTCACCGATTAAGTTCATCACTTGCGCTTTGTTGTGTCCCGTGCGTCTCTTATCGATGATGGCTAAAGGCGCGTCGGCTAACTTTTTGGCAAACGCTCGCGCTCGAGGCACGCCACCAACGTCCGGGCTAACGACAACAACTTCGTCCGGGTGGAAATCTTTCGAGGTTAAATAATCTAAGATGACGGTTTCGCCGTAAATGTGATCGACGGGAATGTCGTAATACCCAATCGTTTGTAACGAGTGAATGTCCATCAACACCGCTCGGGTCGCTCCAGCCTGGGTCAACAAGTTTGCGACGAGTTTCGCGGCAATCGATTCTCTTCCAGCCGTTCTTCGATCGGCTCTGGCGTAGCCGAAATATGGGATCACGGCCGTAATCGATCGGCAACTCGCGCGTCGACAGGCGTCAATCATTACCAACAGCTCCATGATGTTATCGTTCGTCGGCGGGCACGTCGGTTGGACTAAAAACACGTCCGAACCACGAATGGACTCGTTAATTTGCACGTAAATTTCCCCGTCCGCGAACTTCTTTATCGTCAGTTTCCCAAGGTCCATGCCTAAATAGTTGGCAATTTCCGTGGACAACTCTGGGTGCGCCGATCCGCTAAAAACTTTCAAAACGTTCTTCGTTGGCGAAATCGAGGCGTTGTGCTGATTCAATGTATTTTCTCCGCTTGAACCATTCGCAGCAAAGGAGTAGTAGTTGTTATTGTTACTATTATTTGAAATGGGAGAGGAATCAACCAAATCGGCGAATATGTCAAAGGAAGAGGAAGCTGATGAAGAAGAGTTATCTTCCGATATCGCTTCCGCTTTGATGGTATTACGCAATTTGTTGTTGTTGTTTGAAAATGACGGCTTGAGCTTCAGGTTGTTGTTGTTTGAAAAAGTTGTTCTTATTCCTTTATTCATTTTCATCGCTCTCTTCGATGACGATGATGATGATGATAAAGACGAAGATAGACAACAACACCAAGGTGATGATGATAAAGACGACGACGATGTTCGTGTTGTTGTTGACATCATCATACTTGTTATCGTCTTCTCCCTCTTGTTATTGTTCTTCAAAATGTATGCGGGAGGGAGCCTCTGGTTCTGGAGCAAAAAATGTTTTAAAAGCATTTAGGGTTTTATAAAGTGAGCAGCATAATCTTGTACAAAAACCCTTCCTCCCATCCTTGGTGATGTAATATAGTTGGTTAGTGTAAGTATATTACTCGCGTGCTCTTTGCTCTGGGGCTGATCCTGTTTCGTTTCTAGATCCTGGACTTTGATACACAAGGAATGTTTTGTCCAATGTAATCCAGTCACCTAGGTTCGGTAAGAAACCCACATAATGAGGCCTACGAGTAATGCTGACTTTGAACTCTTAGAATCCTAGCATCACCTGACCAAATTCGGTTATTTTTTGCCCCATTCGCCTCCATTCGCCTCACCATCGCGATGTGTTGCGTTCATTGCCGTTGTGTGCGCTGTGTGATAGATGATACATGCATTCTTTTTATGTGCTGAGTGAGAGATTTTTTTGATTTTTTTCTTCTCTTTTAACGACCATCAGGCGACCGACGACACACACAAGGGCGGCACACATCTTTACGCTTCTTTTTTTGCACGAGAACACGAACGATAACACGCGAACGAGAGAGGATGATGCGAACGCGGATGATGGACAACACGTAGAGGGGTCGATCCGCGTCGTTTTTTTTGAAATTCATGGCGCCGCTGGATCTGCACTTCTCAAAACGCACGCGATGAGAGAGTATTGAGGGAGAATCCTCCCCTCCGGCGTCGATTTTATCGTACACTTCTTTCTCGTATGGTTTTGGGAATGTAAACGATACAAAAACACGCGCAATACGAAGAGTATCGATAATGATGACGTTTACTCGCAGCTTTGTGCTTTTTTAAAGAAAAATCGGGCGCGTGGCATCGTTCGTTGCGGCATTTTTTGGGTCAATTTGGAGTCGCCACACACAAAACAAAGTAGTGCCGCACAAAGAGGAATAAGAGCGCGAAAATCAATTCAGAACTTCTTGAACGATGCTTCCGAGATTCACTTCCGCTCATAAAAAGCAAGGTGGTGAGAAGAACGCCTCGTTTTCTTTGTTTTTTTACATGCACCGTCTAGATGTTCAAAACGTTCCGCTTTTAAAACTTCGGCGGTGAGTGAGAAACACGGTCGCGTATCGACTATTCTCGGCTCACCCTATTCAGCGCTTTTACAAGATTAAACTCGAATTATGTATGTGTGTATATTAAACAGGACGATAGATTTACTATGCAACCTCTCTCACGATGTCTCTCAAACGATGAACTCTTCGCGCTTGTGGCGTTCAAATTCACCAGATGGTCTACAAAAAAGCCACCTTCCCGTATTCCTCTCGTACTACTCGTGGCATTTGTGCGTATTTTCTTTGTACTTCTTCTCTATTCTTCATCCGAAGAAGGCGGGTTTGTTTCGCGCATCTCTACGTAGTTTTTAAAAAACTCATTGAGCTTCTCGTTTTCCTCGTCGTTTTCCTCCTCTCCGCCGAGCGCCCAATGCTCCCACAGCCTCATGACATTCATATCAACCCAGTCGTTAAATGCTTTTTCCGTGACCGAGTCGCCTACATCGGCATCTGGATTTTCAGCCAGTCTATTGAGCTCCTTTCTCGCGTTTTCCACGTTGCCTGCCTCTTTTTCGTAAGCATTAAACACGTATTTCATGCACTCCTTTTTCAACTCGATTGCTTCGTCACGTAGTGGTGCTTTCCTGTCCTCACTCTCTTCCTTCGCTCCACTGTATTGTTGAACAGCTTTCTTCGCGTCTGAAAAGACGTTCACCATGTTTTCTCTTTGCGATTCTTCATGAACTGCCGCTCTAACGAAAGTCTTCATCATTAACGATTCGCTTGCTGAGGCCTTATAACCACTTGCATTCGTCGTGAGACCCCTGGCGTATGGCTGATTCAGGATCTTGTACACATTTTCTTCAACAGGTACCTGATCCCACCAGTCGTCGTATTTTCTCGCGTCGTACGCCTTGGCTCTCTCGGCTAAACTTTTCAAAGCACTCTCCTCATTTCCTTCAAAAAGTCCCTTCAAAGGCGCCTTTTCAGATAAATCAGTGCCACTAAGAAAACAGTCGAACACATTCATCATCGTGATGCACTCTATCAACTTCTCCATGTCGTCCGTATTTTCCACGCCGTCTTTCGTAGAAGTAGCAAAAATTCTACTCGCCAGTTTTTCTTTCCATTCGGCAGTATTCACCGCTACCATGACGTTTTTCCACTTGTCTTCTATCGCGGAAGGCGAATGAAACATACGCTCGCGTGTGAGTGGATTGTTTAGCGACTCCTTTTTCACCGATGGCATGAGAGACTCTTCCGATTTATCCCGCCTGGAATACTTCTCAATCGCCTTCTGGTCCAAATTGCCGCCTGTTGCTGTCGCTGTCGCTGCCTCTATTGCTGTCCGGAAATGTGAGTACAAAGTTGTAATTACACAATCGAACAGAGCGCTGGTTTGTTCCCTGTCCCAACCCTTCTTCTTCAGCTCCATCGTCTTCGCCGTTGGTGGTTTTTCAATCTTCGTCTTTGGCGCAACTGCCGTCGCCGACGCGGCGCTCTTCGCCGGCGTCTTCGAAACGCCACTTTTCGAGCCCGCCATTCCCAACTCCTTCTCCGGATAGACCATCATCTCGAAGTCGCTGTCGTCGTCGTCGTCGTCGTCGTCGTCGTCGTCGTCGTCGTCGTCGTCGTCGTCTCCTTTCGCTTTCTTACCGCGCTCTGCTCTTTTCTTCTCCGCAGAATCCGGCGACGACATAACCATCTCCTCCGCGCTCGTCTTCGTCTTCGTCGCGACAACTCCAGCTTTTTTTCTCTTCTCTCCTCCTTTTTTCTCTTCTTCAGCGGGTTTCTTCTTCGTGTCCTCCTCCTCTTTTCTGAGTTCCATCGTCGCAGAAGGCGTTTTGACGCTATCAACGTTTTGGCCACCCAAAGGACTACTCGCGGAGTCGTCCATTCGTTTCGCGTCGTCGCTCGCGCTCGAGCTGTGAATAGTTATGACCTCCGGCGGCGTCTTTCCTTCGTCCTTCTCTTTTCTTCTCTCGTCGTCTTCTTCGTTCTTCTTTTTCTCTCCTTCTTTCTCGATTGCTTTCTGAAACACGTCCTTAATCGATCGTTGCCCCGCAATCTGCTCTTTCATCCATGGCGGCTTTTTCGGTGGCATGATCGATAGATCGTATCGCGCGCGAGTTCTATTATGCGCTTCTTCCTTCTTCGCTGGTCAAGTGCTTTTGTTCTTGTATTTTTTTTATGAATGAAGCTTCGTCGGTCAAAGGGACGACGCCACGTCGACGGTCCTTTTTATTTATTTAAAAAAAAAAAGTCAAATCAAATGCGATCGCTCGCTCGTTAGAAAAAAAAGCACAAAGACACGCGCGCGCGTGCGCAGGACGAGTGCGTTGAAATCTAGAGAAAGCAGTAGTTTGCACTAGTGAGTGTGGCGTCGCTGTCGATCGATCAACCATGTCTGGGAATTTTTTTCTCGAGAACGACGACAACAGAGACGAAGAAGAAGGCGAAGAAGAGCGAGAAGCTGTTGGAAAGGTGCGCAAAGTAGAAGTTAGATCTCCCTCGTTCGTCGTATTTTTCCTTCGCTCTCACTGTTTCGAAGCTGCGACTGTAAAACGCAACCGCGAGTAAACGCTTCGCGCGAATCGAGTCGAACTTGATCGCTTACCGCGGTACTTTGCTGATACAGAGGCGAGCGACGGAGAGAAGAAGCGAGTTCTTCGTGACTCCTTCGATTCTCTTCGATTTTCTTCGAATTTTTTTTCGATTTTCCGGGCCTCCGAGCTTCTCATCATAAAACTCACATCAATCGCCTCCCCCCTCTTTACTCATTATTATTACAGATACAACTCCCGCCGAAAAAAGGAGGGGGTGACGAAAGAAAAGAAGGTGGAATAGAGGGCGGTGACGACGATGAAGAAGATAGAGAGAAGAAAGAAGAAGAAGAAGAGGAAGGAGACGACGATTTCGATGAAGAAGAGTTCGTTGGAGACGCAACAGAAAAGGAAACCGATGCGCCTGTCCAAGACTTGAAAGAGTATTTTGATTCCAAGGGTATCGCTGTGGAATACGACCATCTGCGCCGATTAGTCTTCCCTACGTTGGGTGCGAATGCGGATCCGAAAAAGAAGGAAGGGAAAGACGGAGAAATGCGCTCGAACCAAATATTCGAAGACGAAATCAAGAAGAAACTCGAGGAGCTTCGTCTTCCGCGAGAAGCACCCGCGAAGTGTGTCACGTTCAAATCGGATCACAAACACTTGATGCGAGAATTCAAAAACCTTATAGCTACGAAAAAGATTGTGTGGTACGGTCGACGCGACGTTCGCACTGGGAGCCAGGACCTTTCGGATCAAACGTTGGAAAAGTATTCTATTGGCTTCGTCACGGCGTTGAGGGCTGGTGGCGGCGGCTCTGGCGATGCGATATCGACGAAGGTGCTTTACGATTTAGATAGCTTCCTCGAGAAAATTTGCTGCACAAAAACTTCTCGCGACAACGACTACTTAGCCGCAAATACGCTCTCTCTCAGATTGCGCGCGGTTCGTACCGTCATGGATAAGCATCCAGATATTCCGATTGGTGAACGCGACGAGAACACTTTGTACAGCCAATATGAGGCGCTCGGCGAAATCATCACGATAGTCGATCAAGTCGTCAGAGAAATTACGGAGAGGCGCTTCAGAACGAATTATTTTGATTTCGATTACGACGACGTTCTCGACGCCATCGCCAAAATTTACGACGGCAAATGGGCTTTGGAAGAGCGCCAGCTCATTTGCGAATTCGGAAGTCGAACAGAGTTGAGCTCGATTATTCTCGTACATAATCCGAAGGAAAAGAAGGAAGGGTTTGTTGAAGATTTATTGAAAGATTGGTGCGGCGTCATCGTCATCGAATCGAAGAGCCCTATCGATGAGAAAAAGAATTACTCGGACGTCGAAACTGCGTTGCCGGAGGGTTTGAAGATAAGCATTAGAAAGCGTCGTTTCATCAATAAAGACACCGAAACCAGGACCATTTTCACTCATGCGGGCGAGCAGGATCAAACCATCGCGAGAATTTTAGTGGGCATTTTCGCCACGGAATCAAAGCAGCAATCATCATCTGACGTCGTGCATCTTTTAAAAGCGCTCGATAAGAGAGGTTTCGATGGGAAATACTCCTGGCCGTACCGAATTTTTCGTTTGATACAAGAGTTTGGTTGTCGCGACGATTTGGGCACCGTCCAGATTGCGTGTAATCCAACGCCGGAGCAAATGAAAAAATTTGACGAAGAACGAGCCAACTTGGTCATAATCTCGACTAAAGACGGCAAAGATCTCCCGGCAGACGTCAATTTTTTGAAAGAAAACGTGCTTCCAGAAGGCATAAAGGTTGCGGTGAGTTTGATGGCGCATAAAACAGCCGCCGAGAATAGCTTAACTCCAGTTCGAGAAATCGAGAGCGAAGATGTGATACGCATGATAATTGACATCTTCCTCACGGAGAGACTCTGTGAGGATGTTAATGTTCCTTTCTTCTTGATCCCAAGAGTTGCAAAATTGGTCAACCTGAGAACGGATGCGAACTTTGGGTTGTCGTATTTAGTGTCGGAGGTTCTTAAGAGACTTAAATCCGGCAACCAAAACGTGAAGGAAAAGTACACATCTACGAACTTTTTACGCAAACTCTTGGCATCGAGCGAGTTCCATAAAGGCCGACTGCGGGAATTCGAGATACGTCCGGACGGTTCTGAGATTGAGAAACTGCACATCCCGCCAACCATCGATGGTGTTTTGCTAAATGCGCACGCGTTTAAAATGTACCATTCGCTCTTGATGCATATCGAGTACTACTTGAGACTGATTTTTAAGGCGTGGAAGGCGAAGGTTGATTTGGCCAAGTACAACAAAGCTCGAATACAAGAAATTCGGTCGGAGTGGAACACGTCCTTAGAGAGAGCGTTGAAGAGTGAGAAGAATCTTCCGGAACGAGAATCTTACTCCCGGGATGAAATCGAATTGATTCTTGACTGTTGCGAGGAAGCATATCTCGACTCGCCGAAGCCACCGCTGCGCGAATTGAAGGGCGACGAAAAGAGCGCAAGGCGATTAGCGCTCTTCAAGAGCATGAAAAAGCATGGAACAAAAAAAATACTGAAAAAGGGATTGACGAAGCAAGACCTTCGCGAGGATATATCCAGGAAGCTTACAGAAAAATTTGACGTAGAGCGCACAAGCGATGCGATCAAGTCGGTGATCAATCAACGAGTGATACTCGAACCTTTTACGAACATTAGAAAAGGTTTTCTCTCCTTGCTTGCTGATGAAAGCGAGCGTGCCATCGAGATTCAAAATACGATTATTCAACAGAACGAAGAATGGAGAGGAGGCAGAGCAGACATGGCAAGGCGCGCGAGAAGTATGTTGTAAAACACACACACACACACACACACACACACATATATACACATATATACACATATATACACATATATACACAAACAAACACAAAAACACACGCAAAAAAAAACTACCACCACCACGTAAGTACCCGTCGTCGTTCAAAATACTTCAAAGAAAGGTTTCAACGCCACCGGCAATCGACCAAAGCTGCGCAACGCGTTCGCACACGAACCCACGAAACCACTATTACTGCCCCCTTTAATTTCGCTATTGCTGTTCTCTGAAAACAACGAAAACCCCCAAAACTGCGCGGCATGTTTGCCGTATTTGTGTGCAAATATTTTTGTTGTTGTTCCTCTTCTTCCTCGCACGAGTTGCACTACTTTAATTTCTCTTCTTCTCTCTTGTTGTTGTTGTTGTAGTAGTTCAAAACTCTCTTTTTTTAAAGAGAGTTTCAAAACTACTCTCTCTGAATCATCATCATCGTCATAATCTGATGACCCGACCGAAAAAACGTAATAATTTTTCGCGCTTTCGAGCGAAGAAAGTAAAAACACCACGGTTGCTCGTACCAACAACGCAGCCGCGTGCAACAACAAGTAGCTCGCAAAATACGCAAACGTCGTCGGGAAGAAGAGGAAAATAGGCGGCACGAAAAGAACACCAAACACGAGACTTTCCGTGGACTGCCGCTTTGTTTGAGTTATATATAAATGCTTCTCTTCTTCTCGTCGTAATTTTATTGGACGACCGAAACCTGCTTCGTAACAGAATTTTCCAAACGCAACTTGAGCAGTGACGAGTAAACTCGAATACACGTGCAACGCGGCGGCGTGGGAGGTGAACAGAAACATGCAGTCTGATAAACACGCGAGTTGCGTCGTGAGACCGAGGAACCACATGCGTTCACCGATGCTGCGAATGATGCTATGGAGCCGAACACCCAAAATGGAGGCGTAACCTTCCGCGAGTAGTATGGCTACCCCACTCAAAGTTCGACTCAACGGTAAATGAAGCTTGACGCCTAACGGGTTCCCTTTGGCGAGCCAGTTCGCGTTGCGAATTAAATAGTCGCCGTTTATAAAGCCCGAAGATAGCTTTTGAACGCGGGATGCTATTCGCGCAAAAAATAGTCGCGCGAGCAAAGCATCGAAGGCGAACGCAGTCAACGCTTTAAAGAGAGGAACAACGCGACGTTCACGTCGTCGCAATAGTATAGCCACTCGCGTCGCGAGCAAGCGCAAGCTCGTGCTGACTCCAGATATCGGTTTCAGTTTCAATTGTCCATCTTTCCAACTGCTGTTTCCTTTCCCGCCCCCGTAAAAATACGGCACGATGTCGTATTCGTCCAACATTTTCTGCATCGGCAAGAGGATAGCGGAGAAGATCGTGGTGAAGACATTGTAAATGCTGTTGCTCGCTACCTTTGCTCTCCTCGCACG
>Ga0255784_10003471_pt1 | contig 11939 bp, 5 predicted proteins | sample 101ome_14_FD_179982 | JGI IMG/M metagenome (GOLD analysis project Ga0255784, IMG submission 179982) | Coastal salt marsh microbial communities from the Groves Creek Marsh, Skidaway Island, Georgia - 101403AT metaG (version 2) | ecosystem: Environmental > Aquatic > Marine > Intertidal zone > Salt...
CCTATTTCTTCATTATCTTCTATTTCATGTGTTTCAATGATAAATATTAAGTTTCTGTCATTTATATTATCTATTATACGATAATCATTTGTATCACAATGAAATACACCGTTTAAAAGATTTTGATTACAATTTGGACAACTCATTTATATTAATATATATATTAATCTGTAACTGTAAAGTTTATAACCATACTTGTTCCCTAGTGTGTTATAGACGATTTATTTCCTAAACTACCTGAAAAAATACTATATGAATCGATCGCATTTCCACCACTTAAACTAATAGATTGTGTGTATTTGTTGTAGATGTATATTGTAAGTTTAGACTATTACCCCCTTGTAACTATTCCACTTGTATTACCATTTACAGTTATAGATACTGTTGCTAAATCACCTCCTGTATAATTAAAAGTAACATTATATGTTGTTGGTAATTCTATTTCTTAATAAACACCTAAATATAATGTATCCATCGGATCCATCTGAGAACTAGAATTACCAACAACTAAATGTGCGACTCTTATCTTATCACCGGAAGTAAAATTATAAACAGGACTTCGCATTACTGTACCGGACCATAATTCTGAACCACTTGTTTCTCGATATACATATAAAGTATTAGAAGATTGAGAAATAGTCGAATCTCCCAATGGAAAAGCACTTGTCGTTGTTGCAATACCATCATTTGCCCCTGTATTCACAGAACTAGTTGATGTTGCATAACGGAATAATAATGTTGAAGAACCCGAATTAACCATATTAGAATAACTATAAGCAGATACTGTTCCCGGTGTTGCTGGGAAACCCTGTGTAGAAGAACCAGTAATATCATCATTATATGTTTGCCATTGATCTGTTGAACTCGTAGAAGGAACAGAATTAAATATCCAAGTTTTTTGAACCTGATTATCTTTATTTACAATCTGAACACCTGCTATTGCAACATCATTATAATATGTCGTTGTTGATGTGACTTTAACACCTATATAAATATTATGATTTCCGGAAACATGTACCTGTGTTTCAGAAACATCATAATTACCAGTATAATCTGCATTTGTTGTATCAATAATAAATCTATTCGATATTTCAACAAACTTACTGGTTAAATCAATCGGATAAACTCCCAAATAAAGACAATCATTTTCATCTTGTGGATAAGTTGGATGACTTACAACTAAATGAGCTACTCTTATTTTATCTCCTTGTTTTAATTCTATTTCTGGACTTCTCATAACAACACCAGTATTCGGCACAGTTGTTGCCGTTCCACTTGTTTCCCTAAAAACATAATATGTTCCAGATAATTGTGACATAGTCCCATCACCAACTGTCAGACTTGTCGTAGAACCCGATATCCCATCTGCTGCTCCAGTATTAGAACTAGTTGTCCCTGTAGCAATACTCGCTCTATCGTATGCAGCTGCCAAACTAAAAGTAACATAATTGCTATTTCCATATGAACTCGCAGTACTGGGTGTAATAGGGAAACCGGTTGTTGATTTCGTACCTACTGTACCCACTCTGGTTTTCCACACATGATCTGTTGTTGTCCCTGAATTAAATATCCATATTTGTTTATTATTATTATCTTTATCTACTATCTGAACTCCGGCAATACATATATCAGAAAAATAATATGTAGAAGATGTTGCTTTAAATCCAATATATATGTGATGATAACCACCAGAAGGGACTTCCGTTTCAGATACATCGTAATTACCGGTATAATCAGCAGCGGTTGAATCGTCAATGACACGATTTGATATCTCTAAGAAAGAACTAAATAATTCCGGTGTTCCAGATCCAAATGTTTTCCCCTTAATATTATTTATTGATATTTCACCATTCGCCGGAACATTTGCATTATCTGTGAAACCAGCATTTCTAAAAAAAGATAAACTAATCGCTGTATTATTTTGATTATCTCTTAACTTACTATTTTGATTTGCATTCGTCCCACCTCCAGAGACATAAGAAGACTTTAAACCACTGAAACTAATATTGGATGAACCTATATTTGCCATATTATAGTATCATATTTTTTAATTCATTCACTTGCCCTTGTAAATTTTCGATAATTTTTTGTTGTTCTTTTATCGATTCAATTAATAAAGGTATAATTTTATCATATTGAACTGCTTTATAATTATCTTTTCTCGTAGTAGTTGCTTCGGGTAAAATTTCTTCCACTTCTTGTGCAATTATCCCTACATCTTTACCTTTATTCTTGGTGTATTTTTCTCCTAATTTATTCCATTCAAATTCATAACCACCTAACTTTTGTAGTTTATCTAGAGAATTTTCTATAGGTTTTATATTATCTTTTAATCTCTCATCTGATGTTGAAAAGGCAGTAATATCTCCATCAACAGTTAAATTACATACTTCGGTAGAATAACCGGAAGAAATATCTATAGTATTCGAACTATGAGTAATTGTGACTTCACCAGAACTATTTCCATACTGTATTTTAGCACCAGCTGCCAAATATATATCTGACCACATTAAACTACTAGTACCCAAAGCAGCTCCATCATTTGTTACGGGAGAGAATGAATTCTGGACCATCTGATATTCATTTACTCCGTTGACTCTGTAAACTATCTTATTGTCTGTTGAGAAATCTATATTATTATCATTACCGCTTCCTACTGCAAGACTAGCATTTAATATTGAATATATATCTGTTTGTACGGGATTTATTTCGACACCTGTAGAATTTCTCAATATTCCATTACTTGCACCAACGGAAAATTCTGTGCCATTCAAATCCAAGCCATTACCTGCTGTGTAAGTTGTATCTGAAGCCGAGATTGTAATCGCAGATGATCCATCATAGGTTGTCCCTGAACTAAATGATATATTTGTACCCGCTGTCAATGAATTTGCAACACTACCCGCACTACCAGTTGTATCTTGATTTAGTGTAGGAAATGTACAATTTGCTAGATTACCACTAGATGGTGTACCTAAAACTGGAGTTGTTAATGTTGGAGATGTTAGTGTTTTATTTGTTAATGTATCTGTAGTAGCTTTTCCAACTAAAGTATCAATGGCAAGTGGTAGTGTTAATGTATATTCAGGTATTCCATGACTACTTTGAGTCCAAGAATCGGGTGCTTTTAATGTTACATATCCATCATATCCACTTCCATTTGTTTCATAAAATCTTATAGAATTTCTAAGTGAAATAGTACCTACTGTTTTATATATTGTTACACCATTGCTGATATATCCTCCCCCAAAATTCATTGCTGCGTTATCAATTACAACATTATCACTACCATTAACTCTAAATATCATTTTATTGTCTGTACTAAACTTTAGCTGATTATCTGCATCTCTTCCTACTACTAAATCATTATTTAATATTGAGGATATAACTGTTTGAGATGAACTAACTTCTAAACCAGTTGTATTTCTAGATAATCCATTACTTGCTCCAACAGAAAATTCTGTGCCACTCAAATCTAAGCCATTGCCAGCACTGTAAGTTGTATTGGTGTCAGTGGATGCGATTGTAATTGCAGCTGAGCCATCATAAGTTGTTCCAGAACTGAATGAAATATTTGAACCAGCGGTCAAAGCATTCGGAACTTTCAACACTCCAGATTGTCCAGAGCCAACATTATTTGAAAGAGTAGTCCCATCGCTATTTAAAGTGAACTCAGTGCCACTCAAATCCAAACCATTGCCAGCACTGTAAGTTGTATTAGTATCTGTAGATGTGATTGTAATTGCAGATGAGCCATCATAAGTTGTTCCAGAACTAAATGAAATATTTGATCCAGCGGTCAAAGCATTCGGAACTTTCAACACCCCAGATTGTCCAGAGCCAACATTATTTGAAAGAGTAGTCCCATCGCTATTTAAAGTGAACTCGGTGCCACTCAAATCTAAGCCATTGCCAGCACTGTAAGTTGTATTGGTGTCAGTGGATGCGATTGTAATACTTCCATTTCCATTGGTGATTGCTATATTTGAACCCGCGGTCAAAGTTGTCTTTGAAAGAGTATTTCCAGTACTGTTCCCGATCAATAGTTGACCATCTGTGTAAGAAGTTTGACCGGTGCCACCACTAGAAACGCTCAGCGTTGATGAAAGACTAGCGGCTGAACCAGATGTATTTTGATTCAGAGTTGGAATATTGGTTGAATGAATTGATCCTGCATTATCAATCGTCCAATCAATGATTTGATTGCCAGTAGCAATGTATGGTTTATTTTGAATGAAAGCATCACTCGAATTATCAGTTTCACCCCAGTTGCTTTGAACATTTACTTCAGCGCCGCTAGCGATTCCATTTAGTTTTGAATGATCTGCATCGGTAAAAACATTGGAATCAGAAGCACTTTCGACAAGCGTTCGAATTTCAGAGGCAGTTTGATCAGCAGTTGCTCCAGTTTCAATTGCATTTAGTTTAATTTTGTCAGTAGAACTCATAAGACCATCGGAACTTGAAGTTGCATTTGTATAGGTGGTATTAGTATCAGTGGCTGAAATAGTGATACTTCCATTTCCATTGGAAATTGTAATATTTGAACCCGCGGTCAAAGTTGCTTTTGAAAGAGTATTTCCAGTACTGTTCCCGATCAATAGTTGACCATCTGTGTAAGAAGTTTGACCAGTCCCGCCTTTAGAAACAGTTACTGTATCTGTTAAAGTTGAACCGGCTGCAGGGACAGTTATATTAGAAGAACCATCAAATGGTATTCCATTAATAGTAACTGAAGATTGTAATGCAGATGCTGTTGAAGCATTTGCTAAGGATGTTCCATTAGTAATTCGTATATCATCTCCAGCATCTGTAGTAAAATATAGTTCATTGGGTGTAGTATTTTTGACCCATATTTGACCGAATGCAGTTTCATCGTCATCAGCATTTGCTGATTCTCTCAATTTTATAGAATTTTGCAGTGCGAAATTTTTAATTCCATTTGTTCCAATCAGAAAACGATTACTTGAGTGCCAGTAGCTCAAATATCCACTAAATGTACTGGAACTAGTTCCATCTCCAAAGTATAAATTACTTGCAGATGTTGGTCCAGCAATAATGGACATTCCGGCATGATTATTAGCATTTCCATTTGTTCCAACAACTAATGAATTCCCATCATCATCATAACTACCTGGGTTATTAATACCGATTCCCATATTACCATTATTGTCAATTCTAATTTTTTCAGAACCATTCGTTTTTATGATAATTGTATTATCGGTTCCAAAATCGATAGTATTATCATCATCTCTACCTATTTCTAAAGAAGAATTTTTCACAGATGTAATAGTGGTTTGTTCTGGAGTTATTTCTATATCATTTGTATTTGATGTAATACCATTTCCCCCGATAATATTTAATACAGAATTTGTTGCAGTTAATCCATCTCCGGAGAATAAAGTAGCTAAATCAGAAATATTGGTTAATTGTTCGGTTGAAGTATCTGAATCTAATGTCAAAAATTTATCACCATTTGTTGGGGGGATACTACTATATTCATTAATATCAATTGATAAAGTATTTCCATTTTTAACAATACCATCACCGGCTGTGATTTGGCCGGCTCCTGAAAATTGTGTAAAGGATAAAATGTTCGTTCCAACTACATCAGAATTACTATCAGATGTACAAACAAAGCCATGATCTCCATTGATATTACCTTCAGTTATAAATGCAAAATCTCCACTAGCATTTTTGCCTGCAGGCATATCTTCAGATCGAGTCCAGTTATCTGAACTACAAATATATATTCCATTTTGCACACCATTACTTTGATTTTTAACAAGGACTCTATTTGTTGCAGCAAGTGAAACTCCATCAATTGTTTGCAATCCAGATAATGATGTAAGATTTGCAGTTGTTGCCACTCTACATGCTCCTTTAATATGTAAGCCTTGGGCAACACTATCAACATATGCTTTTATACTTTGTTGACTTGCGACAGCCGTTGAACTATCAGAATCAAAATTATCTTCATCTTTAAAATCAATCAATGTAGCCGTCCCCGAACCACTAAATATAGGGATTTTATTTAAAGCCGAATTTAGACCAGATAAAGCATCGAGATTTACACTATGTGATTGGATATCAGAGCCTATTGCTAATCCTAATTCATTTCTAGCATTGGTTGCATTTGTTGCACCAGTTCCACCACTTGAAACGCCTAGAGTCGCTGAAAGACTAGCAGCCGAACCAGTTGTATTTTGATTCAGAGTTGGAATATTAGTTGAATGAATCGTTCCTGCATTTGTACTTGTCCAATCAATGATTTGGTTGCCAGTAGCAATGTATGGTTTATTTTGAATGAAAGTATCACTAGAATTATCAGTTTCATTCCAGTTGCTTTGAACATTCACTTCGGCACCAGAAGAAATTGTATCTAGTTTAGTTTTATCATTAGAACTCATGAGACCATCAGAACTTGTAGTTGCATTAGAATAAGTGGTATTTGTATCTGTGGATGTGATTGTAATTTCAGCTGAGCCATCATAAGTTGTTCCAGAACTGAATGAAATATTTGAACCGGCAATCAAAGCATTCGGAACTTTCAATACTCCGGATTGTCCAGAGCCAACATTATTTGAAAGAGTAGTCCCATCGCTATTTAAAGTGAACTCGGTGCCACTCAAATCTAAGCCATTGCCAGCTGTATAAGTTGTATTGGTGTCTGTTGAAGAAATAGTGATACTTCCATTTCCATTGGTGATTGCTATATTTGAACCTCCGGTTAAAGTTGCTTTTGAAAGAGTATTTCCTACAGTATTTCCGATTAACAGTTGACCATCTGTGTAAGAAGTTTGACCAGTTCCACCACTAGAGACACCCAGAGTCGCTGAAAGACTAGCGGCTGAACCATTTGTATCTTGATTTAGAGTTGGAATATTGGTTGAATGGATTGTTCCTGCATTATCACTCGTCCAATCAATGATTTGGTTGCCAGTAGCAATGTATGGTTTATTTTGAATGAAAGTGTCGCTAGAATTATCAGTTTCACTCCAGTTGCTTTGAACATTCACTTCGGCTCCAGAAGAAATTGTATCTAGTTTAGTTTTATCATTAGAACTCATGAGACCATCAGAACTTGTAGTTGCATTAGAATGCGTTGTATTAATTGTAATACTTCCATTGCCATTGGTAATTGATATATTTGAACCTTCGGTCAAAGTTGCTTTTGAAAGAGTATTTCCTACAGTATTTCCGATTAACAGCTGACCATCGGTGTAAGAAGTTTGACCAGTTCCACCCTTATCAACTGATATCAATTCACCGTTGCCACCACTTGAATATTCCTCGAATACTATATCTGATGGAGAATCTCCATCGATAGTTATATCATTATCTGTTTTCAGAAGGAATAATTTATCTTTATTATCATGACCTTCTTCAATGAATGTATAGGAACTAGCAACAGCTGTTCCTTCATTAAAGTCGTCTGCTCTAGACCAAGCAGAAGAGCTAGAATAAATATATATACCGTTGGTTGACAAAGTTGATTGATTTTTAACAAGTATTCTATCTCCATCATTTAAACTAATTCGATCGATACTTGTTATAGTTTGATCTAAATTGGAAAGTTCGGCTGTAGTTGCTAAACGACAAGAAGATTTTGTATTTATCTGATTGACATAAGTTGTTACTTCGGACAATGATTGAAATAAAGAATTTGGCATTATGTTTAATAATATGGATAAAATATATATTTAATAAACATAAATGGACCAAATCAATGAATATAAATATCCAATTGGTGGGAGTATATTAATATTATTATTGTATGGAATTTATAGTTCATTTTCATCTGATAATAGTGAGAAAGTTTCGATTCCAAAAAGTTCAAAAAAAGAATCTACAATTTCTTCTGATGAATTTAAAAAGTTCATGAAATTATTTGAAAACGAACTTCAGAATTTAACATTATCATTAATGGAATTTAATGCAAATAAAGTTAAATCGAAATCATTTAAGAGTTTTCAAGATGAAATTTTCACCAAAGATATAGAAAAGAAAAATATATTAATAGATTCTTTCAGTTTAAGAAATATTGAATCAGAACATAATACATCTGATTATAAGATAAATTTTGATCACCAAGATTTCCCGGATTCTTTCAAAAATGTTATCGGAATAAGATTAGTGAATGCAACAATGCCACATTCGCCGTATCAAGTGACTAGTAATAATAACAGTTTTTATATCAAGTATGGAAATAAGACAGATTTAGTTTCTCTAGGAACGGGTGGTTCATATACATTTGAGCAATTGGGGAAATTAATTCAAAATTCTCTAAATTCCGATGATCGAAGTGGATTTGTTGTAACTCCAAGTAAAACAACATTTAAATATACAATCAGTAATACTTCACATCCATTTTATTTTTTGTGGAAAACTAGTAATAATTTAGCTTACAGATTAATTGGTGCTTTAAATATAGATGATACGGAAAATTATCCGAATAATACAATAGAAATGCCGCATGTTGTTGATCAGAATTTACATTTTATAGATGTAGTAGTAGATGAAATACCGGCAATAGCATGTAAATTAAATAGTCATGGAATGAATATAATAGCTAGAATACCATTGACAACTGGGCCAGGAGCAATTAATTATTATCGTTCACCCGAACATGAATCTCAAACTCAAAATTATTTTTATCCAATCAAGCTAAGTTCAATGACAATAAAATTATACGATACGGGAACAAATAATCTGTATGATAGTTCAAATAGTGATCATTCACTAGAATTTGAGTTGACGATTATCAAAAATACCAAACTTTTCAAATAATTATAAATAATATAATATATGACTTGGGATAATATATGTGGTGGAATGACCAGTAAAGAGGAAACATTAGATTCATATAATAACATAGCTCCCCCAGATGATATTCGGAATTGTTATCAAAAATATAATAAAGATACACGAAAATTTTGTTGTGGTGAAAAGGCACCAACAGAAGATTTTACATTAAATCCTTTGGGGGGTAGAAGTTCTGATTGTGTTGCGACGAGTGGAGGAGGATATTGTAAACCAAATAAATCTACAAAAGATAAATATCCTTTAGGATGGATATATGAAGGAAGAGATACAAAAAATGAAACAATTGGTGTTCCAGTTGAATTAACACATGATAATTTCAAATATTATAGCAATCCAACAACTGATTCTTCTAGAGTAGGAAATCCTTATCAATGGATAACTGATGATTCATTGAAAAAAATGGTAAAATCTCGTAATCTAGATGTAGATATATCTGATAAAGAAGAAAAAGAAGAATCTAAAGATACTCCTAAAGATAGTTCAGATTTATATACAATACATATAGTATTTATAGTTCTATTGAGTATAGTGTTAGGTTTCATAATTATCTATGGAATACATTTAATAATAAGAAAATATAATCTAGATATAAAGATTATGCATAAAATTAAGAAACTTAGATATATGAAAAGCGGGCATTAGATCTATAAAAAAAAATTTTTTGAATGATAAATTTGATTTATCATAAGATAAAGATTATTACATATACAAATTGCTTACAACTGGAATTCATATCTTCAGACACTGTATCTCTCAACTCGCTGCGAAGCATGCCTGGAAAGTGGCAGACCTTGAATGGTGTTAGGTATCCGGTCGATGACCACGCGTCTCCTCGCACATCTGAAGAATACAACCCATACGAAGATCCATCGTTCCAACGGCGCATCGCCAGTCTCAAAGCCGACATGCGCGGCTCGAAGAAGGGTGGAACACTCGACGACAACCTCTATCCGAACCATCCATACAACACTCGCAAAAATGGGGGGGGAACTTCAAGAGAGGTGAAGGTTGATGGATTAGCTGAAATTCAGAGAGACATGCGCCGTCTCTTGATTACATTCGACAACAAGGAGCAGAAAAATTTGAAGAAAAATAAAACGAGGTGGGGAATGACGGCAAAAGAACGACTAGAGAAAGCGCAAAATAGTGTTGATGAAACGCCTATCTGCCATCCGGTGGGATGGACGGCGAAGAATCACTATTCAGAGCTAGGGTGGCAGTGGTGCGGGCAGAGTTGTCCATGTTGTCGAGCGCGCGCTGGCGATACATTAGGGGCGTGTCCTATCTGTGCCAAACAATAAAAAATACTCATTAACTACTTCTCAAATACAATTGCATTCACACTTAGATTTAGTTTTTTTTGTAGCTTTTTCTAATTTCCATTGTTTCAGTGAAAGTTATGGGTGGACTTCCTCTACTAAAATGAGTTAATTTAGCATCATTTGTCAGAAGAAGCATTTTTTTTAATTTATCATTCTGATCATATTTAGCTTGTTGGGCTAGTTTCATTTCTTTGCTGCTTCGACTTTTAAAGAAATCATCATCAATGATGATATTTTTAGGTCGCAATAATACACCCTTCGATTTTCCAGATTTGCCACCGGCAGATTTAGCCATATTTGGATCTTTACTTATATCTGAACCAGAATCTAATGAAAATTTTTCATAAAATTCAGGATTATTCTTTTTAAATTTGGAACCTTGATAGTAATGTTCTACACTTAACCATTTTTTATTATCTAATGTAAATTCACTTTTATAGAAATTAGATAACATTTTTCTCCAATCTTTTATTTTAGATAGCTCTTCATATTCTGGGATACTTTCTTTGGGTATTTTTTCTCCCGAACCTTTGCCTGGTTTGAGATCTCTGGATTTTGAGTAAAATTGTAATACAATATCAGGGTTGAATAGTTTACTAGATTCTTCTTTTTTTTGAGATTGTTCTTTTTTTTGAGATTGTTCTTTTTTTTGAGATTGTTCTTTTTTTTGAGATTCTTCTTTTTCGGGCAAAGATGTAGTATTCATATTAAGCGGATCAAGATTATATTTATCTTTCAATTTCATACACAATTCGAGCCAAGGTTGAATTGGAATTCTAGTGCCAATTGGTGTATCACTTGGTCTTCGCCGATCAACAATACTGACAATATCATCTTTATCGGGATCAACTTTTTGATAAAATTTCTTAAGAATATCAACCTGATCTGTATATGTATATTTTTTTGCTTCTTTTATCTGTTCTTGAGTTATATTCTTTATATTTAGAGGATCTATATGATAAATTTCATGAAGATTTCTACAAATTGCTAACCATGGTTTTGTAGGTATTCTTTTGCCAATCGGATGACCTTTCATTCTTCTATCATTCACAAATTGAATAGCATCTCTATCGGGATCTACAATCTTGAAAAATTCCTTAATTATATCAACTTGTTCAGAATATGAGTATTTTTTCTGAATGATTTCTTGAATAGGTTTGGACTCAGTTGGTTTAGGGACAGACTTTTCATTATGATTATGTTTTACAGATATATCTGATTTTTTTGATGTAATTGTAGTATTTGTATCTTTATCAAGTTCATTAATAATCGATTTTATTTCTGAATCATCTTTTACAATTTGAGCATATTCAATTCTTTTCCTAGATTTCTTTTCTTCACTTAATTCGCTATTCATTAATTCTGACATTAGTTTTCTTTTTTCGGAGATATTTTTATGTTGCAAGTCAATGAATCTTAGTAATAATTCTTTTCTTTCTTTAAAATTATTAATATCACTATAACTTTGAATCAAATTTTGTTTATGTTTCTCCAACTCACTATTATTTTTTTTCCTTTGATTTAATTCTTTATCAATATTTATAAATTTACTCAATTTATCTAAATTAAATTGCGAGATATCATTATTTTTATATTCATCACAACCATTTAACTTTCTATTAATAGATTCTAATTCTTGATGAATATTAGAATATTCGGGAAGATGTATTGTATATTCATGGGAGCATTTATTCGTATTTCCCCCACAAGAATAAACTAGTGTATTTTCTGAAATTAAAAATTTTTTTTTAGATTCACATCCTTCACAATGAATATATTTCTTTTTATTGC
>Ga0255784_10003477_pt1 | contig 11931 bp, 12 predicted proteins | sample 101ome_14_FD_179982 | JGI IMG/M metagenome (GOLD analysis project Ga0255784, IMG submission 179982) | Coastal salt marsh microbial communities from the Groves Creek Marsh, Skidaway Island, Georgia - 101403AT metaG (version 2) | ecosystem: Environmental > Aquatic > Marine > Intertidal zone >...
ATCTTAAGAGAAGAAAACTTACTGGGAAATACAGTGCATTTACTATTGCTGGTGCTGCTGTTGGAGTTACTGCATCAAAATTTAAAAAATGGCACAGTACATTTTGGGAAAATTTAAACGCTACAATTAATCTTCATCAAATTGAAAAATTGATAGTCATTAACCATAAAGATTGTGGGGCTGCAAAAATAGTAAACGGTAAAAAAGAATTTAATAATGAAAATGAATTAAACATTCATAAAACATCCTTTAATAAAATAAAAAAAATACTAAAAAAAAGACATCCAAAACTTAAAATCGAATTAATGCTGATGTCATTAGATAAAAAATTGAAAAAGTTTTAAATTGTTATCATCAAATCAAATAAAAAAATATAATGAGGAAGGTTTTGTTTCACCAATTGACATTTTTTCAACTACTGAGGCTTTAGAATTAAGAAAAGAAATTGAGAAAATAGAAAAAGAAATTCCTAACGAAATTAATAGTTCGGGTAGATATAACTTACACTTAATATCTCCTTTACTTGATCATGTTTGTCATAATACGAAGATACTTGATGCAGTAGAGAGTATTATCGGAAAAAACATTTTAATATGTGGCACAACTTTATTTATTAAAGAGCCTAATGAAAAAGGATTTGTAAGTTATCATCAAGATGCAAAATATATTGGACTTGAGCCTCATAATTGGGTTACTGCATGGGTTGCTGTAACTGATGCAAATATTAATAATGGCTGTATGAATATGTGGGTAGGTTCTCATAAAGACGAATTAAAACATCACAGTGAAAATTTTGATGAAGGAAACTTGCTAACAAGAGGACAAACTGTTGAAAATGTTCCAAATGATCAAATAAAACCAATTGAGCTTAATGCTGGTCAAATGTCTCTTCACCACCCTAAAACTGTACACGGCTCTGGATTAAATAAAAGCAATGATCGAAGAATTGGATTTGTAATTCAAAGCTATATTGGAACAAATGTTAAGCAAGTTATAGGAAAAAATGGTGTCCAGCTTGCACGCGGAGAAGATAAGTTTAATTTTCATCAGCACATAAATAGACCTAGCGCATTTATGAATAAAGATGACAATCAACAACGAATAATTGAAAATCAAAATTTAAGAGAAATTTTCTATAGTGGTTCAAACAAAACAGGTAAATTTTAAACTATTAAAAATATAATTATTAATTTAATCTAATTTTATGTCAGAAAATATTCATCAAGGTGGTTGTTCATGTGGAGATTGCCGTTATGAAACAAATTCAGATCCTGTAAGAGCAAGAGTTTGTCATTGTAGATATTGCCAACTTAGATCTGGAAGTCCTTTTGGAGTTGGCGCTTGGTTTAAAGAAGAAAATGTAAAAATTCTTAAAGGAAACTATAAAAAATATAAATTTGTAACTGAAAGTGGAAATGACTTTGAAACTAATTTTTGTGAAAAATGTGGAACCTCAGTATATTGGACAATAAATGCTGATGCATTAAAAGGTATGATTGCTATAGGAGTGGGAACATTTGACCCTCCTGCTTTTTGGTTTGATATATCTGGTGAAATTTTTACAAGGTCAAAGGCTCCATTTATTACAATCGATTGTGCTGACCGATTTGAAACATCTCCTGCTTATAAACCAGTTAAAGAAGACGATAATCGTTTTAAAGGTGATAAATAATTAAATATTAAATTTATCTTTAAAAGCATACATCCAAACAGCAAATCTAAAATAAAGCAATCTTAGTTTTGGAAACAAAAACTTTTTAGGTAATCCTTTGTAAACTTTAGAAATTTCTAAATCTTTACTATTTGATGAAAAGACAAGTTTAGATAATTGTTTTCCAGTCCATGGGGCTGAACTAACTCCCACACCACTATAACCAAATCCATAATAAATTTCTTCATCTTCAATTTTACCAACTGATGGAGTTAATTTTTGAGATAATGCTATTAAACCTCTCCAATTATATTCAATGTTTACATCTTCCCATTTTGGAAAAATTCTTTTTAAAAAAGTTTCCATTTTTTTTGCCATCATCTCATTAGATTGATTGCTGCCTTCAAGATCACCTCTTGTGCCAAATAAAATACGATTATCGGGTAGCTTCCTATAATAATATAAAAGATTTTTTGAATTAGCTAAGGGAGCATAAGTTTTAAAATTATGTAAGTTTAATTCATCCTCAGATAGTTTTCTTGTAACAATTATATTTGAAATAACAGGTAAAATTTTTCCATTCATCTCAGGAATAAGACCTTCTTGATAAAAACCGTTTGTTGCAACAACAATTTTTTTGGTTCTTATGTTTCCTTCTTTTGAATGCAACAAATACTCTTCAGAATTTTTTTCAACTTTTGTAATTAATGTATTTTGATAAATTTTTAATTTCTTTGAGATTGCATATTCTGCAATCCCATTAACAAATTTTAATGGATTTATTGCAAATCCAGGTTTATATGAAAAAGCCCCAAACTGTTCTGTTCCTCCATGACCAATAGATTGAAATTCATCTTTTGAATAAATTTCAGTTTCTATACCAAATTCCCTCTCATAAACTTCAGCCTGCTCTTTAATTTGATTAAATTTGTTAGGATGATGAGCAACAACAAAATTGTTTTCTCCTGTTACATCACATTCAATATTAAACTCCTTGATAATATCTTTTGTATAATAAACACCTTCAACAGAGTTTTGATAAAACCTCTTTGTCTCCTCTTTTCCATATATTTCCTGCATTTTTTTATAAGGCATTTTGCTTGGAGGAAGACAGCAAAAACCAGCATTTCTAGAAGATGCACCCCAGCCTATTTTTCCGGCCTCAACTAAAATTACATCAAGATTATATTTTTCAATTAAATTAATTGCACAGAGTAAACCAGTATATCCTCCTCCAATTACAACTATTTCTGATTTTGTATCTGTTGTTAATTTTTCTAATTGTAGATCTGTATTTGTATTTGCCTCCCAATAACTTTTGACTGGATTATCAAAATCATAGATATCTTTATGATATAAATTGCTCATTAATTCTTTTTCCATAGCAATGGAAAATATTTTTCATCCAATTCATCGCTATTATTTTTTTTGTATTTTTTATATGTCTTTGCAGTTCCACCATCATTAGTTGGATGAAACTTTGCATCATAAGGAACACAATGTGAAACTATTGCCCTTCTATGTTTGTCTGAAGTATTTATTCCAGATCCATGCCAAGTAAAACCATGGTGAAAAGATACACCTCCAGCAGGAACTTCGACATAAACAATATCAATTTCTTTATTATTTTCTTTTGCAAATAAATTTAATTGTTCTTTATAATCTTCTGGGGAATGAAATTCTCCTTTGGGAGGCTGAAGTCCCCACTTATGTGAGCCTTTTACATATTCTAAGGTTCCAGTTTTCTCAGATGTATTATCTAAGGACATCCAGCAAGTCATCATAGTTTGTGGTATCAACCAATCATCATAAGCAGCATCTTGATGATATCCAAGTGTTTTACCTTTTGGAGGTTTCCATAAAACATTATCTTGAACTAATTTAGCCCCTCCCCAATTCATTAAAGTTGAACAACTTTTTCCAACAATTTCATGGCATACAAACTGTTTAATTAAATGATCAGCTTTCCACCCATTACAAATCTGACGAGTTAAATCTTCTGGATCACCAAATTTCCAATTCCACTCATCTGGTTCAATCCCCGTTTCAAATTCACCTTTAAATAAAGGCTCAAATCTACTTTTTAATTTTTCAATAAATTCTAAATCAATAAATTTATCAATAATTAAAAAACCTTTTTCGTTAAATTGATTAATTTGATTTTGATTTAATTCTAAATTTATCACGCACTAAATTTAAAATAATTTACCTGTCATACTATGTTCATACATAACTTTCATATCCTCAACAGATAATTTTTTAGGATTACCACTTGTCGATGGATCTTCTAATGCCATTTGAGACAAACGTTCTATATCAAAATCCTGTTCTTTAATCACCTCTGATAGTTTATGAGGTATATCTAATTGTTTTCTTAAATCTAAAACCCAATTCAAAAATTCATCAAAAGATTTATTTTTAAATTCTAAATATTCACAGATTTTAATAACTCTTTCTTCAATCACATCTTTATTAAAAGTTAAAACATAAGGCATAAAAATCGCATTGGATAAGCCGTGATGAACATTATTTAAAGCATTAACGGGATGGCTTAGTGAATGAATGGCACCTAATCCTTTTTGAAATGCAGTTGATCCCATGCTAGCAGCTGTTAGCATATTCATTCGTGCATCTATATTTGTTCCATCTTTTACAGCAACAAGTAACCACTTATCTATTAATCTCATTCCTTCTAAAGCAATTCCATCAGCCATTGGATGAAATCCGGGTGCACAATATGCTTCTAAATTATGGGCTAGAGCATCCATTCCTGTAGCTGCTGTAATTTTTGAAGGTAAACCAACTGTTAACAATGGATCTAGAATTACAATTGAAGGTAAAAACTTTGGATGAAAAATTATTTTTTTAACTCCAGTTTCTTCATTTAAAATAACTGAAGCTCTTCCTGTTTCTGATCCCGTGCCTGCTGTAGTTGGAACGGCAATAATAGGTGCTATTTTATCTGAATTTGCTTTTGTCCAATTATCTCCAACATCTTCAAACTCCCAAAGTGATAAGCTTTGACCAGATATAAAAGCAATTGCTTTTCCAACATCAAGACCGCTTCCTCCGCCAAATGCAATAACTCCATCACAGTTATTTTTTTTATAGCTTTCAACACCTTCATTTACATTTGTGCCTGTTGGATTGCCTATTACATTTGAATATAATTCAACTTCAAATCCAGCTTGTTTTAAATTTGATAAGCTATTTTTAATAATATCTGATGAAGCAAGGCCTTTGTCGGTTACAAGTAAAGGTTTTTTAATATTTAAATTTTTACAAGCTTCTCCTAAATCTTTTATTCGATCTTGACCAACCCACATGGTTGTTGGATAATTCCAATTATATTTTTGCATGATAATTAATTTATTTAAATATATTACATGAAATATATAATTAAAGTGAACAAAGAAAATATAGTATAAAGATAAAATATGCCCTCATTTGATGTCATTAGTAAAATAAACTACCAAGAATTTGATAATGCTCTTGCTAATTGCTTAAGAGAAATTGGAAACCGTTACGATTTTAAAGGGCTTCATATAACAATAGAGAGAAAAGAAAAATCAGTAACAACCATTGCCCCTGATGAACTTAAATTAAAGCAAGTAAATGAATTGTTACAAACTCATCTTATAAGAAGAAAAGTAGATCCAAGAGTATTTAGTATTAAAAGTTCTGAAGGTGCCTCAGGAGGTGCTATTAGGCAGACAAGTGAATTAAAAGAAGGTATTAGCCAAGAAAATGCTAAAAAAATTATTGCAGATATAAAAAAAATTAAACTTAAAGTTCAAATCAAGATCCAAGGTGAAGAATTAAGAGTAGATGGTAAAAAGAAAGATGATCTTCAAGAAGCAATAGCTGCAATGAAAGCAATAGATATTGGTCTTCCTATAGATTTTGTTAACTTTAGAGATTAATAATACTTATACTTTTTTTAGAAAACCAATAGCAGCACCGATAGTTGTTAAAAATCCCGCCAAAGGTAAAATTACGACTGCATATTTTTTTGGCATATAATTTTCTTTAAACTCAATGCCTTTCATACTAATTTCAAAATACCACATCTCCCAATACTTGCCACGCATACCCTCTACAAGTTCAATACCATAAATAATCAAGACTATGCCAATTACCATAATCATAATTTTCCAAAACTGGCGAATATAAAGTGACAGTTTATTTGGTAATTTTTCGTAAATTAAATTTAAAGCTACGTGTTCATTGTCTCTAGCTGTTAATGAGAGCGCTATAAACATCAACCAAATATTACTTAATACTGTTAGCAGATCACCCCAAACAGGAGGATTGTTAAAAACATATCGCATGGTAACGTTATAAAGAGTGAAACCAACCATTGCGGCCAATAAAATTGAACACATGGCTTCCAAAGCACGATGAACAAAACGGTCAATATTGTTCAAAAATTTTATCATAACATTAGTTACTTAATAAGTTTGGAAGAAACATAGTTAACTCAGGGATAATTAATATAAAAAATAAAAGCAAAAACAGTCCGACAAGATAAGGAATTAATGCAACAGCTACTTTTTCAAGTCGAACTTGTGCTATTGTTGCTGATGTAAAGTATGCAACACCAACAGGTGGTGTTACTGATCCAATTAAAAAGCCAACTATTACAACAATTGCTGCTTGTACTTCAGGAAAGCCAGCTTGAGACATAACATTAACAAGAACTGGACCAACTATAATAATGTTAACTGCAGAGTCCATTACAGTCCCAAGAAGAAAAATAAACAGTATCACAGCTAAGATAAAAAGAATCGGTGAGTCTGCAAGACCTAGAAGCCATTTTTCAAGATCACCAATTGCACCTAGTGAGGTAAGCAACCAACTAAAAGGTCCTGATGCAGCTATAATAATAAAAACCATTGCAGAATTTCTGAACGCTCGACGGAAAGCACCCGTGCAATCTTTCCATTTAATTGTTCTATAAACGAATACACCTGTAAATAAAGCAACCAATGCAGTAATAGCTCCAGCTTCAACTACTGATGCAATACCGCCCATTACTGAACCTACTAAAACTAAAGGAATCAAAAGAGCAAATGATGATCGATATAATTCTTTACCGGCACGGCGTACTGAAAATGGTTGATCGCTCCGCTCAAAATTATATTTAACTGCGAAGTAGTGGTTGATTATCATTATCACAACACCGATCAATATTCCTGGAATAATCCCAGCTGCAAATAATGATGCAATCGAAATCTCAGTAGCATTGGCAAGTACAATCATCATGATACTAGGTGGAATGATCCCTCCTATAGTGGAACTTACTCCTGTAACTGCTGCTGAAAAGGCTGCAGGGTATCCAGCTTTTTTCATGGCTGGTAATACTAGTGCACCAACTGTAGCTGTATCAGCTACAACAGAACCATTCATGCCTGCAAAAAACATACTCACAAGAACGTTAACTTGGGCTAAACCCCCTCGTATACGTCCAATTAATGCTCTACTTAAAGCAACCAAACGATCTGTGATTGTTGCGCTTGTCATCAGTTCACCCGTTAACATAAAAAATGCAATTGCAGTTAAAGGAACTGAATCAATTGCATTAAACATCTGACTAGGAATTAAAACAAGCGGTACAGCGTCTGTAATTAGAATATAAAAAAATGGTATCAGTATTAATATAAAACCAATAGGGGCTCCTAATAAAATGAGAAAGAGGAGTACTACGAGAAGAATAATACTTTCCATAATTTTTTTTATGACTTGTTTAAGGTAAAGATCATCTAATTCTTAAATAGAACTAAATGATCTTTACACAGTTTTTTATTTAACGATTTATAGAGCCCCAGCTGCTTCTAACTGAGCTACAAATCCATCCATACCTTGTTCTAGAAGTACTCTTTTTGCTACTTCTGGTTCAAAAGTACCTTTAGCGTCCAACCAAGCACCGATTGCACCTGCTCTCCATTTTGTCATTTCCGCTTCAGTTGGAACATACCACTCTTTTGCAGATGCTTTAATTGCATCTTCACCATTTTTAATCCAAGCGTTATCCAACTCGTTTACTTTTTCACCATATGCATCAGCTGCTTCATGTAACCATTTTCTCTGTTGGTCTGTTAATGCATTGTACTGCTTAGCATCCATTGCTAAAATATTTCCTGACCACATTCCACCGATCTCAGTGAAATATTTTGCAACTTCATGAAGTTTTGCAACGTGCTGCCATGGAGTAGCTACGTACTGACCTTCAACTACACCTGACTGAAGACCTTGGTATAATTGGCTCCAATCATAAGGTGTTGGTGTTGCACCCCAATTTTTAACTAACATGAATTCAACTGGACTTTTTGTAGTACGCCATTTTAGTCCTTTCATATCATCTGGGACACGAACTGATTTAGTTGCATTTCCAAGTTGTCTGAACCCACCACTTGAATACACAGAAAGGCAAATATGACCTGCATTTTCTAAAGCAAGTTTGCACTGTCTTTCAGCTAACCATTCATCTGATATTCTTTTAGCATCCTCTAATGATTTGAAAATAAACGGTAAATCAAAAATTGCTAACTCAGGTCCAAAGTTACCATAGTTTGCAGTAGAGCTAGTCCACAAAGCTATAAGACCTTGGTTTGCCTGTTCACCACATTTTTGTTCAGCGCATAAGCTTCTTTGGTAATGTGGTTCAATTTTCATTTTACCACCAGATGCTTTTTCCATTGCTGGTATCAAAGCTTGATCTATAGCATCACCAATTGGCATCCCCAATCTACCAGTAGTTCCAAGTTTAAGAACTACTTCTGCATAGGCAGCTTGAGTAAAAAAAACAATTGCAAAAACTTTAAGTAAAGTTTTGCAAATTTTTTTTGTATTAAACATATTCATTATCTCCTATTATTTTATAAAATAAGTCTATCTTGAATGATTAAAGCAAGTCAAAGAAAATAATGACTTACTTGTTAGATATAATTTTTATAACTAAAAAAAATTTTAATTATGACTAATCCAAATTGTTTTAGTTTGAAGAAATGAATTAAGTGCCTCTGTTCCTTGATCTCTCGATAAAGATCCAGATTGTTTGTAACCTCCAAAAGGAGTTTTAATATCTCCCTCTGAAAAAGTATTTACAGAAATAGTACCACACGGAAGACTTTTAGCTAAATGAAAAGCGCGATTTATATCTTGAGTAAATACACTTGCATGTAGACCATACTTTGAATTACTTGCAACTTTTAGAGCTTCTTCATCATTTTTTACAGTCAATATGCCCAAAACGGGTCCAAAAATTTCTTCTTGTGCAATAGTCATGTTTTCTTTTAGTCCATCAAACAAAGTTGGTTTTGCATAAAATCCTTTTTGTTTACTATCTGAAATACCGCCCGATAAAAGTTTTGCACCTTCGTCTATGCCTGATTGAATGTATCCATCAACTGTTTGTAAATGTCCTTTTGATATCATTGATCCCATATTAGATTTTACATTCAAAGGATCACCAACTTTTATTTTTTTTACTCTTTTAATTACCTTATGAAGAAATTCATCTTTAACTTTTTTATGAACTATCTGCCTCATGTTTGCAGAACAGTTTTGACCACCGTTCCAAAAAGCAGAATTAATTGCATTATCAATTAAGTCATCATTAATTTTAGCATCTTCTAAAACTATAAATGGGCTTTTACCTCCCATCTCTAATGCAACAGGTTTTAAATTACTTTCACTTGAATACTTTAAAAAATAACCGCCAACTTCTGTCGAACCTGTAAAAGAAACTGCATCAACATCTTTGTGTCTTCCCAATGCTTCACCAACATCACCATATCCAGGAAGCACATTTAAAACACCATCTGGAATACCAGCTTCTTGTGCTATTCTTGCAACCCTAATTGCTGTTAATGGAGTATCTTCTGCCGGCTTAATAATCACTGAGCAGCCTGCTGCAAGAGCGGGTGCCATTTTCCAAACAGCCATCATTAAAGGAAAGTTCCAAGGAACAATTCCAGCAACAACACCTATTGGCTCTTTTACAATTAAACTTGTTATTGAAGGTTCTGTTGGACCTACTTTACCAAAAACCTTGTCTATTAACTCTCCATACCATTGAAAATGCATGGGAGCATCATTTGCAACTTCATTAATACAATCTGTTACTAATTTTCCGGTATCAACACATTCTAAAACTGAGTTCTCATTCCCATGTTTTCTCAGTAATTCAGCGAATTTTAATAGAACTTCCTTTCTATGTTCTGGTGAGCTCTTTGACCAAACTCCACTATTAAAAGCTTTTCTTGAGACTTTTACTGCTAAATCAACGTCTTTATAGTTACATTTTGCAACACTACAGAGCTTTTTTCCAGTAGCAGGATTGATGGTTTCAAACTTTTCTCCATCAATAGCATTAACGTATTTTCCATTTATAAAGGCACGGCCTTCAAATTTAAGTTTTTGTGCAATAGATTTATAGTTAACTGCCATAAAATTTTTAAGTAAGGTTATTATTAATTATTTAAATTAGCAAGAGTATTAATTTACTTTAAGCTTCGAAAAAATTTTCTAATATCTTCAACTAAAAGATCAGGTTTTTCTAATGCAGCAAAATGACCTCCTGCAGGCATTTCGGTCCATTGTTTAAGATTAAATATTCTTTCAACATAAGATCGTGGCGGCCACTCAGACATTTCAGCTGGAAATACCGCTGCTGCTGTTGGAATTTCAATTTTTTTAAAATTCTTCGGAAAAAATCTTCCTCCCTCTTCCCTTCTTCCAAAATAAATCCAACTCGCTGAATCAAATGTTTTGGTTAAAATATAAACCATAATATTAGCTAACAAGGTATCTTTAGAATAAACGCTTTCAATATCGTTATTCTTTAAATCTGACCATGAATACATTTTTTCAACTATCCAAGCAGCAATACCAACGGGACTATCCATCATTCCATAACCTAGAGATTGAGGTTTTGTTGCTTGCTGTGTTCTGTATCCTTCTTGCATAATTTGATCTTCATTAAATTTATTTTGCCAATTTTTTTCTTCATCAGATTGCGGTCCATCGGGGTGACGCATAGTTAAACAGTTAATATGAATTGCTTTACAATGTTTTGCGTGATCATAACCAAGCCAATTAGCAATTGTTGCTCCCCAATCCCCTCCTTGAGCCACATAATCTTTGTAACCAAGATTTTCTATCATAAGTTTATTTAATATTTCTGCCATTTTCCTTGGTCCTATTGGCTTAGTTGGGCTTCCTGAAAAACCAAATCCAGGCAAAGAAGGAACTATTAAATCAAAACTATCATTTTGATCTCCGCCAAATTTTTCTGGGTGAGAAAGTTTTTCTATAATATCAAGAAATTCAACAATCGAACCAGGCCAACCATGCATTAAAAGCAATGGTTTAGAATTTTCACTACTTCCTTTTTTTTTAATAAAATGAATTTTTATACCATCAACGTTAGTAGTATAATTTTCAAAACTATTTATTTCTGCTTCATGTTTTGTCCAATCAAATTTAGTAGTCCAATAATCGCATAACTCTTTTAAATATTTTTTATTGGTTCCATGTTCCCAACCATCTAAATCCTTCACCGAATCCCATGGATAATCTTTAACTTTTTGATAAATCAAAGAAATTTCTTTTTCAGTATAATTTACTTTAAATTCTTCAATCATTTTTCAATTTAATATCTATAAATTTGATTAGTGTATATCATTAGTTTTAAAGATTAATAATACTCATATTTTTTCTCTCTACTTTTAAATTTATCAGAGTGTATGCTAACATAATTGCCTTGATCATAAGCATTGCACCAAAAAATGCGTCTTTGTTCTCTAACCACTGCTGCTCGATTTCGTTCTATACGCTCCTTTTCTTTTTGTTCTTTTTGCTGCTTTTCTCTTAAAGCTTCTTCACGTTTTTTTCTCTCTAATGCCTCTTGCTCTAATTGTTTATCAAGTTCTTTAGGACTTAATTTAGATTGCGGAGGAACATGAGCATTTACAGGCATAATTACCTTTTCTTCTTTTTGATATTTCTTTGGAAGCTTTCTATTAATCAATGAATAATACAAAGGAGGATCAGTTTCTTTAATTAATGCTGCATTTTTATTAATAAAATTATCCCTTTCCTGTTTCACCAAAGAATTAAAATTTGGCTTCGTTTCGCCAAAGCTTCTTTTGCGAGATTTTGATTTATTAAATCTTGCACCTTTATATTTAATCATTTTTACCTCCTTTCTTTTTTTGAAGATCTTTTAAAATAGATAAAAGTTTGAAGTACTTAGATAACAATCTGTCTTCAATAGT
>Ga0255784_10003481_pt1 | contig 11925 bp, 7 predicted proteins | sample 101ome_14_FD_179982 | JGI IMG/M metagenome (GOLD analysis project Ga0255784, IMG submission 179982) | Coastal salt marsh microbial communities from the Groves Creek Marsh, Skidaway Island, Georgia - 101403AT metaG (version 2) | ecosystem: Environmental > Aquatic > Marine > Intertidal zone > Salt...
CCGTTCTTCGTCTTTGGCCTAAGAAATTCGCGACGACGTCGTTGTTCTCGTCGTCTTCACCGTCCGCGGTTGAGGCGAAGGCTGCGGAGGCGGCAGCAGTCCCTTCGCCTCCACCACCACCACTCGCTAATCCATACTTCCGTCTCTTTTGCTCCAACAACGTCGGCATCAAGTACGCCAACACTCTCAAACTCCCGCCGCACGCCAACGTCCCTCGACTGTCCCCAACCGACGTCCCTTTCTCCACGTACTTCAACAAACTCCCTACGTCTTCAATCGTAAACGCGCACCCGCCGTCCTCGTTGTTGTGACCGCCGCGCTTCTTCTTCGCCAGCGCCGAGAGACACGCCACCGACGCCGTGTACAACTCTCGATTCGCCTCTTTCCTACCTCCCTCTTCGACGATGTATAACTTCTCGATGCAAAACTTAACCACTTCGTTCGTCAACGACGCGTTCAAACGACGCGACATCTTCGCCATCGCCGAACCATCTCCCGTTCCACTGTTGTTGTTGCTCAGGAAAAGCGCAATCTTCCCGCAGCAATCGAGCGCGAACAGAACTCGCTTCACGTCCGCGGCGTTTTCCTCTTCGCCGCTGCCGTTATTAGTAGTAGTAGTAGCACTCTTTATATTAAATGCTCTCGTCGGAATAACGCACATCCTCTCGTACTCTCTCTCCAAAAACTCCGAAAGTGAAACAGACGAACTGTCGTCGCTCATAGTCAAACTCGTCGACAGGAGCGAAAAACATTTCGCCAAAACGAGCGCGGAGGAGTTATTTTCCTTTTCCTCCTCTTTCAGCGCGTTTTTCAACGCGGTTTCCAACGCGTTCTTCTCTCCTTCAGAACAACGAATGCACTCTCTTCGTAAACCGTCCAGCGCTTCCAAACGCCCGTCGTCGTCGAGGTGCGGTTTCCCGAACGCTTTTTCGAGAAGCGACGAAAACGTCGAATTAGTGTCTTCTTTTCCAACCGCCGTTGCGTTGTCGTCGTCGTTCATCGCGTTGTTTTTCGTATCGCGCGCGCGCGAAAGTTTTTGTCGTCTCTCTCCGTTGCGCTTTTTTTCTCTTCTCCGGCGTTTAAAGCTAAACCCTAAACCCTAAATGACACAGTGAGAAAACCCTAAACCCTTTTCAGAGAAAAAATGTTTGTCACTTTACGCGCTCCTGGTGGTCATAAATAAAGCGCACGCGTCGTTTTCAACAGAGAGATGTCGTCGACAAACAACGGAAGAGAAAACTTCATCACGCGCTTCATCCTCTCCTCCATGGAGTGCGCGGAAACGAGGACGAAGAAAGCCGAGCAGCACTTACAGTCGACGTTTAATCGCAGCAAAGAGATGATCGAGAGGTGGCACCAACCGACGAAAACGGTCGGGTTTTGGAAAAAGGAGGAAAACCAAGGCGCGTACGTAACGAAACAAGAGCCGCAGTTGAGAGGTGGGATCGGGAGGAGGACGAATTGGGGATAATTTTAAAACTAATCTCGTGTATTTATAGAGATTGTAGAAGTAGATAGAGAGCAGCGCGTTTTCATTTCTGAAATGGAAGAGAGAAGAGAGACTCTTTGTGTTAGGGTTGAGAAGAAGAGGATCGATTGCGAAAGAGAGAGCGAGAGGCGAGGACGCGTCTCTCGCCGCGAAGCGATGGAAAAGAAAAAGAAAACGGAGAGAAAGACAAAAAAAGAGAGAAATAACTGCGAGAGTTACTTTGTAGTGCACGAGTTTTTGTCAATGCGTGTATATTATAGAAAGAGAAATACATTTACGATGCACAGTTTTTCGCACCTGGTTTTGTTTTTGGCTTGTTGTTTTTTCTCTCTCTTTTCTATTTTTGCGCGTAAAGAGAGACGCATCCAGGATGGCGACGCGCGATGGCGAAGAGCTTGCCGTGCGACGCGCAGAGGAAGTTTGTTTTTCGCGATTTCTTTCCTCGACTTTTAGTGTCGTCGTCGTCGTCGTCCGCGTCGTCTGAAGAGATATCCTCGAACGCGCTTTGCTTCGTAAACGTCAAGCCTTCGTAGGCGTCGGTCGCTTCGTTCGCGTGGCCAAAAGCTTCGAATGCGCCTAAACGGCCAGCGTTCGTGACCACGACGTTAATAGTAGTGTTTCGCTTATTAGCCTCCTGTGCGTTGTTGTTTTTCTTCTCCTCCTCCTCATCGTCGTCGTAGTCATTTTCTTCCTCTTCTTCCTCGACGAAGACATCTGGGCACACCGCGACGCCCGATACCAGGTCTCCGTTCTTCGGACTTTCCCAAGATGCGTTCGGACCGACGACGAGCTCTTTGTTGTACGCGCACGCGAACGTGGCGATCGAAAAAGGATGAGATGGGGCTGCGTTCTTCTTTCTGCCGTCTGTATCGAGCGATTCGTCGTCTCCGGAACCGTTTGGAATCTTTCGAAAGTTGCCAAAGAAGAAAATCGGACCGCCACCAGCCGTCGTCTCCGCATTAAAACCGCTCTTCGATCGACGGCTCGGCGTGGAGGACTTTCTCGTCAACGATGTCTTTCGTTGGTGTTTTTGTCTATTGCTAATGTCAACTGCATCGTCCAGAACGCGCAATCCGTCGTTTTCAATCTCGTACTCTGTGCAGTAGTAGCTGAAAATGACGCGCGTCGTCGAAGCGTCCCAAACGACCACGTGTTTCTTATCGAACACGCACGCCAAGATGTTCCCGTCCTTGGAAAACGACAGAGAGGTAATTTCGCAATCTCGAGAGACGCAGTGAGATTTGTACGTCGGGATCTCAAAGTCTTTACAGCTCGTGACAGATTTCGCGCACATTTTTGCCGTCGCGAATTTTGTTCTGTTCTTCTTCGTCTTTTTTGATTTCGTGGAATCGTCGTCAGCCGCAAAACCATTTTCATCACACGACCACGTCCAAAGTCGACACTTCCCTTCCGCGCCAACGCCGGCTAATCGAAAGACGGTCTCGTCGTATTCTTCGCTGAAAGCTGACGCGAATTTTCGCGGATGAACTTTCCCGGCCATCCCCGGCGATTGAAGCTCAAAATATGTATTCTTCTTCTGTTCTTCCTTCGCGGAGGAGGACGGGAAACTACCGCCGCTGCCCATCATCATGCTCGCACCGCGTTTACTACTTCTCCGTCGACCACTCGAGCGTCGACTTTTCTTTTCTGAAGAATCGTTCTGAACCTCTTTATTCACGTCCACGGGGACGTGCACGTACACGCCCGATTTCCTAGGAAACGTCCGTCGTCGTTCGGAGGTACTTCCGTCCAACGAAAAGTAATTTTCCTCGTCCTCGTCGTCGAACATGTCGTCGTCGTCTTCGCTACTCCCGTGCGTACGTTCGGTCTCATCCATCGAAAGAAGCGAGGATTTCGTGTACAAGGAAGTGAAAACTAACCCATTCGGCGCGACCGAGTACGCCCACCGTTTAATCTTACCGTTACCTTTTTTGGATGATGATATTCCGTCTCGATCGCTCGGTTTACCAATCAAAACCGTCCCTCTAAACGTACTCTTGAAGGAGGAGTCTTTTCCGTTCTTCATCATCGCTCGCTCTTCGTCGCTAGTATTATCGCTACCGCTAATGCTACTGCTATCGCTTCTATTATCTTCTATCTTCCACACTGAAATTTCCGTCGCGTCTCGAATCTCGTGGTCAATTTCGTACGCCAAATAATGATCTCGATGATCCGTCTCGTCGTTCGCAAAACTCTCGTCGCGCAATACTTGCACATCGAGAATGGGCGCCAACTGCGAGGCATCTCTCGGGTCGATTAAGTGTTTCGCTCGAAATATTTCCCTCAGCGGTAACTCATCGTTGCTTCCATCGTCGTCCTCGTCGTCCTCGTCGCTTTTCTCTTCTCTTTCGTGTTCTTCTATTTCCTCGACGTTGTGGTGGTGCTCATCGTCGTCGTTGTCGTCGTTCACGTGCATGCCGGACGGTGCAGGGACAGTCTCTCGAATCGGCGTGTCCGCGGCGTGCATTCTCTCTTCTTCCTCTTGTTCTTCCGTTTGTCGATCGCCAAACTGAAAATCGACGCGTCGTTTCTTCGCAGCAGCCGTGCTATCATTCAATGCGCTCTTTTGTTTTGCCATCGCCGTCGTCGACGTCGTTATTATTTTCCTCGGCGAGATTCTGTTATACTCGGTGTTCATCGCCAACGTATCCGCCACTCGAATGGTTTCTCCGTAAGCGTTTACATTTCTGTTGTCCTTCATCAGATCGAACCCTTCGTCGTTGTCCTCGTCCTCGTCGTCTTCATACGAACTCTCCGCTTTCCTTCTCCGTCTTCTCATCTCTTTCGCTTCTTTCTTCTTCTCGTTGCTCATGTTGAACGCAATCTTTTGCGCCTCTCGAAACTCGGCGTTTGGCGATAACGAGCGGCCTTTGAATACCTCGTCCTCCGTCTCATCGTTCGTCGCCGCCGCAGGCGTGGTGGTGGTGGTGGTGTTCGTAGCGGCGACATTCTGCGCCTGTTCCATCAACGGCGACCGGGAGGACGAACTCTTCCTCCTGCTCCTTCTCGTCGCGTTAGCAGCTGTGGGGGGAGGCGAAGAGGAAGTCATCTGCGTGTTCGTCACCACCATCGTCTCGTACTCTTCTTCTTCTCCTTCTTCGACGCGAGTCTTCGTCCGCTGCTGCTGCTTCTTCTTCGGCGTCGCGCCAATCGACGGAAGACGAAACGCGGCGGCGCTCGTAAACCGGTTTTCCGTGCCATCGTTATTGATGTTATTATTGTTGTTATTATTATTCGTGGTTGTTATTGCCAGCGAGTCTGGAACGATCAGCGTCTCCGGTTCTTCTTCTTCTTCTTTGAAATATTTCTCCTCGACGCGTTCGAGAAAGTGAATCTGACGGTTGAGCGTTACCTGTTTATTTATTATCAACGAGAGAGACAGAGAGAGAATATGAGATATCAGTCGTACAAAAAACAGACGTCGCGCGGATCCGCGCAGATGCAGAGAGAGAAAGAGAGAGAGAGAAACAACGCGCGCGAGCGCGCGCAAACATTCGAAGAGCGCGCAAACATTCGAGCGCGTAAAATTTTCAAAATTTTTCCCGCGAAAGAGAGAGAAACAAAACATATGCGCGTACCTCTTCCTCGCGCGCGCGTTCGACCGCCTCCTCCTCGTTCACTATTCCCGCTCGCGAAGAGGGGGTTCTCTTCTCTCTCTTTTTCTTCTCCTGTTCTCTTCCCAGAGAAGAAGAAGAAGAAGAAGAGGACGAAGACGAGTCGTCCTCGTCTTCGGAAGAGAGATGAAACATATTTTTTTTATGACGACATTTCCCCACACAAATTTATCTATCTATATCTCAACGCGGATGATGATGATGATGATGACGACAGCGACAGCGACGACGACGACGACGATTACACCGAGACTGCTCACTCGTCGTCGTCGAAACAACTGTGATGTTTTCTTCTCCACCAATTCTTCTTATCATTCTCTTCGGAAGACGAGGAGAACGACATCGAGAGCAAACACCTTTCACATCTCCGTTCGAGCATTATCGTTCTTCGGAGGAGGAGGAAGAGGAGGAGGAGATGATGATGAATCGACGATCGCGTACGACGTGCGACCTGGACAAGGCTCGAACGCGCCGAAATTTCCGGAAATTTGCGACTATTTAGCGTCGAGCGGGAAGTGCGAGGGGATCTCTCCCGAAGAGTTTAAGGAGAGATATTATTTCGAGAAGAAGAGAAAGAAAGTCACGTGTTTGGACTTGCGACAGCCTTTGGAATACGAAGATTGGCGAGTGCCGCCGTTCGCGTCGTGCCCGTACCAAATTCCGTCGAAAAACACGTTCCGAAGAGTCAGTGGGTACGCGCTGAGCATAAAAGGCGGGTTGAAAGAGCGCGACGAAGATTTCGTGCGGAATTGTTACGAGTTGTGCGAGCGGGATTTGAGGTCGACGGTGGTGGTGTGCGATTTGAAAGGCGGGTCGATTCGAAACGCGCAGAGTTCGGAAACGTCGAATCGAGGCGTTATCGATCGATCGGACTCGTTCGCGGTGAGAGCGTGTTACGAGTTAGTTCAGGCTGGGTTTCAGGACGTGAAATTCGTCGAAGGTGGGTTCCCGGGTTTGATCGACGACGCCGGATTGCCGTACGAAAGCGAAAAGTTTATGGATTTGTTACAGAACCAATCGGAAGGTAACAGGAAACTGTTGATGTACGCGAAGTTACTCCCAGATCCGACGATTCTCCCGGGCATTCTCATTCAAGGCGGCGTGTTTTTGTTGTTCGGATTAGCTTTTTACAACGTCGGAGGTATCGGGGACTATTTAGCCGAGAACGTTCCCGCGGCGTGTTCGTTCTTTCCCATACGGTCGTGCATGGGGGCGTAAAAATTCCGCGCGTCCGTAAAAGCATGAATATATACATATATATTTATTTAGACACGCACAGAGAGATAGAGAAATAGCAAACGAGAAAGAGAAAAAGAGGAGGAATAGCGATGCATGTAAAACTACTGTAAGTACAGGTATGTATATGTAAGGTATGTATATATTCCAAAAAAATGTGTGTATTTGTGCGTACAGCGTGATGTTTCGACCCTCTAGCGCTCCCAATAATCTGCAAGATTTCCGTCCGGATCGTGCCACCCATTCAAGTTCTCTCTTCGCGAATCCTCTCTCGTTTTGTCTCTCTTCATTTTCCGACCATCTCTCGTTTTGATCTGTTTTGTTCTCGCGCGCTTCATCGCTCCACTTCCGAAGGAGGGACCGCAGCCTGAATCGCAACCTCCAAAGCGCTCAAAGCATCTTCTAACTCTCTAACTGTGAGGGCTATACTTTCGGTTGCAGCTTTCGTGCGCTCTTCGTGCGTGTTCCCACTCCTTAGCCACATTTCGTCATACGCGGCTTCTCTTTCACGTTCCGCCATATCGCCTAATTTCTCGCGCAACATGCACCAGCAAACGCCGCACACGTCTCGATCCAAAGGTGACGCGTTGGGAGGGAACGTTAACTTCTCCAATGACTTCAACGATCCGTCACCTTCCAACATTTGCTTCATCTCTGGCAACGTAAACTTGTAACCATACAAGTGGTCGCAACAAACGCCGCATCCTCTCGGGTCTTCAAAGGCGTCGTATACTTTGCACTTTTTGCACAAGAAGCCACCAGGGTACGATTCGTGCTCTTTCTTAATGTTAAGCCCGGTTCCGTTTTCGCGACATCTCGCGCACCTTCGATCAACGTGACCAGCGTAAATGAACGACTTTTTTTTCGTTTGATCGAAGCTTGTTGCTACGCTCAAATCATTTGCGTTCAACCACCTACCATACGACGCGGCCATTTCCACCGCGTTTGCGCCGTTGTTCGCCGAGCACTTCGTGCAAGTGCACTTGATCGTAACGTGTCCGCACCGCTCGCACGCCCACTTCAGCAACTCGAGTTTCTTCGGTCGAGCGGAATTGCGAAGAAAATACAACTCGTCCATCTTTTCGCCCTCTCGAGTCTTTTTTCCAAACGGAAAGTGGTTCCAACAATATTCCATCGTCGATACGGACGAAAGTTTGTCCCAGCGGAACTTCTTTACGTCCACGCCCGCTCGCACGAGCAAAGCGCGACTCTCTTTACTCGCCCTCGCGAAGAACCACCGATCCGTCTCGTTCAATTTCGGAATCACATGCGATACAAAAATATCCTCGTGATGCGACACCAAACCTTTCCACACCTTCGTCGGCCCGAGCTTTAAACGCTCCCGATCTTCGTTCGATAATCGTTCTCGCGTTCGCCTCTTCCTCGTGAAAGGGTTCATCGAAGAGATGAAACCATTAAACGCGCGAAGCGTTCCTTTAAAAGAGAAACCGGAGGACATCTTTTTTTTTTGATGTCGCGATGTGGCAAAAGTTCAAAACGTTTTTTTTTTTTGTTGTTTTTTCTTCTTCGTGTTGTGATGGTTAAAGTGGGGAAAACAGAGAGACATCGCGTCGGACCTCATTCTCTCAGCGCGTCGCGTTTTGAACTGCGCACATCATCTGAAAGAAAAGAAAATAGGAGAGCGTCTTCTCGGTTGACAAAACAGTAACAACTCATCGATTCAAACGTATAACTCTTTTGTTTCTTTTTGCGTTTCAGTGGTTAGGCGGCGCGATTATATAAGCACCCAACAACAAAATGAGCGACGAAAATGCGCAACTTTTAGCCGCTGCTGCTGCTGCAAAATCTCGTCGTCATCAACGCCGCGGCACTCGCGATGACGACGAGAACGACGACGTCTTTCCGACGACGAGAGTTAAAAAATGGCTGACGCTGTTCGTCTCGTTTCTTTTCCTCTCCGCCGCGTTTTATTGTTTCGGCGCGAATAGTAGTAGTAATAGCAGTAGTAATAATACTAGTGGTTCGATGAGCGTCGTCGGGGAAAAAGAGGCCGCGGCGACGACGACGACACCGAAGAGAAGAGAGATTTTTAACTCGAAGAATAACGCAAATGTTGCCAAAAAAAAGCAACAACGACAACAACGACGACAACAACCGGCGAACGAAGTGCCGAATTACAAGTCGCAAGCGGAAGCGAATTTACGAATGCTACCATCGAGTATTTTTGATCTGTTCAAGAGCGAAGAGTACGAAGAAGAGGAGAAAGAGGAGAAGAGTTACTTTTCGAACAACGCGAAGTGCGAGAACGTGTTCACGTTGGGATTGGAAGGCGTCGGGCACCACGCGTTTCAGATGGGAAAAGACGCGTTTGTGAAGTCACTTTTGAGAGATCATTTGCATAACGTTAGAGAGAAGAAAGAGAATAGCAATAACAACAACGAGGTGTTTAAAGATATAGTGGAAGAGCACGCGCGAGAGGAAGACAGGATGTTTATCGATAACGACGACCATTTTTGGAATTTAATTCTCGAAAACAATTATGACGAGATTTTTAGAACGTTTCGAAAAGGATGCGAAGAAGAAGCCAAAAAGAACGGAAACGAGAAGACGGTGTGTTACAGCACTCGGTCGTTTTCGTTCCCGCACAAATTGGGTCCGTTTGCGACTGGATCGGGTTTGGACGTGAACCACGCTCAGCGTTGGGATCCGCGAAACAAAGAGCATCGGAATTATCTCTTCAATCACGGCCATCCCATCAATATTTTAGATTATTTTGAAGCGGCCGAACGAAACGGGTGTCAAGTGAAGTTCATCTTGTTACACAGAAACTTCGTAGAAACCGCTCGATCGCACAAAACCTGGGATCAAGGATTGGAGAAGCACGTGAACGTGTTGAAAATGTTTGCGGAATATATAGACATCTCGCTGGCAAACTTGCCGAGCAATTCGTGGCGAAGAGTCGACTACGAAGATTTCTGGCGGCCCAACGAAGAACGCGACAAAATCTTCCAAAGGCTATCAACAGACTTTTTGCACTGGTCCTCGGATGCGCACGAAGCGTTCATGAATAGTCAGTTTGATTTGAACGTCCACCCGAGAAAGTATAAGACAACCGACAAACCGTCGTGCGAGGAGGTTCGAGAGTTGGATCGAGTGCAGCGAAATTTCTTCGATCGGAAGTTGACGGCATACTCGAAGCAAGATAAGCACGTGACAAATTTACCGTTGTCGCATTTCTTTACCGAGTCGCCGAGTAGAGCTCTGTATGAGCAGTGTTGGGAGGCCTCAAAGGCGAGTTTATTGGGTAGCTACTACGTAGAAGAAGAAAAAATAGTGGATATAAACGCAAAGGCGGCGAGGTAGTTTTGAGCGAGATAAGAAACAAACAAAGGCTTACCACATTAGTAGTTGTTATATATTCTACATAGCGCATACAGTGTATCAATCACAAAGCTCTTTCTCCTATTTGCTCTCTACTACATCATTGAGGTAAATCATTACTTGATCCATTCGAAGCACGAGTTATCGGTGTCGCACGTCTTCTTCAAATGTTTCTCCCACGAGTGCATCTTTCCTCCAACGCCTACGTCTTTGTCCGTCAAGACATTTGTTCCTAAGTGTGCTTCGTCTATGTCGTCCCTCTTAAACGCCCCGAGCCCTTCTTGGCCTTCGACTTTTAAATCCTCGCCGAAAATTCTCGTTTGTCGCTCGCATTGTTTTGGTTCCTTGCTCGCTTTCCTTCTCTTATCGCTCTCGCCGTTTTGCAACAACGCGCACAGGGCTCTCTTACTGTCCTCGGTTTGCTGCCTGATGGCTTTTTGGAACAGTTTTGGCCACGTCTTCGGGTCTTCGTATCTCCACTTGTGCATCTTTTCCCACTCCTCATCGCTTTCGGCGATTTCTCTCAATCTTTTCGCCAACTGTTGAGGCGTGGCATAATTTCTCAAATCGATCCAACTGTCTCGACCCGGTAACAATTCATTCACGCCTTCCCAACCGATGTAAATCGGGATCGATCCTCGACTCAGCGCATAGTAAATTTTCTCTGTGACGTATTCTGGACACGATACGCCGACGTTTTCTACAGCGAAGTAAAACATAAAGTTACTCAAAGGCTCTTGGAAACTCGTCTTGCGATTTCGCGGCATTTCCATCACGCTTTCCGGAAACGACTTCTCATTCACGTTATTCGCGCAGTTCCCTACGGAAAACACCGGATACTCGTCGCTGATCTTTCTCAACGTATTCGCTCGATTGCTCATACAATCTCTCGCCAACCAGGCGACACCTGGGATCCTCTCCTTCCTCGGAATCGTAAATAACGGGAAATCTTCCTTCATCTCAAACACGGGAACCGCGAATGGGAACCACAACCCGCTCGTTTTCTCGTAATCCGCGACGTAATCGAACGACCTTCGGAAATTCTCGTCCTTCATCTCTGGCGAATACACGGACGGACTTTCGTGCGTAAAAAAAATATCCACCTGCTTCGGGTTCGTCTTCGGCCTCACCTCCGGCACGTGTTGATTCCGAAACATTCTCACGTCGCACGACGGATCGTCCATATTCGCGCTCACTTTAACGTTCTTCACGCACATCCCAGCTTTCTTCAACCCACCGTTTATGAAATTGTACGCCCCGAAAAAGTTAAACTTTTCCCCCTCTTTAAAACACACGGTGAACTTCTCTCCTCCGTTCGCCGGCGGGTGCTTCCACTTCTCCATATTTTGCATCTGTTCCTTATAATCCCAGTTGTTCGTCTCAAAATCCTCGTGCCAGTTGAACGTTTGCAAAGGATCGATCTTCCCGTGCGTGTCGTGCATATCTCGCGCGGGGAAGATGTGATTTAAATCCTTCCTCGACGCCGACGACCGCACCGAGGCGACCAGTTCCGAAGCCCACGTGGGCAGAGGCAAAGACAAATTCGTCTCGTTTTGTTGTACCGACGACGATGACGCGTATCCCGCTTTAAACGATATCGCGGAGACGGACATCAGCGCGAGCGCGATGGCGAGGTACTTTTTCTTCTTGTGAGTAGTCATCGATGCGAAGAAGCTGTTGTTGAGTATATCTTCTTCCTCTTCTTCTTCTTCTCCGTCTGCTGCTCTCGCCTTCCCTACGGAAGAAGAGGAAGTGCTGCAGACCGCGCCAAAACCTCTCTCTTCTGCCATCATCACGATCGAAGAGGATGAACGACGAGGGAGTAAAGATGAATTAGAGTTTGTCATTCTTATTCTCTCTTTTGCGTTTTATGTGTATCGCGGGAGCGAGTGCGTGCGTTTATTCACCGCCGCGCGCGCGTCCTTCCCGACGACGAAATGCAGATTTTGTGTTTTGACCCGCGGCTTCGTCCTCAAAATTCGTTTAGGGTTTACAACTTTTTTTTACAAAAACAACAAGCAAAAAAGCGCCTTCGACTAAATTTCTGCTATAAATTGTTAAAGAGGAGAAGCCGCTGCGTAAATCGTACGTGCGCGAGCAAAGACGACGACAATAGTTCTTCAATTCATTCTTCTGCTCTCGCCGTACTTTTTGAACTTGTTTCGGAAGCTTCTTTTCCTGGAAAACGTATCTTCGACGGATCGATTTTCGGATTCCGCTTTGCGTATGGCGTTGGCTAAATCA
>Ga0255784_10003482_pt1 | contig 11920 bp, 6 predicted proteins | sample 101ome_14_FD_179982 | JGI IMG/M metagenome (GOLD analysis project Ga0255784, IMG submission 179982) | Coastal salt marsh microbial communities from the Groves Creek Marsh, Skidaway Island, Georgia - 101403AT metaG (version 2) | ecosystem: Environmental > Aquatic > Marine > Intertidal zone > Salt...
TTGTTTGCGCGCAAAAAGAAGAGAAAAAAAGTGACGCGCGCTTCATCCTCAAACACAAAAAATATCTTTTTCTTCTCAAAAATGTCGGCTCAGCAAAACATCATCCCTCCGGATGTCGTTCGAAAAGCCGAGATGCAAATGAAGAGGAAGGCGCCGGACGATTTGAATGTTGAACAACAACAACACGAAACGAGGAGCAAAAAAGCGAACGCGGCTGCTTCGTCGCCGACTTTCTCTTTGCAATTTGACTACGCTTTGGAGAAGCAGTTTCGCGAGAACTCGGTGGCGGGCTTTGCGCTCACGTGCGTCATGCACAGAGAACGGTCGGCGATGAAAGAAGCTCTGAGTTTGTTGAGAGAGTGTCTGGACGACGACGATTTCACCAAAATCTCGCCTCTGAAGATGCCGTGCAAAGCGTTTGCTTTTTTGAGCGTGGCGGAAGAAAAATTACAGTTGGAGGTGGAGGGGCTGGTGACGAAAGTCGTGCGCCGGATAGTTTCGAATCGTCAGAACAAGGTGAGATTTTTAGAGCGCATGATTCCTATACAGACGACTTGCGAGTATACCGACGATGCGATAGAACGAGCGGTTGAGCGGTTAGGCATTACCAATGAGTCGAATGAATTCAAAACGTTCGCGGTTTGCCATCGAGACTGCTTCTCGAAAGCGCTCGTCGCGAAGGAGGATACGAAGGACGAAATGGAGAAATGGAAGTCGATAGCAGTCACGAACGCGGTAGCGGCAGCCGTATCGAAAAGAATCAATAAAGTTAGTTTGAAAGATCCGGATGTGGTCATCTTTGTCGTCGTCATGGCGGTGAACGACAACAGCATAAAAAATACAGACAACATCCCGACGCGTCGTCTCGGCTTGTCGTACGCGCCTAAAGCGTCGAAGATGTTCACGGTGAAAGGGAAAGGAATCGTAGCTACGAGTTTAAAAATATAGTCAGGAAGCGGGAGTCACCACTGCGCATAGCTGATATAGGTTTAGTGTGTAATACTTGTGTACCATAAAAAATACGAACTACAAAAGCGTCACCATCAATGCGTGATTTCATCCTGCGCATTCCGCCGCGCGGTTACATCCTGATACTAATTTACCAAAAAAAGAACGGTAATTCACCGTCGGTGAGTCATATGTCTCCACCGGAAATCGAATCCGGGTCTCTGCCGCGCTGCGTTACATCGGTAGGGACTGGGGCCGGGGCCGGAGCCGGGTACCGAGCTGCAACAACGAGTTCTCTTGAACTCGAGAGAGTACAGTGAATTTTCACTGCGGATTTGAGTTTGTTGCCATATAGGTGCCTTTAGTTTGGCAGGGCAATGTTCTACCACTTTGGGGTCGTTAGATTCGTGTAAGAAAACATGATGGAAATGTGCTTGCCTGAACCATGGAGACTAGTTGTAGAACAATACTGGTTTTCACCAGCACTGCTAGTTGGGTTTGAAGCACGAAATTACGTATATGTACTGTCAAAAAATAGACATCTAAAAATCTAATAAAGACACTAAATAAACATACAAGACGGTATAAACAGTACATGGTACATCATCCACCATGCAAAACTCAACAAGAGCAGCCTCCTGAACACAAAAGACCGTGCTCACATCCTAAAGATGTACCATTCAGTCCGGATTTTGGGCCAATCTGCGAAAGAAACCACGCGCTGCATATTCATGATCAAATTTCCAAAAACAGTGCATCATTACATCATATTCGCGTTCTCTACACACTCACTTGAAATTCGAGACGCGCTCCCGAGTTTTGTTCTCATCTTTCCTCAACAAAGGACTTGAACTTTTGAGTAAAACCATTTCAATTGACAGATTGTTAAATCCCTTTTCTTCATCCAGTCTGGTGATTCTCTCTCTCACTGTATCGTCATATTCGGGATCTTTATCATTCTTTTCGCATCGTAGCCATGCAGTGTAACAAACATGGTGCGTGCTCGCGCTCTCGAAACCGTATCTTGTCATAATACGCTACACTTGACCGAACCTAAAGATGCACAAAAATTTGCTTCAGATAGCTTCAACCCCAAGGGTTCGAGTCTTACCCTTCCACATCGAGCAAACCAAAAAGAGGTCGAACTGGCACGAAAAAAACCATCTGCGTTAACCATCACGTGGCATGAACTACCAAAAACAAGCTAAATTCACCTGATTCCTCTGAAACAACATGAAATTGAAATTTTCATCATCTTGTCGCAGCGCCTTCGGCTTCGACTCGTCTTCTCGCTCGAGGACGAAGAGTCACGCGACAAGGCAACCACGGATTTAACCTTCTCAGCAGGAAGAAGAAACGTTAATTCGGTAAGAGGAAGAAATAACCCACAAAATTCTCGAGTAAAGAGAAAATGAAACGTCCTTCCTCGCCGCACGTGCGCATCGTCCTCAAAACTGCGCCTCGCACCGGCGACTCGACGCAGCACTACTACTTACTCGCTCATCGCATCATGTGAGCACAAAATTCGCACAAAAACAAACAACTCAGCTTCTCCCGTTACTTCCGTCCATCTTCGATGTTCCTTCCCCCGCCTCGCACTAAAAAAATATCCGAAACGATCACGCGTGCTCTCTCAATCTCGTCTCACTTTACGCGCGACTGCGCACTGCTACTCCGTCCGCGTCTCCTTCTTTCCTCCGCCACACAAAAGTTTTTTTAAAAAAAGAGCCAACCGTCGTCGCCGAGAAAAGTTGCAGAGAGAGCGATTAACATTTTTCACTCTCCAGATACACGCGCGTGCGCGAGCTTCGCTTCGCTCAATTTTCACCGCGCTCGGCGCTCTCAGGATGACGTTTTCTTGTCGGGGTTCTTTTCGTTGCGGCGGTTTCTCGTTTTCTTTTTACGAGAGAGGAGAGGACAGGAGCGCGCGTGAAGATTTGTAAAAATAGACTTTTTGGAATGCGTTTTTGGAGAGATTTTTCGTGGCGGTATTGAAACCCTAAAAGTCTTCGTACTCCTCCCTTTTTTTGTGGTCGAAAAGAATATTTTTTATCCGCAAAAACAATTTTTCGTTCGCCGTCGTCGTCGTATCGGGTCTTAGCGTCGTCGACATGCTGTTCGCCGCGACGACGTCTTCTTCTTCGTCAGGAGACGACTACGACGTTTCAGAAGAAGACGACGACCACAATAACAAGAAGAAGAAGAAACAACAACTGCAACAAAACGCGTCGCATTTCATCTCCGTGTGGAAGACGCCTCACTCGTCAACGAAAGCGTTCATGCGCCGAGCGGCGTCGGTGGGAGATTTATTACACGTGAAGAAGTCGTCGTCGTCGTCGTCGTCGTCGTCGTCGTCGTCGTCGTCGAAAAAGAAGAAGAATGAACACAAGAAAGACACGCACAACGTACAGAACGCGATAATCGCGATTCTCTCTTCTCTGCTCATCTTCTCTTTGCTCGTCATCAAGCAGCAAAACAAAAACAAAAAGATTCTAGAAATCGACCACAAGTTGCACAACACGATATCCGCCTTGGCGACGAGAGCGCAATGGAGCGAGGTGGAAATGAAAGGTAGCAATAGAAGAATGATATTCAATCAGAAGAAGAAAAATAAAAGTAATAAGCAGAGGATGAAGATTGACACGGTGGATTTATTGGACGAGTACGGTTTACCGACGCTCGCGGCGCAGTGCGAACGAAAGGTGGAGTGGCCTTTGTTGACTTCGTTCGTCGAAGAAGTCGCCGAAGGCAGGGAGGTGTCGATTTGCGAATCGTTCCTCGACCGACTGCCGAAAACGTTGCGAGTGCACACGTTTCCTCTGAGCATGCGAGCGCAGATGAGGTACAATTCTCTGAGAAAGTTGCCAACCTTTAATCGAGGGTACGACGTCGAAGATTATCTCGTCAGATGGCTTGCCGACGGTCCGTTTTCAATCAATCGTAAAAAAACATTGACGGAGAAGACAGAAATCGCGTATTTGCTGCCAATTCAACCGTATTTAGATCGCGTTTCGTCGTTTCCGTTTTCGGATGGACGCGAGAGAAGCGAATCCGGGGTAAAATCTGCCGTTCAATACGCGAAGAAAGTAAACCCGAGCTTGTGGGAACAATCGAAAGGAAGACGAGTCATCGTCACCGTGCACGATTTTGGCACCGAATTGGCGACGAAAATCTACCCGGATGATGATGATGATGATATGTACGCATCATCATCATCATCATCGTCGTCCATATTATCCTCAACTCCATCCTATTCCTTCTCATCCTCGTCGTCTTTGGTCAACACCACGCATTTCATCGTCTCAAACTCTGAGACCGATGTGGGTAACGCGCCGTTTGATGCGAGGAAAGACGTCGCCGTGGTGCCTTCTTTGTCCTTTTTCTTACCCAGAGAGGCAGTTTCGAGAGGACTGGTTGATTTATCGCACTTTATGCGCGACGAAGAGGAGTACGCATCGTTTGGTTTACAACCGCCGAAATTCGACGCGGACCGAAACATTCGACTCATGTTTAGAGGAAACAACCGCGGTCCTTTGAGAGAAAAAGTCTTTCAATACCTCGTCGAAAACGGGAGTGAGGAAGACTCAATCGAAACCACCGGCGTCGCTTCGCCACAGGCGTACATGTCCTTGATGGAGCACAGTAAATATTGCTTGCACGTCCGAGGTACGCGAGTGATGTCGCCGCGGCTAATCGAGCTCATGCTCTTTGGGTGCGTCCCAGTCATCGTCGCGGACGCGTACGAACTCCCGTTGGCGTGGTTCCTCGATTGGACAAAGTTTTCCATTCGCGTCCCGGAATCTGACTACAAGAACATCCACGCGTACATCGAACAAGCAAACTGGCGAGAGTTACACGCAAACTTGGGTCGCGTGATTAGTTTCTTTGTCTACCACAAGAGCGAACCAGTCGTCGGCGACGCTTTTTACGCAACCTCGCTCGGACTGTTGAACAAACTCGAACACAATAATATTTTTTTGTTTAACCCGAATGGCGACGTTTCGCGATGAATTCTGAATGATGACGATGATAATACTGACGCGACTACAACTGCTACTTTACGATAGCACAATAATACATAGGCATATTTAGTTCCAAGAAGGAAAATAAAATAGAGAGCGAGCGAGCGAGCGAGCGAGCGGAGCGGAGCGCGTTAAAAAGTAGTAGCATCACACTTGTAAAAAAAATATATAACATATCTTTGCTGTACAATCACGCGCAAACCTTCGCTCGAGCGTCTCCTCTTCAATTCCCGAAACTGCGCGGCAGATGGCGTCTGTTCTTTCTTTTTTTCGTCCGTTTTTTTTTCATATGGTTTAGTAGAGAGAGAGAGAGAGACCATACACAAAAAATCACATCGTGCACGTGAACAGGTGAAAAAAAGGCAAAAAAAAGCGAAAAAGTGCAAAGCGCAAAAAAGAAAAAATCTGACGAGAGCAAACGAGAGTCACTCGTTTTTATTTTTTCGGACGAGTGGCTTACACGCGAAGGCTCTCTCTCAACTGTTTTTTTTTCCACCAGGAGAAATCTCTCTTCACACTCTTTATTATTTAGTACGACGAGTATTCTTGAACACGCGCAAAACAAAAACAAAAAGTAAAGGCGCGCATCGAGCTCTCGAAGCGCTGCGTTTTGCACGCTTCCTTTAACGCTCTTCTCCTTCTCGTTCTTCTTCTTTCTCCGTCCGTCGAAGAGATTTCTCTTTGTGAATATTTTAATTTTCGAATAAAAAAAGAGAGAGATCCTCTCGAGAGAAGCAAAAACGAAGAAGAAGAAAAAATCGAAACGTCATCAAATTTGACGACGCGCTTTCTTTTCCTTTTCTTTGAGATCACCTCAAAAAACGCATTAAAAGAGATGGATCAGAAAGCCGGGACGACGATGACGACGATGGACGCTGCGCGCGTGGTGGGTTCGGAGACCGCGCGATCCGATGAGATGAAAAAGAGTTTCGAGGACGAACAAATTGGTGGTGCCGCGACGACGACGACTGTAGTGCCTCTTTCTTCGTCTTCTCCTCCTCGAAAAAGTGGTGGTGGTGTTACTGCTGCTGCCACGACCGGTTCAAAAATCATTCGGCGAAGAGAAGAAAATATCATGCCGAAGAACGCGAGCGATTCGGATCTGACCGCGACAACTTTCGAGACGAACGCCACGAGTGCGTCGATTAACGCGAAAGATTCGAGCTCGCCTGTTCACGATCCGAGTAAACCGAATAAACCGTCTTTGTTGAACCCGAATATCGCGAACGACGAAGACAACGAAGACGAAAAAGACGCAGCCGCCGGAGGGGAGAGCGGGAAGCAACAGCCGGCTGTCACGACAACTACTACTACTGCTACTACCGCGACGGTACCGGCGAAGAAGCAGGAGAACACGTCTCCGAGTCGACGAGAGTCTGGACGAATCAAGTCTTTGCACGTGCAAAGAGCAACCTTGGATGCGGAAGCCAAAGCGAGAGCGTTGAAGTTCACGTGTTCGTTATTCCCGCGCGCGAACATTCGCGTAAAATATCTCGGCATGGTGGACGAGAAAATAGCAGAAAAGATGGACGTGGAAAAGTTGGCGAAGGAGCATTACAAAGAAGGAGGAGGGAATGCCCATCAATCGACGTCGAATTCTAACAACAACAACAACAATACTACGAGCTCTTCGGGCGAAGAGAAGAAGAACGAAATGCTGAAACCGCTCGGGTATAGATGCGAGGGGACGTTATTTTCGGAACCGTTTGAAGCAACCATCGATGAAAACGGGTACCACTACGTTCGATGGGGTGCGGAGGGCGAAGGTAGACGGGTCGTGGAGACTCCGTGCTCCACTTCCGCATCAGCAGAAGAAACGCTGGAGAAACCAGAACCTTCGAACAACGATAGCAGCGATACGACAACGGCGACCAAGGCGACGGGGAACAAGAAAGGATTATTAGACGTGGACGAGGCCGTAAAGTGCATCGTCGAAGAAATCGCGCGCCGGTTCGAGAACAAAATCCCAGGCATGAAACCGTCCTCCTCGTCGTCGTTAAAATTGAACACGGGAAATAGCAACAACAACAACAACAACGCAAACGGTGGTCGTCTGTGTTCCAACTGCGGCGCCGGGAGCAACTCGACGCCGTTGATGCGCAGAGGACCAGACGGTGTTCGTTCGTTATGCAATGCCTGTGGTTTGTGGTACGCCCGAAGAGGAACCCAGCGTCCCGTCGAAGGTGGTAGCGTCGCCGAGAGAGAAGCCAAGGCTGCGAAAGAAAGCATGTCTGCCGCTGCCGCGGCTGCGGGTGAAGATCAGTTGAACAAAAAAACGAAAGAAGAAGAAGAAGAAGCGAAACGACAACGCGAGAAAGAGATTGAAGAAAAAGAGAAAATGACCCGAATAGTTCCCAAGATTGAGAGTCTGAATGGTTACGCCGTCTTTGGATACCACGAGCACATCGTTCAAGACGCGTTGCGAGCGCACATCATAGCAAAATACGCGCCGTCTCTCGGTATCGATGTTCTCATGGCTGCAGGAATGCAAAAGTACGGGCGTTACGAATCATCCCTGTTATTGTTAAACGGCGGAAAGCACCAGCCGACGCAACAGAGGCGTTCTTCAAAGCGCGAACGTAAAGAAATTACAAAGTTTGTCGACGTCGAGTATAAGAACGCGCCGCAGAAACGAAAAACAAACGCGTCGTCAAAGGCTGCTGCGAAAAAGCTCAAAGCGCAACAAGCGAGCGAAGAAAAAGCAGCAAAGAAAGCGGCTGCCGCCGCGGCTGGTGGTGTAGCCGTGACGAAGAAAGCTGGCATGCGAAAGAACGCTTCGGATCGGTCCATGGCGGACCAGTTCTTCGGCTTGAGCGATACTTTCCACGAACCGCCAATCAGCTCGAATCATAAAAACGTTCAGCAACAACAACATCGCCAGCCAACCGCGGCGGAAGACTTGCAATCTTGGGAAAATGTCCTCTTCAATAGCGGTTTCGGAGCGGAACCATTGTATACAAATATCATCCCCGGGAGTCAACATCGACAAGATCAGCATCAAAGCAACACCATGTACATTAGTCATCAACAACAACAGCAGCAGCAGCAACAGCAACTCATGGGAGGCAGCAGCGGAGAACTCAGAGGTTTCTCGCCGCCAGACAATATCAATAATATTAGTAACGCGAACATCATCAACAACAACGTTCCTACTCCAGGAAACTTTCGACTCGATGACGACTTGCTCGGCTTGGATGCGCTGATGGATAATCACGAAAGTTTCATCGATGGGAACATGTTTTGAGACGACGATAATAATAATAATAGAATTTGAAGCCATTAAGAAGAACTTTTGGGTTCCGTAGCAGTTATATATATAAAGAGTTGTGAAAGGAAACAATAATATATTTTTTATATAAATGACAAAAATAACCTTTTACACGCGACCGGTATAATTGTGCGGGTCAATGACGTACTTCTTACTCGCCCCTTTGTCAAAGTCTGCGTATCCTTTAGGCGCGTCGTCCAAGGAAATCACTTCCACGTTCACCGCTTTATCGATTTGCACGCGGTCGTACAAAATCGCATTCATCAAATTTCTGTTGTACTTCATCGTCGGGCATTGACCGGTGGCAAACGACAACGATTTCGCCCATCCAAGACCTAATCGCATGCTTAAGTTCCCCGTTTTAGCGGCGTCTTCGACGGCTCCAGGATCTTCGGTAACGTACAAACCGGGGATACCAACGGCGCCGCCGGCTTTCGTCACCGTCATGCAATCGTTCAACACTTGCGCCGGCACTTCCTTCGCGTGGTTGTGTCCGCAACCTCTCGCTTCGAATCCAACGCAATCGACCGCGGCATCCACTTCAGGAGTTCCGAGAATCTTTTCGATTTGTTCGTCGACGGACCCTTTGGTGATGTCCACGACTTCACACCCGAACGATTTCGCCTGGTTCAAGCGTTCTGGAATCGCGTCGCCGACAATCACGCACGCCGCGCCGAGCAACTGCGCACTCGCGGCACACGCCAAACCAACCGGACCAGCACCTGCAACGTACACAATCGACCCGGGTTTTACGCCCGCGGTGACCGCGCCGTGGTACCCGGTCGGGAAAATGTCAGACAACAACGTCAAACTCGTAATCTTCTCCTTGGCTTGTTCCTTGTCCGGAAACTTGAGCAAGTTGAAATCAGCGTACGGAACCATCACGTATTCCGCTTGTCCACCAATCCAACCACCCATATCGACGTATCCGTACGCCGCACCCGGTCTCGCCGGGTTCACGTTCAAGCAAATCCCGGTGTGGCCTTGTCGGCAGTTATCGCACCTTCCGCACGCGATGTTAAACGGCACCGAACACACGTCTCCTTTCTTGATAAACTCGACGTCTTTACCGAGTTCAACGACTTCGCCGGTAATTTCGTGGCCTAAAATCATGTGCCCTCCCGGCAAAGACGTTCGGCCTCGAACCATGTGCTGATCGCTCCCGCAAATATTCGTCGTGACCACTTTCAAAATGACCCCGTGTTCGCACTTTCTCTTTTGCCGTTCGGAGGCGACCGGAGAGTTGGTCGAATCGAGCTCGAGTTTCGGAAACGGAATATCCTTCACTTGCACGTCGTTCGGGCCCATAAACATCACGCCTCTGTTCCCGGTTTGCGACGAATACGCCCTCGAAGAACAGCACGCGCAGTTTTCCCCGTGTCGTCGTCCCGGAAGAGGAGAGGAAGATACCCGATCGGAGGAGGAGGCTGAAATTTGCCCGCACAAAACTGCTTCACTGCTCGCTGCTCCGGTTGATTTACCATTGATTGCCGCGCGCCGACCGGCGCGTTTTGCCAACGATATCGCCGCGGATCTCATGTGTCGCCGTTTTCGATCGATCAAAAAAGAATAACGCGTGTGGGTTTTCTAAACGCGCGCGCGCGGCGAGAGCTTTTTTCTGTTAAACGAGGGGGGTATCTGACTCAGAAAATTCGAAATCGGATTAAAACCCTAAACAATACATTTTTTGCTCTTCTTCTCCTTTTTTTCCTTTTCTCCCCTTCAAAAATGAGCAAGGCGAGCGCCTCGTCGTCGTCGTCGTCGTCGTCTTTGTTATTCTCGTCACCGTCGTCGTCGTCGATTGCTCGCACCGCGCGCGCACCCGCGAGCGTCTCCGCGACCGCTTCAAAAGCTCGTTGTTCTTCTCGTTCCGCTTCGCCCTCTTGTTGTTGTTCTTCTTCTTCTTCATCATCGACACCGTCTCCTCCTTTTTCGTCGAAAAAAAGTCGCCTTGGTGGTGGACGCGCGATGGGAATGGGAAGAGGAAGGAGCGCGACGACGTCAACGACGTCGACGACGTCGACGTCGGATTCTGGCGAGAGGAGCGACGATGCAGACGCGGAGGTCGTGATGAGACCGTCGTTTTTAGGAAAGCTCGGGCAATCCATGAACGTGGCGGGCATTTCTTTGTTTCTGAAACTCGCCGTCTCGGACGCGTCGCTAGCCGTGCCGCACATCGACTGCGAGTCGATTCAAGATATCGATTGGTTCAAGTTGAAAAAAGCCGGGTTCACGGCGGTTATTTTTGATAAAGACAACACGCTGACGATTCCGTACGCGACGGAGGTGCATCCGCCGTTGCGAGAGAGCATGAAAGAGTGCAAACAGGCGTTCGGGAACGAACGCGTGTGCGTGTATTCCAACTCAGCCGGGTTGGAACAGTACGACCCGGACGGGATCGAAGCGAAGCATTTAGAAGGAGAGTTGGGGATTCGCGTGGCGAGACACAAAGAAAAGAAACCGAGCGGTAGCGGCGCCGAGCTCGCCAAGTTTCTAAATAGCAACAGTAGTAATAGTAGCAACGAGAAGGAAAAGAGTAGTAAGAGTAGTGAGAGTGCGAGCGAGGCGAAAAAGGAAAACTCGCCGTGCGAAAAGTTCGTCTTCGTCGGCGACCGGTACCTCACCGACGTCGTCTTCGGTAACAAATCCGGAATGTTCACCATCCGCGTCGCCCCGTTCGACGTCTCCAACGAGTCCAAAGCGATAGCCGCGGCGAGATCCATCGAGAGTTACTTCTTACACCGATGGAGAACGAAAAATAAAACCAAACCGACTCCGCACGCGCTCGACGAAAGAGACGAAGAAGAAGAGAGCGTCTACTTGAAAACCAACGCCGCTCGCTCCTGGAGAGAGGAGCGGTGAAAAACGAACCCCGGCTTCTCTCGAGTCTTTTTTTTCATCAGAGATATCGTGCGACGACGACGACGACGACTCGTAGATTTTGAGCGATATGAAAGTATATTACGCGTTAGCATGTAGCAAAGTGACCAAAAATCTCAACACACAACTCTTTCTCTTCGTTCACGCAAGGCAGCCCCGCATAAAAACGTCTCTCTCTCCTATAAAATGCCTTCGCTCCTTCTTGGTTTTTTGGGAGAGCAGTCGACAAAAAACAAAAAAGAAAAAAAAAGGAGAGCACAGAGCTGCTTTTGAAGGGGGAGCTTTTTGAGTTGTTTTTCGCGGCTGAGAGAGCCTCCACGTCCCGTCTTTGGATAGATAGAAAAATTGGACTCTTTTATTCCTCACACTATCCCCGCACAGAACACACTCGCACCTGTAAACGTTGAAACCGCTCCGTCTGTTTTAAAACTTTACTTGTATACACACGCAAACACACACGCGCATTGAGAGTAAAAGAGTTTTAAAAAGTCAATCAATCAATCAATCATGAGCAGCAGCGCACAACAACACGCATTCTCGGCGAGAGCGATTATGGCCGCCAACAAAGCGACGTCGTTTCGAGCGAAGCGCGCGACGATGTCGAGGACGACGACGACGACGACGACAAAGAGAGGTTCCGCGACGATTAAGTCTGCAATCGCCGAACCGGAAACTGCCGCCGGCGCCGCCGGGAAGAAAGCGAGAGATGATTTGCGCAACATCGCCATCATCGCGCACGTCGACCACGGGAAGACCACTTTGGTTGACTCCATGTTGAAACAATCGTCCGTTTTCCGAGACA
>Ga0255784_10003492_pt1 | contig 11902 bp, 5 predicted proteins | sample 101ome_14_FD_179982 | JGI IMG/M metagenome (GOLD analysis project Ga0255784, IMG submission 179982) | Coastal salt marsh microbial communities from the Groves Creek Marsh, Skidaway Island, Georgia - 101403AT metaG (version 2) | ecosystem: Environmental > Aquatic > Marine > Intertidal zone > Salt...
GTCTCGTTGGCACAAATCCACGTTTAAAGTGGACGAAAATATGGCTGGAGAGTTTGTCGTCGCGACGGCTATACACGAGGGGAAAAAAGCAGACTCGAGAGTGAACAAAGGGTTCAAAACGCAAACAAACGGTCGATTTTTCGCCTATTACTCGTCCGCGGACGAGGTGTTCGATAACGACGGAAAAGATCTCGTGGTGCAGTACTCGGTGAAGCACGAGCAAAACATCGACTGCGGGGGAGCGTACGTGAAGATTTTACCGGAATCCAGCGAGATGGAAAGTTTTGGCGGGTCGACGCCGTATAACATCATGTTTGGGCCGGACATTTGCGGGAAAGGGATTAAGAAGGTACATTTCATCTTAGCCAAGCACGACGAGCACGGGAATGAGAAGCAGTACCAGATGAAGACAAAGGTGAAAGCGAAAACGGACGAGTTGACGCACGTGTACACTTTGGTGATTCATCCGAACGACGATTTTGAAATTTTAATCGATGGTAAATCGGAAATCAAAAAGAACATCGAGGACGAGTTTGATATTTTGGAACCGAGAGAAATTCCAGATCCGTCGGCGACGAAACCGGACGATTGGGACGATCGCAGAATGATTGTCGATGAAGACGCAGAAAAACCGGAAGGCTACGACGACATTCCGGAAAACATCGCCGATCCTGACCATCCGAAGCCGGACGATTGGGACGACGACATTGACGGTGACTGGGAACCACCGATGATTCCGAACCCGGAATATAAAGGTCCTTGGACGCAACCGATGATTGAAAATCCAAAGTATTCCGGAGGACCGTGGGAAGCGCCGCTCATCAAAAATCCAAATTACGTCCCGAAATCCGAGCCGTTGGCGTTGATGCGCAATTTGAAGTACATCGGATTCGATTTATGGCAAGTCAAAGCCGGTTCGTTTTTCGATAACATCATCATCTCGGACTCGCTGGAAGAAGCGAAAGCGTTCGGAAAGAAAGTATTCGGCAAAAAATCCCGCAAGAAGGAAAAGCGCATGCAGGAAGAATTCGAGGAAGCCGATCGAAAGAAGAAAGACGAAGAGGCGGACGAGTGGGCGAGAGAGACGAGGAAAAATGTGGAAGACCCGGACGCGCTCTTCCCGCCCGGAATGGAACCGCCGGGAGATTACGACCCCGACGACCCCGAACACGATGAACTCTAGCACTCTCGTAACGAATAGAACTGTAGCCTTACGCCGTAGCGCAAAGAAGCTCATTCGTCGTCTCTTCGTTATACGTCACGGAAGTGTTTCCGGAGAAACACAAACATCTTTGCTAATATAATAAACTATTAAACGCGACTGAATTTCATAACTAACGCTCCCTAACTATCTTCTTCTAAGTATTTTCTCTTGTAGTACGCCTCCCAGCGATTCGGCGTTCGTTCGCTCGACAGCCTTCGCTTCCGCCCGCCGCGCGCGTCGTCGTCGTCGTCGTTCTTCTTCTTCTTCTTCTTGCTGCTGCTACTGCTAGGTGATTTCCTCTTCTTCGCGCTGCCGATGCTCTCTTTCCTACTCGTCGTCGTCGTCGTCGTCTCCATCGTCCTCGTCCTCGCGACGCGTTCGTTCCTCGCCGCTCGCTCTTCCCTCTCCCGCTTCAACCCCTTCAACTTTTCCATCTTCTCCGCTCGTTTCCTCTTCGCGTCGCGCAAAGTCTCTCCCGCTAATCGCTTGATGGCGCTTTTCGTAGTCGTCGTCGATTTGTCTTCGTCGTCGTCGTCGTCGACCCGCGCATCAAAAGAAGAAGAAGACTTTTTTGAAGGCGAAGCGAGGCGAGGCGCTTTGTCGCTGTTCTTCTTCGGCGTCCCTCTCGACGACGACGGCGTTTTGCTTTTCAGGCGCACCTTCATCTTCGGGTCGCTCGACGAGAGAGTCGGAGAGTGAAGGCGCGCGCGCGCTTTTGGAGCAGAGCGAAAAACTACTTTTTCCAAATTCCAATATTTTGTTCGTTAGAGAAAGGCGCTCCAACTCTTGTCTTTCCCCGGGGATGAGGATGCAATATCTTCCGATAAAATGAGCGTTGACGGCGGCGGCGGTAACGCTGTTCCTCGCGTCGGGAAGACGCACCGAAAGAGGCAGAAACTGTGCCGAACGACGACGACGACGCGGAACGGAGAGGAAGAAGAAACAACAAATGGTGTTGTTAGGGGAATGGCGCTTTTAAGGTCCACGGAGGAAGTGTACGTACGCGAGGATATTTCGTGCGGATTTCCCGGGTGTTTGGAATGCGAGAACTCGCGCGCGGGGACGCCGTTGAACGCGTCGTGCGAGTATTTACTCGTGCCGGCGTCGGCGAGAGTGATCGACGCGTTCGGGGCGCAGTTTTGGGAAGGACTCGCTTTGCGGGACTGCATTTTGTGCAAAAGCGTGGAGACGCGAGCGAGGGAGATGTTCAGTTCGAATCCTAGGTTGATGCGAGCGATGCGAAGCGTGCACGAAGACGCGAGGAGAGATGGATTTTTGTTCGATGACGTGCACAGTCGTAAGGTGAGAGAGATTGCGAGGAGTAGAGGGTGTGGATTAGTCGAGGCGACGGCGGAGTTTTACGCGAAGAAGGTGAAGGCGTTGGGAGGAGAGACGCGGAAGCCGCGGATTGTTGTGCTCACGACAAAGAATACGAAACGTAAAGCGATCTGCGATGATCTCGTGACCGAGATGTACGCGCTCGAGTACATTGCAAAATATCATCCCCAAGATGAAGCTTTAATGTTGAGAGTACAAGCGGCTCTCGAAGAGAAAGACCGGGAGAACGAAGAAGAGGAAGACGCCAACGAAGACGCCACGTTTTCTGAGTACATCACGCGAGTAGAGGTGGAAGAGGGCATTGCAAACGGCACCATAGTAGTAGGACAGATGCGTGTGGACAGCTCGAGGACGTCCGCAATTGTCAATAGATCTATTCGCATCGACTCAAAAGTCAAAATGAATCGAGCTTTGCATCTCGATACGGTCGCGGTCGACGTTAACACGAACGAAGTCGTTTATGTCGTGTCTCGAAAGCAAATGGAGTTCACGTGCGTACTTGATGAGCATGACGCAGACGACTCGCGGTTGGCGCAACGAAATAGTGTTCTCGTCGTTCCGAGAGAATCGAGCAAACTGCCTCGATTTAAGATGTTCAAGAACGCCCCGGATACGCTAAAAGGAAAAGTATTCTCGGTTCGCTTTTCCTCGTGGTCGAGACAGAAAACGTTCCCAGACGCGCATTTCCTAAAAGTTATAGGTGGTGTGGGGAGCTTTCAAGGAGAAGTTGATGCGGTGTTGTCAAGTTGCATGATTCGCAAGGAGCCGTTCGGGGCTAAAGCGAACTCGGAGTTACCTCGGTCGGATTGGAGGATACCGCAAAGTGAGCTCGATACTCGAAGAGACTTTAGAAAGGATCCGGCGACAGTGATTTTTTCAGTCGACCCGCCTGGATGCGTAGACGTTGACGATGCGATGAGCGTTAAGAAGCTGGATAGTGGTGGCTACCAGATTGGCGTGCATATCGCTGACGTGTCGTTCTTCGTTCGAGAGAAATCTGCATTAGACGCTGAAGGAAAGGCGAGAGGCACGACCGTGTATCTACCCAACGAACGCATTGACATGCTCCCGGAAATTCTGTCCGCCAATCTTTGTTCCTTACTCGAGGGACAAGACAGATTGGCAGTATCGTGTATTTGGTGTGTAGATGAGAACTTGGACATGAAAGAAAAGCCGTGGTTTGGTCGCACAATTATTCGAAACCGAAAAGCGATCGATTACTATTCGGCGCAAGCGTTGCTAGACGAGGGCGACGTGGGATGCGCAAAGAACATGCGTGATTTTTACGACGCTTTGTGCGTGTTGACAAGCTTTGCGAATAAAAGACGACAAGTGAGAGAAATAAATGGCGCGTTAGAGTTAGCGAGCGCAGAATTAAGGTTCGAAACGCACGCCGACGCCGGTGACCGCGAAAAACTCACGTCGGCGGAAAGAACCACGGTTGTAGAGAAACGAGATGTTTTCACCATGAAAACGGTTGCAGAACTCATGATTTCAGCAAATTGTGCGTGCGCGGAACGCATTTACACACATTTTCTCGAGGGATCGTTCGTGCGCCGACACAAGATGCCCGCCGCGGATGCCTTCGACGACATCAAGAAATACTGCTGTGAGTTTTTAAATTTCGACTCTTTTAATAGTTCCAGCGGAGTTGCGCTGAACGAATCGCTTTCGAAGGCTATTCGTTTGTCGACAAGTTTCCGCGCTTCCGCCGAAGCTTTCTTCCGAGGCAATGCCGCGCAAAAGATGCAAGAAGCTGAATATTGCGTGTGCGACGGAGCAACATCTTCGTCGCATTTCGGTTTGGCCGTCGATTTATACACCCACTTCACCTCGCCGATTCGACGATATGCGGACATTATCGCGCATCGGCAGTTATTGCGCGCCATCGATGATACTAAAAAATCCAGCGACAGCGTCGACTTGTCGAAAAAATCAAATTTGCACGACCTCGCCGAACATCTCAACGAACGCACGCGAATGTCAAAAGTCGTGCAAAGGAAAGTTTCGGAAGTCTACCTCGCCTTCTCAATGTTAAATGACGCAAAGACGAAAATTGGTATGGTTGAATGTTACGAGAAAGAGCGAGAAGTTTTGAAAGTATTTTTGCCGAGTTGGCATTTACGAGGCAACGTGTTTCTGCGAGACGAAAGTGACGTCGAAACGCTCGAGCCGTGCGGACTCGGCGGCGTTTCCATCAACAAAGGCGAGCGCGTGTTCCATCCTCTACACAAAATTTACATCGAAGTCTCGGCGACGAGTTCTTATAAGAGTGGGATTCAATTGAAGTTTAAATTGTCCGAAGCTTCTAAACTAGCACCGGACGATGACACGGATTTGAAAGAAGCTGACGAAAAACTTGACATAGAAAATGCACCGGAACTTGCGCGGGCGTTTGAGAAGTCGGTCACAATTTCCAGCACCAAAAGGAAGAAAGCGTTGCTCGAACGTAACGAACAACGCGAATACACGGCCAAAACGGATGGCAATACGAGCGCGAACGCTTTCGTTCCGCCAAACTCTTTCAGAAAGAAAACTTTGGACCTTTATTCCATCAATTTGTTATCCCTCAAAGCCGCTTTGGAAATGAAATGTTCGAGAACACGAGTTATGGATAATGAGCAGTCGAAAACTCGATACGCTCGCCGTCGCGCACGATTTGACAAAGTTCAACACGATTTAGCGTAGCAACATAGATAGACATAGCATTAATATACACACAGAGACAGACAGTAACAGCGGCATGAATAACTGCGTAACGGGCACGTTTCTCACTCGCTTTTCAACCCGCTCGCTAAAATATCTTCCACCTGATTCTCTTTCCCTCTTCTCGTCAGACCGACGATTCCTCGCGTTACGACGTGCGTTACCACGCCCAGCGGCCCGAAGAACAACGTCAACACTAAACTGTGTCTCGTGATGAAATCATTTTTCAGACCGTCAAAGTAGATGTACCGGCCGGCGAGTAAGTCCATGGCGATGAAGTGAGCCCAACCCACAGCTACCGTTGTCTCGTACGAGAAACCTTTGGTTAACGACGATAAATCTTGCTTGGCTCCCGACGAAAAAGCCTCCAAAATCTCCGGCTCTAAGAAGCTCTGGTACGCCAGGTATCCGTAAATCAAACCGCACGCAACGCTCGTCGCCGGCGACAGCATCACAGTTTTCGTGAACTTCGATTTCGGAAATCCAATCATCGATATCCAAAACGGGAAAACAGCCGCGTTCTCGAAATTGAATACCTCCTCCACGGTAGGGAGAGACTCGATTGCAATCGCACTCACTCCTACCTTTCCCCCGCGATGACGATGGCATCGTCGTCGTTTTTCTCGTCCGGACGTGGAGCTCGAGCATCGTCCAGAGAGCGAACGGGTCGAGGCAGGGAAAGAACGCAGCATGAGATATGAGTTTTGGAGACTTACGAATCTTTTCTCTCTCAACTGGTGAAAAAGGCAAAAAGAAGCGCTTCTCTCTCCGACGCACCGCAAAACGCACCGCACCGCAAACCGCGATGGGCAAACGCACCACCATCGCGTACTCCTCGGAGGACTTCAAGCGTCGCAAAAAAGACAACGGCGACGGCGACAACAATAATGATACTAAAAACACGACGTTGAAAACGTACTATTGCAAATGCTGTTCGAATCACGTGCTCATCACCGACTGCAACCTCTTCGCGCTCCCGAGACGAAGAGTGGATGAATCGATCATTTTGGACGCGACGAAATACGTCTGCCGATTGCGCGCGAAGAAGGAGAACGTTGTGACGGTGATACGAAGGAAAGATGGCGAGATTTTGGAGAAGCAGACGCGATATTATTGCGGGAAAGTCCCGGTGTGTTACGAATGCAACGACGAGAAAGGGAAGGTGTACGTGTTGGACGGCGCGCTGAGGAGCTTCGAGAAAGGGAGTAAAAAAGATGCACAGCTTCCGGTTCCACCGTGCATACGCACGGGGAAAGGTGGGAAAGTGATTTTCCCGGTGAGAGTGATCGAAGGACAAGAGAAGCGCGCGGTGATTGACATCGGCGCCGAGAACGTTTCCGTCTCTCTGCAGACGCGGAAGACGGACGACCCAAAAGGGGTGGAACGGGAGCTCCTCGAATTTTTAAGCGAAACGATAAAATGTCGATTGGCCCAACTGTCCGTGTTAGTGAACGACGAAGAAGACGAAGGGAGACGGGCGACGAAAGACATCGAGTGCGAGGCGGGCGCGAAGTTGTCGCCGGAAAAGGTGTTCAGAGCGCTGCTCGAAAACAGTCGCGAGGCGGCGCGGAGCGCGTGAATGTAGATAATTTTATATTTAGCAGAGAGGCCGGGCGAGGGAGGGTCAGAGATAGTTTGAGATATTCGTAGATTTGTAGTCGCATGCTCACGCGTTGTTGGGTTAAAAAACTCGTTGAAGAGATGAATATGGGCGAATATGCGCGAAGGCATTTTTAACTCCTCCTCTTTTGCTCCTTTCTTTTCTTTTCTTCTCGCTCTTCTTTTGATGTGGAAAATTCAAAATTTCTCCAGACAACGAACCCACGAGAAGGAAACAAATATGCACACGCGCGAGGCGGCGACGAAACGTCGTCCTCCTCCGCGCGATAGATTCGGAAGGAACGGTGTCGTTTACACCGACGACGCGGACGGAATGCGAAGTGGGAGAGACCGCGCGATGATGTACGACCGGGCGTTGCGCGCATCCAATGTCGTTGAAGACTCGAGGCGGAATCGCGAAGAAGAAGAAGAAGAAGAAGAAGAAGAAGAAGAAGAAGAAGAAGAAGAGAAGCAACGACACGAACAGCAACGACAGCGCTGGCAAACGACGACGACGACGTCGAGAGCAGCGGTCGCGGAATCGTTGAGAGCATCGAAACTGGAGATTGAAATCGAGCGGCTCACGGCGCAACTGCGCGTGATGAAGAAAGATGTGCGCTTGGCAAAGGCGGATTGCGCGAGAGAGCAACAAACCGTAGCGCACGAGCGGAAGAGATGTCAGGAACTGGCGAGCGCGAGCAATCGAGCGATGAAAGAAAACGAAGAGTTGCGAATAGTTTTGGAGAAGACAGAAACGGAACGGGACGAGTTGAAGCGCGATTTCGTGGATTTAGGGGACCGGGCGACGGTCATCGCCAAGCAGAACGAGTATGCGAAGAGAGAGTACGAGAGGTATAAGAAAGAGGCGGACGAGATGCGAGCGAAAGCGAAGGAGGAAGCGAAGGCGGCAAAAGAAGCAGAGAAAAAGTTGAAAACTGCCGAGAAGAGAATCGGCGAGAAGTTTGAGGAAGACAAGGTGCAAATTGAACGCCGGGCGATGAAATGGCGGGACGAGGTGCTTCGCAAAGCGAGCAAAGCAAAGGCGAGTTTAGAAAAGAGAGAGAAAAACGTGAAACGGAAAGAGGAGAGTCTAGAATCGATTGAACGGAAAGAAAAAGATAAATATGAAGCGAAAGTGCAAAAGATGCGGTTAGAATTTGAGCAAAGAGCGGCGGAGATTGAACGTGAGGCGAACGAACGAGGCGCAGCGGCTGTTGCTCGATTCGGCGCCAGAGCCTCGGAAACGGAAGTTGCCGCCGTAGCGGAAGCGCAGTTTGCAAAAGATAGAATGGACGAGGCTTTAAAGGAGTGCGCCGTAGCTAAGGCGGAAAGAGAAAGTTACGAGAGAAAAAGTAAAGAAGCGGAGAGAGCGAGAAAGGATATCGCGGATGCTTTAGAGAAGGAGACGTTGCAAAGATTAAAGTACCAGGCAGAGTTGGAGGTGTTTAGAGTGCAAAGCGAGCCTTTAAAGGTTGAAATTGAAAGCGAAAAAGAGATGAAAGACGATTTCAAGAAACGTCTCGAAATGAGTTTACAAAGGAACGTGGAGTTACAAGAAGACGTCGAAGCACTTTCAGCTTCCAAACGTGAACTGCTTGATGCCGAAAGGAGCCTGAAAGCTGAAAATGTGCGTCTGAATGCGTTAATTAAAGAAACGATAGAAAGCTACAAACAGAAAATAGAACAGTTAAAAGAGGAAGTGAGAGTGTCGAACGAAAAAGCTATGCACGCGTGCTTTAACGATGCGAAGAGCGCGGTTGAAACGTGTTACCAAGAATCGAACGAATTGAAACGTCGCGTGGAGGACTTGACTGAGAAACTCGCAAGCGTCCAAAACGCTTTACAAACTCGCGAAGAGGAACGCGATGTTGCCACGGAAAGTTTAGAACTGACCATGCGCGAGCTCGAAGCTAAAACGAGCGAAATCGAGCAATTAGAAGAAAGTTTGCAGAGCGCAAAAAATACGACGAATCAAATCAGCGCGAGCATGCAAAAGCTCGTCAACGATTACGACGAGATGCAGAACGATTTGGAAGCTGCGGCTTTGAGAATAAACGAACTGACGGTGGAGAATATTCATTTGAGCAGCACATCGCCGTCTGTGGATAAAGGTGTAAACACGACTGGAGATGGTGACCATTCGGCGCTTGCAAAGCGCATGGAAAAGGAGAAAGAAATCGCCATTTCCATCGAATCCGAGCGCGTCCGCGAAAAACTTCAGCAAATGTTCGAGTCGAGGACGAAGGCGTTAGACGAACAAAATCGAGCGCTTCTTGAAATTATGAACGTGATGAAATTAAAAATAGACGCGAGCGAGACGAATTTCAAAGAAGAGTTTGAAAAGCGCAAAGAAGCTGAAGCCGAAGTGCACGCGAAATCCAAAGAGATTGAACGTTTGCAAAGCGAGTTATCCACTTCCTCGCGTAAGCTTCGAGTGTTGGAAGACGCACTAACCGTCGTGCCTTCTTCGTCTGCATCGAAGCAGCAACCGTTCTTTGACGCGAAGGATGACGACGACGATGATGATGACTTCAACAATGGCGAAACTTTCTTCACCCCTTCCGTCCCGACCAGCGCGTCCGGAATCCGGGCGCTCGTCGGCTCTCCGAAACGCCTGTTAACGAAACGAATCGGATTCAACAAAACGAGCCCTTTGATGCGACCGAACCCCCCATCCGCGCAGATTCCTGCCAAAGAAGGATCGAAAGGTAATGCTACCAACGGAGAGAGAGGTTTGTGGTAGGAGAACGCGATTATTTATTATCATGTCTAGATGTGTATTATTAATAACTGTAATTTAAAAATAAAACTTCCGCAAATCAAATACGAGTACTACACAACAATAAAAGATTCCCAACACGCATTTCAATCATGGAGCGTTAGCATCGCGAAGGCGCGCATCATAGTTAGGAGCGAAAAACGCAAGAATAGTGTGTGCGCGCGTGTGTTTGCCATTATGCGCGCGACAGCGACGACGAGATGTTCTTGTTTTTGGAAACTGGCGCTCCTTCTCACGGTTCTTCTTTTAACCGAAACGCAAAGTAGCAGCGCGCATAAGGACGACAGGAGAAGACACGCGTCGACGACAACGTTACCATCTTCAGAACCACCACCAATACCGGCGATTAAATCGGACAAGCGCGCGTTCAATTACAACAAAACCATCGCGCACAAGATGGAAAGAGTTTTGGACAGAGAATTCGCGGACGACGACGAAGATGAAGAAAAGTATCACAAGGAGAAAGAGGAAGAGTTGCTAAAGTTGGAACGCGAGAGCGGTGGGGTGCGAAAAGGGGTCGAAAGCGTGATGGTGAAAAGTAGGAAGAGTGAGCAGCACAGGCATCAACAATCGAATGCGAGCGATGTCGTGGGTTCCAACTTCATCGAGGCGAACGTGACACAACGAGAGCGCCGGAAGCAGAAGATGAAAGCGCTAGTGGTACGCACGGAGGATATTTTACTGCGAATAGATGAAGCATTGAGTCGAGAGAGCGAAAAGAGAGCGGAAGAAGAAGAATCGGAGACGTTGGTAGATAGTGAAGGAAACGAGTACGTGTTAGAACGAACGGAAAAGAGGAAGCAGACTTCGATGCGAACGGATTCAAATTTGACGAGAGATATTGTTTGCGTGTTTGTGTTGAGCGTGGTAGCGTCGTTGGTATTTTCAATTACGGTTACTGGTGGAAATAGAAACAAGAAGATGTTTCAGAGTGCACCGTCATCCGATTTCGTGGGTTTTTTTGTCTGTGGTGCGTTGGTAGGACCTTTTGGCTTTCGTTTGGTGGATGAGCCGGTCCAGTTGGAGACGCTGGGGGAGTTTGGCGTAATTGCTCTGTGTTTTTCAGTCGGTCGATTGTGCGATGCGAGTGTTTTTGAGAAAATTGGTGCTAGTGGAAGGAATAGCAAAAGTATTTTTTTCTCGTTCGCGCGCAGAAGTCGAAGTAGTTCCATCGTGATTGCAAATGTCGCGGTGAGTTCCTTCATCGGCGCGGTTTTAGGGGTAGCAACGCAGATTGGCGTCTTGAAAGGTGTGGTGATTGGTGCGATTTCTGTTTTCGACGGTTCCAATTCTGTCGTTGTGATGGGCAAATCCAGTGCTAATTTATCGGGAGGAAGTGTGAACTCACTCGATGATAACGGTGGAAGCACAACGAGCGTGGACAGTTTAGCTGGCGGTAGTTCCAGTCATCTCTCCTCACTGACCTCACCACAATCTTCGAAAAGAACAAACGACGAATTGAACGAGAGTAACATTATGCGATGGTGGACCGGAATTGCATTTGCAATTGCGCGAAATTGGAATACGACACTTCCGTTTTCTCAATCGATGACGAACATTCTGTATGCTTTCGTCATGTCGACGTTCGTGACGTTTGTAGTCGCTTCGCGCTTTAGTGGTGGCGGTGGCGTTGACAAGGTTGTTCGTCCCAATGTTGCGACAAAGTGGAATACCAGCACTAAAGCACATGCGAGTGAACACTATCACAACGAAAAGAAACTGATTTCCATGTGTGCAACGTGCCTGTTCTTTGCTCGTCTGACTGAAATGTTCGATTTAGGCTACGAACTCGGCGCTTTTGCCTTTGGGATTGCGTGTCATCACAATCGCAAAGGAGCGGATAGTTTGGCCGCGAATGCCGGAGACGACTCAGACAAGAAGCACGATAATTTTGCTAATAACGGCGAGAACGAAGATGACTTAGAATCGCAGCAGAAGGGGAAGAAGAAACAAACTCACAAAAATACAGTAGTTGGTTCTGACCTGTTGAGAGCAGCGCATGCTTTAGCGTTTACGGCGATAGGCATGAACGTTCGCATAAATTATCTTCGCGAAAAATTGGTTCCATTGACGCTGTCCTCCGTCGCTTTCATCATACTCGTGCGAAAATTGAGAACATCGTTGCGCAAAGGCGAAACGAGCTTGGTGAAACATTCCGTCGCGTCGCCTTTCGCTTCGTACACGCTTGGCGAAACGACGAGCGAACGAAAAGACATCAAGAGTTACAGCGATGTGATCACGCTGCTCTTGTTAAAGCGGTCGCTTTTCGCGAACGG